>Ga0222713_10003566_pt1 | contig 16076 bp, 27 predicted proteins | sample C33_649DmetaG_FD_165061 | JGI IMG/M metagenome (GOLD analysis project Ga0222713, IMG submission 165061) | Estuarine water microbial communities from San Francisco Bay, California, United States - C33_649D | ecosystem: Environmental > Aquatic > Marine > Unclassified | place: USA: California...
ATAAAATGACGTATGATGATTATGTCGAGCAACAAAAGAAAAATCATAATTGGAAGATTAAATATAATACTGAGTATTTAGAAAAAGATCTAAATAATATTCGCAAGCGTAATAAATGGATACAAGATTTATACAATAGTCTATGAAATATTTACTGATTATTTTAATTGCTGCCATATCAATCGCCGCAGTAAATGATCTAAAATTAAACGTATATTATGTAATCACTTATAGAAGCAATGAAAGAGTGATCGAAAAAGTATATCTTAAAAAAGAAAACGCCCAAAAGTATATCAATACTTTCAAAGAAAATCATAATTACGAATTAGAAGAAGCCACTTTAACAGAATAATTTTATGACTGAAGAACGCGAAAAGTATCTCGTAGAAAACTTCCCACTAATTTATAAAAAGGAGGAAGGATCAAATAACCCATACTCTCTATTTGGATTTGAGTGCGGCGATGGATGGTTCCGCATCCTCTACTGGCTCAGTAAGCATATCCAAAATAAGATAGATCGAAATAACAGATGGGCTGAAAAATACCCAGATCAATACAAAAAAATTGAACAAGTAAAAGCCGTACAAGTAAAAGAAAAGTTTGGTGGCTTGAGATTCTATTATTGCGGTGGCGATGAGCAAATTGGTGCTGTGGTTTCTTTTGTGGAGGAAATTAGTTATTCTATTTGCGAAACTACTGGTAAATTTGAAGACATTGGTCACAATACTAAGGGCTGGATAAAGACTCATCACGCTGAACTTTCTAAGTCAAAAGATTTCAAATTTGTTGATGACGAAGAACTTCGCAAGCTGAATCTAGGAAATAATTAAAAATTAAAACTTTATGACAAAAGTAATAATAAAAGCAATACTATTAGAAATAATACTTAATGTTATTTGTATAACTTGCGTTTATTACCTATGGAATTGGATAATGCCAAGCATAATATTGGCTAAAAGAATTACTTTCCTTGAGGCTTGGGGTTTGCGTACATTGGTGCAATTTTGCGTGTGGTCCAGAAATTTCGATAAAAAATGAAAGCCACATTCGATTCGGAAGGTTATGTTACAGACGAAACGCTTTCTTTGATTTCTTATTGGTATAGAAATAATAACTGGGAGCCTGAGTCGTTCTTAGCTTTTGCTGAGACCGCATTTAATAAGCACTATGGAAAGTGGGAAGTTATTGATAATTACGATAAACTTTCATCTTTCAATTATAAAAATTTTAAGGCATTAGAAATCGCTACTGGCGGCTGGGGCAGCAATGAAGCGGTAGTTAATGCGATGGAAAAAGCCATTTTTTGGAGCGTTCTTTGGAAGGCTTCTTTCTCTGGTGGATTATTTATTCTTGACTTAAGCACGATCAAGTCCACAAAAGACGAGAAAAAAACCTTGACTTCCGCCTCAAAAGGCTCATAATAAGAGCGTAAGGTTTGGGTTCCCGTAGCTCAGTTGGATTAGAGCATTCGCCTTCTAAGCGAATGGTCACAGGTTCGAATCCTGTCGGGAACGCCACCTTGAACAAAGAACAATACCATTCGTCAAGAGAGATAAATCTCTCTTCGTCATCACAGAGACACTTTTTAGCAATCCAATTTCTTTTTAGAGCAAATTCTTCTCCGCAGTATTGGCAGTTCATCTCTATTCTTTACCTTTTGTAAGTTCCAAAATAGTTACAATTACATTAAATGACAGAAACGATACTAACCAAAGACCAACTGTTCGACATTAACGAGTTCATCTACCAAAATGGACACGAATCTCTGTGGAGAGTTGGCGATAAACTAGAAAAAGTTCTTGGCGAAATTGCTATCTGCCCAGAAAAAGATAAAAAGATTAGCAAATTTTTGTCCAAGCATGGCACGAAAACAGTCCACGCCTTGAATGACTCTATTTTTACGCTAGTAAAAGATTTGCTAAAAAAAGAAGAAATGATCGAACCGCAACCTGCATGAGTAAAAGAACTTTCATCCTACATTTAGGAGAGCAAGATAAAAATCTTGTAGACGATACTGACGTAATCAGTATAATCACTATCAGAGTAATAGAAATTTATTTAGAAATAAATAAACAAGTAGAAGTACCTGTGGAATTTTTAACGATTATTAAAACTTTCATAGAAAAAAATCTTGCTCGAAATAGCTCTTCCAATTATTCTGTAGACATTGACTTTGAAAAAGACTTAGTTGTGTAATACAATACAATTATGTCGCGCCATGCAAATCTTCCTTTTCATATTTATGTAAATGTTAGTAATAGATTTCTTGGAGAGAAGATGCCAAGTGGCTTTACCCCGGCCATTTGGCATTCTGTTTATTGTAGATCTGATCAGGTATTAATGTGTCATGTTTTGCTTGAGTCTGGTGCTAATTGGAGCGGCTTACCAGTTCAGGCTTTGTCTGTCAAAGAAAATTTTGATTATCCTGAAGACGCTTTGATGCCTTGGGCAGCAATGGGAGATGAGTTAGACATCTTTCATTCTAAATACCTAGAAGGATTAGAATGCGAACCCATAGAAATATTTACAATTAAAGGAAGGCACACAGGAATAATTATTGATTGGAAAGATGGCTTTAGCAGATATCCCCAAGAGCATAAGCCATTAAATATGATAGAATTAGAAAACGGACAATTTGCTTTTCTTCCTAATAATTACTTACTTTACAAAGATAAGCATTTTGTTTCCAAGAATGCCAGAGAAAACCTCAAATATTACAAGAGAAATGAAAAAGTCTATTGGGGACAATAAAAAAGCCAGCCTTTCGGCTGGCCTTTGTTTTATATCTTAGTGTCTCCCGGGTAAGGTTTTAAAGATTTATTTAACTCTTTTGGAGTGAAGATCTGCTTTTTAGTTACTGGGCTTTTTACAGGATAATCAGGATTAACAGTTTTTTCATACTTTAGTTGGAATTCCATATCGTCTTCTGTGAATGGGCCAACTCTTTTTTCTTTATCTTTATGTATGCTTGGCTCGACAACTTTTTTATATGTTTCATTTACTAATTTTGTTGCCTCTTTATCAAGCATAAGAGGTGGCTGGAATAATTTTGCTTTTGTAGATTGCCCTTTTTTGTATTCTAATAAGCAAGATTGGAACTTCTCTTTATCAGATCCGTCTTTAGAAGGAATACATTTTTGCAAAAATTGCCTGAAGTTCTTTCCTTCGGTTTGATACATTGATTGGTACTCTTCTTCAGATTCATAAGAGGCTCTTGATCTTATTAGCTGGTCTTTGGTTTTGGTAAGAATATCTCCCTTTTTATAGGTAGGCCCGTCATTTGTTACTTTGTACTTTACTACTTTGCCCATTCTATTAGGCAATTGTTCTACTGATTCTACTATCCCTTCGCTTCCGTAGTGATCGCAAGAAGGATTTATGTTTCTAACCATAGATCCATTTTCATACTCATCCTCCTCATCTTCCATTTCGCCATCTTCACTAGCATTAGAATAATCATCTTCTTGATTAAACATGACGTAATTATGTATCATTATCATGTAGTCTTCTGTGACAGCAATTTTCCCCTGTAGCCACGACTCGGTTAGATTCTCTTTTATGTTAGGGTTTTCAAGGTTTGCTAGTATAGCATTTACATGGCCCTGTATTGATCTCAAAGACCCAATCGACATTCCTAAGAAATCACTCTTGTATTCTTCAAATTCATCTTCTTCTGATTCCATTTCTACTTCTTCTGCTTTAGCAAGGTCAGGCCAAATTTTAAGAAGCTCTGCTTGGTCCCAAAAAGTTGCGCCATCCCACTCTTCCTCCTCTGCTTGGGCTTTCTTTAGAGCGTCTTGTTTTGGATAATCTTTATCGCCGGGTTTGGCTGGCTTGTAACTCTGACCAAGACGTTCTTTTTTCTTTTGAATATTGTACCAGAGACCCTTTGCGGCTTCTGCTTCTAAACTAACAGTAACTTCTTCAGATCCTTTTACTGGCGCACCCGCTCTCCATTGATAGCAAGACCAGTAACGAGCCTTCCATTTAGGGCCGGGATTAGCGCAATTGTGCCTAGCTCTGAAGTTTTTTCTTCTAGCTGGGTTATCTCTTTTGATTTCCATATTTGGATCACCAAAATTGACTTTTACTACGTTTCCTTTTTCGTTTTTTGTATAAACAGAAAACTTTTTTGGGCCACCGGGAGTTCTAAATGGCTTATTTAAAGTCTTTTTTTCTTTTGCGGCTCTGATTTGATCTGTGAAATTAAGAGTCATATTGAATGCTATTACACTTTTTCTATTAAAAGCCTTGACTTTTTTCTAAACGAAAGGAATATTGTTTTTGTAAAAAGTTCCATGTTTGTGCGATTTTGAGCCAAATAAGCGATTCTCAGATAACTAATGTAAACATTTTTAAGATTTTATGTATAGTTGATTCTATAAGTGTATTTGTAAATATGAAGATAGAATTGGATTTACATATAGTAAAAAGGCTAAAGACATTAGATGAATTTGCTGACCTTGGTAGAGATGAATTAAAAGAAAGCGTAACTGAATTAATAGAAGAGCTATTAGAGGAATACGCTAATGATAATTGCACAGACGATGGAAATGATAACCAAGATGATTATGAATAAAGAAACCTTAAATGAATTACTAAAAGAATTGCTGTTAGCAGTTCTACAAGACGATGAAAAAATGAAAGAATTAGATAAATCAATAAACCCTAATTCACATAGTCAAGCCGTTCATTTAACAAAAACAATTCTTGAATATGTCAATCAATAAAGATAGAGAGCAAAGAGTTCAAGATATAGTAAATCGCACTCTTGTTTCTACTCAAAGCGTTAATTGGTGGGAAAAAGAAATGGACACTACGATAGCAGCAATGGAAAAGTGGGAATCTAGCAATCACCCTCAAGCAGAAAGAGAATGGAATAAGCTAAGAAACAAGTTAGAAACGCTAATTCCCAGAGCGCAAATGGAAATAGAAGTGATAAATAAATTAGAAAAAGAACTTGATGCTATTCAAAAAGAAATAGATGAAGAAGCGAAAAGCAAAAACAACAAAAAAGGCAAGCGGAAAAAAGGGATTTAATTTTTATCAGGTAATTTCGCAAAATAGGAAATTTAATTTCGGCGCATTCCCTCCTTCCAAGGAGGGTCTCGGCATGGCAAGGAGTTGGGCCGAGAAGATGACCGAAGAGACTGGTGAAAAGTGCGTGGTAAAAAAGCGTTGACAGGCGAGAAAATCTCTGAAACCCCCGTTTTTGCTGGGGTTTTCGCTCAAAAAATTTTTCAAAGTCGAGCTTGACCGCAGGGCATAAGGGTGTAGATTCGGTGGGTAGTCTGAACTCTAACTTACGTCTGCTGCATGATCGCTCTGGAAAAACCTTACACCGTCCGCAAGTCTGGCATAGAAAATGATGGTATCTCTTTCGGAATCAAGAAAGAGGGTCTCGCCCACATTTTCAACGTCCTTCGCAACCAACTCTACTCAAACAAGATTCTCGCAGTCATCCGAGAATACTCTTGCAATGCCTATGACGCTCAAGTCGAAGCTGGCAATTCAGACAAGCAGTTCATTGTGACCTGTCCCACCTTGGACGATCCCTCCTTCAAGGTGCGTGATTTTGGCCTTGGTCTGTCCCCTGAAGAGATTGCTGACGTTTACGCCTTTTACGGAGAGTCAACCAAGCGCAACAGTAATGCTCTGATTGGTCAGCTTGGCCTTGGCTCCAAGTCTGGTTTCGCTTATGGCGATAATTTCGTAATCAGGAGTTTTCATCAGGGGACTCTCTACACCTACAACGCTTTCTTGGATGAAAGCAAAATCGGGCAGATTCTCAAAATGTCTGAGGAGGCTACTTATGAGCCTGATGGTGTTGAGATTATGATTCCTGTTAGGATTCGGGATATTCACACTTTCAAAGAAACTATTGCTACTTTCTTCAAGTATTTCAAGAACAAGCCTCAAATTGCAAACATTGAACAGTCTTTCTTGGATACTTACTGGAAGACTAACGACCTAGTTCTTTGTGGCGAAGGCTGGCAGTTTTTGAAGTCTCGCAATTCTTGGGACAAGACTCCTTCCCTGATGATCATGGGAAATGTTGCGTATCCTCTGGATGGCAGTTCAGTTGATAACCTTCCTTCCGTTTTCCACTCTGATTTCATTGTGGAATTCAATATCGGAGAGCTTGAGGTTTCTGCGAGTCGAGAGTCCTTGCAGTTTTCCACTACTACCCAGAACGCAATCAGGAAGCGTTTCCAAGCCATCAAGGATGAAGTTGGCGCGAAGATCAAAGGAATGATTACAAATGCTAAAAGTCTTTTCGAGGCCAAAAGCATTTATAATAGTTTGACTTCTGCTCATGGTGATTTCTATCGTTTCCAAAAGCAGTTTTCTACTATCACTTGGAACAATATCAAAATTGATAATGATTATATTTCTGCTTCCGCTAACGTCCATAAGGGCTTTAGGCTTTTTGAAATTGTTAAGAGTAAGAGGTCAGATCGGGTAATCTCTCGGATTGTCGATAATAAGACGATTCGCTGCTATTCTTGGTGCAGATTGTATGTTGATGATACTCATCATAAATTCATGCAGCGTTTGGCTCATTATGTCTTTGACGACAAGCAAACTGGGATTTCTACTATTTACGTCATTCAGTTCTTGAGCGAGCAAGCCAAGAAGGACTGGTTCAATGACGTTGGCATGGCAGAGTCCGAGATTCCTCTTGCTTCCAGCGAGAAGATTAATAAGATTGTTTATCCCAAGAACGCAAATGGTTCTTCTCCTGCCATTCGGGATACTAAGCATTCCATCAATGAGTTTAAGCTGAATCTTCAAGCCACAAACTCTTGGTATAAAGTTAAGAGCGATCAATTCTCTGAGACTTCATTTGACTTCAATAAAGGAGGAGTTTACATTCATATCAATCGTTTCCATTGTAAGCGATTCTTTGATCCTGCTGACCTTGATTGCCTTACTGAACCTTCAAAATTCATTAAACTGCTGAATTATTCAGAGAAGGGTTTTGAGATCACCTACCCTGAAATTGCTTGTTTCAAGACCGAGACCGCAGAGAAAGCCTCCAAGAGTAAGAACTGGCAAAGCCTTGAGTCTTATGTTAAAGATTATATTTCTAAAAACTGGACTGATGGGCAATGCCAGAAGATTGCAAATTATATTCACCTTCAAGGTTTCTTGAAGGATTATCGCATACAATGGGAATACATGATTAATATCAAAAACATTCCCGCTATCACCAAGTTCCAAGATCTTGTTAAGTCTTTTTATCTGTTTAAGAAGAACGGATATCTTGATAAAGATACTTCTGATAATTTGATTGACGTATTCAATCGCGCTGGTTTCAAGGATACCGTTTGCGGCGGCTTGAAGCCTACTCACGACCTAAAGAAAGAAATTGAAAGTATTTTCAATAGATATCAAATTTTCCGAGCCGTTGAATGGTACGATGTCAATGGCCCGAAAATCGTGCAAAAGTACCTTGAGCTTGAAGAAAAAGCCTTGACTCTCGTCCAAACCCAGCCATAATCCGCTCGTAGTCTATGAAAGCACCTGCATTCATCCTCACCGAAAACTCCCTCACGGTTAGCCTTGAAGGGAAAACCTACACCATCAACTCCGGTCATCCGAGTTGGCGGCAAGCAATCGAATCCTTGAAAGCCAAGGATTACCAAGCACTCAAAGAGCTTGTTTCGGTTAAGAAGGCGTTCGCCTCCTTTACCGGCAACAAGGTCCAAGTAGTTGACGGTCAGGTTTTCTTCAACGGAGAACCGATTCACAACTATCTCACCGACAAGATCCTTTCCTTTATGGAAAAAGGTCTGCCGCATGAAAGCCTCGTCAAGTTCCTTGAGCGTCTGATGGCGAATCCTTCCCGCCGAGCGATCAACGAACTGTATTCATTCTTGTCTCACAAGAATCTTCCGATTACTGACGCTGGCACATTCTTGGCCTACAAGAGTGTCCGTTCAGATTACACCGATCATCATACTGGTGAGTTCAATAATTCTATTGGAAATACTTTGGAGATGACTCGCAACTCTGTTTGCGACGATCATAATCAAGGTTGCTCTGTTGGCTTCCATGCTGGATCGCTGGAATACGCATCTAGTTTCGGCGGTTCTGGTTCAGTCTTGCTGATTGTCGAGATTGACCCTGCTGATGTCGTTTCGGTCCCTTCTGATTGCAATTGCCAGAAGCTCCGCACTTGCAAGTATAAGGTTGTCGCTGAATATTCTGGTCCGTTGCCAGAGCATTATACTAAAGATGCCCAATCAGCTTATGACATATCAGATAATTCTGATGAAGACTATGACGATGATTCAGATTGGGACGAAGATGACGATGACGATTCTGAAAATGAAGTTTCTGTCACCGTGCAACTCGGGAATAAATCTCATAAATTTGTGAGGGACTCTAAAGGTCGCTTCACAAAAGCAGAGTAAGTAGACTACACCTAGGGGGCGGGGGAAACCTCGCCCCCTTTCTAGTATGCAATTGGATTTTATTGGAGGGATTTACAATAATTCTCTGGTTCAAGGAGATTTATTTGACGGGCCAATTGTTAGAAAGCCTTTTACTAAAGATGTAGAGGAGTTCTTTCATTCTATTAGCTCAAATGAAATAGAAGAGCATCAAAACTACTGGGATAAGCTGACCCCAGAAGAACCAGAGCAGAAGTTTCAGAGATATCTATTCGCTTTCTTGTCTGTCCATACTACATGGGAGAACAACGTAAAAGCCTACCTCAGAATAAAAGACTTCTGGAACTGGATAGGAAATGATGAAGAGTTGCGCTCAAGATTAATTGAGTGCGGAGTTGGCTTGCATAATAATAGAGTGAGATTTATTTCTGCTTTTTCTAAAGATTACTGGCAGAATCGCAAGTCAGATTATGAAAAAAAGAATTCCGAAAAGTGGACTGAATACCGGGACAGGCTAGAGAGTCGCATCTTGGGGCTAGGGCTGGCTAAAACTAGCTTTGCTCTGGAAATGCAGCATCCATTAGAAGCTCATTGCTTTTGCGCTGACACTCACCTTTTCCAACTCTATAAATTAAATCAATCCAAGCACGGCAGACAATACAAGAATATAGAAGAGCATTGGCTTATCTGGAGCAAAATGTTTAATGTCCCTAGTTACATTGCTAGGGCTATATTCTGGAATAGAAAACAACAGCAAAAAAATTGTCACTACTGGGCTTATTGCCTATGACGGAAACTGTAAACAAATTAATTTCAGAGATAGAGTCGGAGCCGCTTTCTCAAGAAGAGGAAAAGAAGCTCATTCACATTTATCAAAATAAACTAGACGGATGGTTTGAAGCAAAAACTAAAATTATTCATTCTTGTTTATTGTACGTTGTCAAATGCGCTAATGAATATTCTATTTGCCAAGACAAAGCAGAAGATTTAATCAGCGAGGGATCTATAGGGCTAATGGAAGCCTTAGATAAATTTGATCAGAGTAGGGAAATCAGATTCCTTACTTTCGCAAGCTATAGTATAAAAGGCAAAATGCTAAAATACTTAGCTAAGATTTATTTTAACACTCTTCATGCACCGCAAGATGTAGTACGTCTTGCGATTAAAATAAAAAATTATATTCAAGAATATGAATCTCAACATCAATATGCCCCAGAGAAGCAAGAGTTAATGGATCATTTTAAGATAGATGATTTTAATCTTGGGTACATTTTAACATTAATTGAATCTAAATCTTTATCTTTAGATTATAAGAATGATTGTGGTGCAGAGTTTTATCTTGAGTTAAAAGACAACACGGCTATCCGCCCAGATGTCGCAGCAGATAACGTAGATGTTTTAGCTATCATTGAGAATATAGTCGCTTGCCTCCCAAAGAAACACAAATTTGTTATAAATAACAGATATGGTTTTAATAATGCCGAACGCAAAGACCTTGCTTCTATTGGGGAAGAGCTTTCGTTATCAAAGCAAAGAGTAGCCCAGATTGAAATCGAAGCTATGAAAATAATAAAACGAGAAATCAAAAAAAAACAAATTACGATAGAATGCTTACAGTAATTGGCTACGAGGGAACCGGCAAAGGACTTGTGCTTATTCTTTTTATTTGGATTGCTCTTGTTGCTATCTGCTGCTTCATCAATGACTGAGCATGGGCCGTGCCAAGAGGACTTTAAACTATAAAAAATATTCCCAGAAAATCGCTCAAATGACGTTGACTTTTCGGTTAAGACCCTCATAATGAGGGCAGATCATGGCGAGTGCCTTGATCCTCACAACAACAACAAAAGTAAATTAGTAGTATCGTATGGCTAAGAAGTCTGGAACCAAGCATCACGTTATCATCAAGTTGAGCGACCTCAACAAGATGTTCAAGGACAACGACGTTATCCCTGTCCCCAAGGGATTCGTTAAGAGCATTGCCTACCTCCTGTCTGCTCATTCAGTCTCTCTGGATGAAGTGAACAAGGATGCAGGAAACCCCGTTGAGGCATCGGAGGTCGAAGCCACCGAGACTGTCAGCGAGGAGAAAGTCCAAGTGACTGAAGTCAATCTTGACTAATGAGTTTTGATAAAATCATTGGGCAAGAGAAAATAAAGAAGAGACTCTCCTTTTATTTAGAGAGTCAGAAGAAGACGTTTGTTTCTCCTCATCTTCTTTTCGTAGCTCCCAGAGGGAGCGGCAAGACTACGCTGGCTACTTTGTATGCCAAGCAATTGGTGAATTCAGATGGAGCGAACAGGAGAGCTTATCTCGTCAATTGCTCTAGCTTGAAATCAATCAAAGCATTCTTTGATGATGTAGTTGATACTTATGTTATAGGTAAAGAATCTACTATCATCTTTGACGAAGCCAGCGAAATCCCAAAACCAGTTGAAACGGTTTTGCTCACTATCTTGAATCCTAATAAAGAAAATAAAAATACATTTCTTTACAATGATGCAACGATAGAATTTGACTTCAGGAAAATAACATTCTTGTTTGCTACTACTGAAGCTCACAAAATACACCATGCGTTGATGGACAGACTGGAGCGAATTGATTTAGAAGAATATTCTAATGATGAACTCGCTGCAATCGTGCAGAAGAATACTGATGTTCCCATAACCCCAAGGGCCTTAGAGGAAATCAAAAAGGTTCTTCGCGGTAACGCAAGAAAGGCCACCCAGATGGCTAATAACATCACTCTTTATATTGATTCTGTCGATAAAGAAGAATTCAGTATGGAAGATTGGCAAGAGTTTAAGTTAAGGTTGGGGATCAATCCTCTGGGGCTTACCCCAATGGAAATAAAGATTCTTAAAATCTTATCTGAAAAATCTCTTACTACCTTGACAAACTTGAGTGCCAAGACTCAAATGTCTCGCCAGTCTCTGCAAAGAGATGCTGAAACCTACCTCCAGAAATTGAACCTGATGGAAATTACTGTCTCTGGCAGGAAGATTACTTCATTGGGCAGGAATTATCTGGAAAGTCTGAAATAAAAATGGGGGGGCGAAAGCCCCCCCGTTATTTAGTTTAGTTATTTTAATTTGTACCTTTAAGGTTTCCTTCGTAGTAATAAAAAATGGTTCCCGCTGAAGCGTTTGTTACATTTCCAGTAACCAATAAAGGAGCGTCTCCAAGATAAAGTTGATTTGTAATAGATGTAGGAATATTCACTCCGTTCGCCGTAAATCCACTAATAGCAGCAGTAATTGCAATATCATAACCTTGTTTCGCAAGTATAGTTCCAGATAAATTAACGCTAGAATAATTCATAAACTTCATTACACATAAAAATATTCTATGGAAATCACTATCAGCTATTTTGACAAAGAAGATAACGAAAAAGAAATTACAGTAACAGTTGATGTTTCTGCTTACTTTGATGGCATTGGACCCTATGAGTATTGGGGATTCAGAGGCTATGACAAAGGGCAACTTTGCGTAGATATCAATAGTGTTTGTTATGATAAGGAAGGCTTGCCCCAAGATGAAATAGATGAAATAGAAAAATATTTAAAAACTCGGGAATTCCAAGAAAAAATTTACGAACAATACCTTGACGACCAGCAGTCTGCGAGAGAAGATGCGGCTGAAGCTGCCTACGAAGCTCGCATGGAAAATAATTATTAAAATTACCGAAAAAAACTTCTTGCTTCTCACCAAAAACCCACTAAACTCACCCCTGACATGAAAATCATTGACCTCATTGCTTCTCAAGCTGGCCTTGCTCGCTTCGCCAGCTTCACCTACTGCTCCCGCTCGACTGGCGAGGTCGCCAGATATACCCTGCAACTGGGATTCAGCTACCGCAACATTCTCCAGAAGAGCATCATGGAGCTTGAAGTGGACAAGCAGATTATGACAGATTTACCTCGACAAGCGGCAGACGAGATCCTAGCCTCTTTGAACGCCAGCCTCGCTGGCACTCAAACCAAGTATACGAAGAAGGATATTTATGAAGACTACAAGGTCGATGGTAAAACTATCCAAGGTATCAAAGTAAACAAGAACGATGGCTCGCTAAAGATTTTTGGTTTAGTTACTTCCAAGGTGCAGATTACCCCTCCAGTTACTCCTTATAAAGAAGTTAAGAGTGCGCCTCTTACTATTGAAAAGAATAAAATCACAAAGACTCTTCCGATTGGTCGCTTCCGCGAATTTGCTCTTGACAACTTGGCTATGGCGAAGTTGAATGGCGAGACCCTTGTCCTTGAATGAAAACCCAATGGCCTCCGCATAATATGATTGTTGTAGATAAAGTATCATTTGATCTATTCACCTTGTCTTATGTCATTTACAAAGACTCGGATGTATTTCAGCATATTAAATATAACCTTGAGGCTTGGGAAATTGCTCAACTTCTAGGCAATAATTAACAATTTAAAGAGAAGTAAAATAAAGGTACTGTAGCGGAGTTTTCGTTATTCCTCTGGTGACCATTCCGCCTGTCTGGTAACTACATAAAAGCCAGACCTTCTCTTAATTTTTTCTTTTTTATGCAATCTTTTGAATATTATAGTATCAGCGATGCCTATGACCGAGAAAGGCTTCCTGAAATCTTGCAGCGTAATTATAGCACAAAAGAAAAAGCTATTGAAGTAGCTATCAAGAATTACAAACCCCGCTTTCGCCTTGATGATGTTCATCATTGTCTTAGATTCAATGGGGTTTATCAAAATTATACCACTCTTTATAAATTCAGCGAAGCCTATTCTGGTAATTTTTCTGGCTATTATGAACTTTTTCTTGGAGAAACCCAGCACAAGGTAAACGATAATGATATCCAATTTTTTGCTGAGATATTTATTCTATTCACAGAAGCTGAAAAGATTTATATTCCAGAAGTTAAAGTCGCTGGTCAACCTTATCAACCTGCTAAAAAAGAAATCAAAAAAATTAGAGAGATTGGTCCTTTGCCATTGTATGGATGCAATAAGTATGGCAATTATATTTATGGCGTAGAAAACAACATGGACAATTGGTACAAAACTTCCAGAGCTACTGTTCAAGATAATCTTTACATCAATCACGACACACTAGACATTCACTAAAATGAGCGACCAATATAAAGGCACAATTCGTCAAAGTTTCGCATGGTGGGACGTTGGCGGAACAGATATTCCGCAAGGAACCTATACCATGATCAATGAAAAATTTAAAGCATGGGAGAAACGTCGAGGCTTTAGTAACGAAGAGGATGATTTTAACCCAGATAATCCTGAACCAGCCAAAGTTCTTCGCGGAAATGCCTTAAGATCCAAGTTGGCCTTTGAAAGCAAGAAGAGAGTGCTGGCAGCAGAAGCCGCAAAAGCCGCGAAAAAAGCTGCAAAAAAAGGCTTGAAAAAGAGCGACAAGCCCACTAACTTCGCCCCAGACATCGTTGGCAAGGTCTACAGCAGCAACAACAACGCTCAACGCAAGATCAAAGAATACATTATTAAGAATCATCTTATTATTCCTCCTGATTATGTATTTGGAGTAAATAAAATTGACTGGGGCAAGTATGAGATCACTGGGAGCCGCAAGCAAAATGATAAAAAAAATAAAAAGATTCAAAGTATTAATGAAGCAAACAGTCTATAAGACTGTTGTAGTTAACGCTGATTCAGAGGACGAGGCTTTGACTAAAGTCCTTAGCGGCGATTTCTGCGACGAACAATTAATGGACACTGAAGTTATTGATAAGGATATCGTTTCCGCAAAAGAAATAAAATGAAAATAGTAATCAATAAAAATTATGGCGGCTTCCATCTTAGCAAAGATGCCGTTCTCTTATATGGTGAGAAGAAAGGTCTTAACATCATAGCTAAACAAGATGAAGTAATTAAAGATCTTTATCATTATTATCTAAATGAAGAGAAATACGAAAATGGGTTTGCCGAATGGGATATTGAAAGAAATGATCCAGCTCTTATTGAAGTCGTTGAGCAGCTTGGAGATTTAGCGAACACTCGTTATACTAGATTGAAGGTTGTTGAAGTGCCTGATGATGTTAAATGGTATATTCACGATTATGACGGGATTGAAGAAGTCCATGAATGTCATCGGATCTTTAGCTAGTCTTATTTTTCAATCTTTCATCGTTAAAACATTTAAATGAGCAAAATTTTGGCACATCTCCTTTAGACCAAGATTTTAGTTTTTTTGATTCAATGTTACAATGGGAGCAATTAAAAATTACCCACGCTTCTTTAGATTTATAAGCGCGACAGCATTCTAAAGAACAAAACTTTGATTCTTTTTTACTTTTTATGACGTTAAAAGAGCAATTACAATTTAAACATACCAAATCAACTCTTGCATTTAATTGTTTTAGTTTTATACCGCATTGCTTTGAGCAAGCTCTTTCTGTTACTCCCTCATTCAAATGCGACGATGGTATTGTGAATTTAACATCACAGATTTTACAGTTAAATGTTGAATAATTAGTTCTATTTTTAACATTAGAAACATGGCACTCATGGCTACAATATTTAGTTTTTTCTCTTTTGAATCTCGATTTTTTAACGGAAAACTCTTTACCGCATTCTTTGCAGTTTAATAATTTTTGCTGATATAATTGTCTTCTTAACCATCCATAAAGTTTGTTATTTCTTTTTTGGCCTCGTTTATTGCAACACATCATATTAGCAGCATATAAAATTGATCTATTTTTAGGATACATTTTTACCAATAATTGATGGCAAACGTAATGTTCTTCAGGAGTTAAATTAACTAGATTTTCAGTGTCATTGCTACCACCTAAACATTTAGGAATTATATGATGAGATTCAAAATAACCGACATCAGAAGTTCTATTTTTGGCTTTAAAAATAATGCTATCGTAAATTTTTTTATAATTCATGCTTGACTCTTTACATATATTACACTAAATTTAGAAGAATAGATATCAGAAAACGATAGAACTTGGAGATAATTATGAAAGAAATTACAAAAACAAACGATGACCACAAGCCTTATGCTCTTGTTTGTGTTTACAATGATGATCCGATTTTTTTTCGGGTAGTCGATTATTTCTACGCTCCTGATCCAGCTTTTGACTTAGCTGACGAATTAAATAAAAGTAATATTCCAGATAGTAAATATAAAGTAATTAAATTCTATGAAAGAAATTAAAACTCAGACTGTTTATATCTGCCCCGAGACTGGCAAGAAGTGCCGCTCCCGTGCAGAAGCAGAACGTAGTGCTGCCGCAGCAATCAAGGCTAAAGAAGAAGCCGCAATTGCAGCAGAGCAAAGAAAGCTGGCTGAAAAATCTAATCTTGAAAAGAAAGATTGGGTTCGCTTAAATGCTACAAATGTTTCAGAAATTGAAAACCTAATTGTAGAAAAAGCAAAAGAATTCTGGGGATTCGATTGCGAGGTTGATATTAATGTTACTTTTGGGCAAGTGAGTAATTCTCACGGTGCGCCAATTGGAAAGAAAACTAATTGGAGTGGCGGTGACAAATATTATCCTACTAGTTTTCTTGGCTGGTCTGGTTACATTAAAGGATCTATTAAAAATTACAAAAAGAGTAAGAACAGCGGCGAGTCTGTTGGTACTCTTCTTTTTGGTAATTATGGTGGAGGCACTGGCTTCAGAGGCTTCCATACTAGCTCAGGATGCCCCGGTGATGCAGGAGGTC
>Ga0222713_10003567_pt1 | contig 16072 bp, 22 predicted proteins | sample C33_649DmetaG_FD_165061 | JGI IMG/M metagenome (GOLD analysis project Ga0222713, IMG submission 165061) | Estuarine water microbial communities from San Francisco Bay, California, United States - C33_649D | ecosystem: Environmental > Aquatic > Marine > Unclassified | place: USA: California...
TATCAAGGAGAAAAGAAACTTGTCCCACAAGTCTGTCTCTTCTTTGAGATGCCCAACGAACTCACGAAAGATGGTCGCCCGAAGATCATCTCTAACACCTACACGCTCTCACTTGGAGAGAAGGCAAAACTACGCCCTGTAGTTCGTGATTTAACCCAAGAGCAAGTGCCTAATCATATTGATGGCTTTGACATCTCTTGTCTTATTGGCAAGGCAGGTGTCGTGGACATCATTCACAAGGAAGGCCGAGATGGTAAGATTCGTTCTTACATTCAAAGCGTATCCAAAGTGATGAAGGGCACGACTGTCCCTGCTCTACACAACGAGCCACTTGTCTTTGACCTGGGCAAGTTTGACTCGGATACCTTTGCCAAGTTGCCTGAATACTATCAGGGATTGGTCAAACAATCCAAAGAGTATCAGGATATGTTTCCCTCGTCTGATATCCCATTTTAAGGAGATTAGATGATTATCATAGGAGACTACTCCAAAGCCTTTGAGGTGTGTTGGTCGCACTATGCCCAAACCTTGAAGCAACTGAGGAAGTTTGCTATGGACTACGGCGTGAGGGTAGATGAGGTTTATCTGCCCTCTTCCGCAGGTTCAAAGCAAATGGCTTGGGACAAGTGGAAGATTTGCCTAAAGCAGATACGATTCACTGATGGTGTAGTGAATGAGGAACTCTTAATGTTAGCCGTTGAAGGCTACTGCAATCAGCGACTTGAAGAGTGCCACAAATTGAAGAAGATTCGTATGCCAATGATGGCAGTCTTTCTCAATCCAACACCACGAAACGATAGACAACCTGAAATCCTAGATTTCATTTTAATTGCTAAAGATAGCAAAGATATGGAGAAAGAGAATGTTGAAACACATAACGAGAGAAACGGCTCAGGTATCAAACCTTAAAGAGTATTTTTCCCAAAAGGGAGATAAGGTTATAGTAATTGACGAGGAAAAATCCATAAGGCGGCACAAACCAACTGTTTGTCCTGTCTGTAGGAGTGTTTTCTTCACCTACGGAGACGCACACACACAATACGAAGTCCCCGAAGTTCAGGTGGAGAATCCCCCTGATCGCTCAGGGATTATCCCACCACGAATGACTTGTGGAAGTTCTGACTGCTATGACGCAGAGTGGAACTACGCCTTCAGGTCTAGCCCTTGGTATCAATCAAGGAAAGAGAGTCTACGAGAGAATGATGTGACCAAAACCAATCGTGCTCTTTCAGAACAGAGAAGGGAGTTGTTCGGTGAGAGATAGCACCCGATTTAACGAACTGCAAAGACTTCTGAGAGACATCGAAGAAGAGCAACAGATCATGGCTGATATGAGGAGTCAAGTCTCTAAAGTCGCCGTTGATTTGGGTATGGCAAAAAATCACAGCGAGAATTGGCCCAGCGTTGTGGCTTACCTCAAGGGTTGGGTCAAAGGATACGAGAAAGGATTGGATTTCTAATGGCTCTTTTCGCAGGATCACTCAGTTGTAAGCCCGTTCCCAAGGGCAGACCTCGTGTCGGAAAATGGGGTGGCGTGTTCACGCCAAAGGAAACTAGAAACTTTGAGAAACTTGTAAGCGATTGGGTCAAGGCCATTTACACAAAGAAGCCTACAGAGAAAGCACTCAAGGTTAATATTTCCTTTTATTTTAAGCGTGCTAAGTCAAATAGTAAAAAGTTCCACACACAAAAACCAGACCTTGACAATGTAGCCAAGGCTATACTTGACTCCATAGAAGGCATAATTTTTGTAAACGATTCTCAGATCATCGAACTGAATCTTGACAAATACTTTGCTGATTACGTAAACGAAGGATTCACAATTTCGATTTGGGAACAAGAACATGAAGATGAACCTACAACAACTAAAACAAAAAAAAGAGGAGTTAAAAAATGAAATTCTCAAAATCAAATGGGGAAGACAAGTCACCCAAAAAGACTTGGACAGACTTCCTGTCCTTCAGCAAGATCACTTCTTGGTTAAAGAAACCATTAAGCACATTGAAAACATTTCCAAGTACGATATTGAACTTTTATCGCAAAACTAATATCACTGCCATTTTTCTACTCTTGGGCATTGGTTTCTTGTTCGGTGCCTTTTGGCACGGAACGGACTACGGAAAAGCAGAAGAACTAGAAGAGCAGGCCTCGGTTGTATATGTTGAGGCTAATGACCTTAAGGACAAGGCCGATAGACAAGCCTATACCACACGAGACCTAGAAAAGAAGAACAAAATAAAAGACCAAGAGATTGAGTATCTCAAGGCTCAGGTCGTATCCGTTGAGAACCTTCTTGAACTAACCAAGACTCAGAACGAGGCCCTAGAACTTCGTGACCAAACCATCAGGTCTCTAAAGATTGAAAACAATCATCTTAGGGCTTCGCTAACCAAGATGGAAGAGGCTTATTTAGTGCAGAAAGATGCGTCTGAGGCCTACAAACAGGCTATAAGGAAAGAAAAGATCATTTCATTCGGTTGGGGGAGTGCCGTTGGTGCCGCCCTCGCTTTTGTTATACTTAAATAAGGAGGAAATACAATGCCAAAACACATGAGTAAAGAAGATAAAGCCCAAGATATGGCTTTAATAAAAGGAAAGTCCGCTAAGGTAAAATCGGCCTATATGAAGATGGACAAGAAAATGGACAAGGCCTCGATGTCTCGCAAAGCAGATATCAAAAAGGACAAAGTCATTTTGAAAAAAGTTGAAAGCAAGTTTGGTAAAAAGAAAGGTAAATAATGGTTAAACCATATATGAAATACGAACCCTCAGCCCCTACCGATACAAATACGGAAGGGTCGAATCTTTCCCTGCCAATGGTCAACAAAGACTTAATTGCAGGAAACAAAAACCTTGAAGTGAAAATTGATGATCCGTTTGGTTGCAAATCAACCCACGCAGACGGCAAAAAAGAATTCACCAAGTAAAATAATCCCGCTTAGTCATTGATTGGGCGGGTTATTTATTGTATAGTGGGAATTATCCCAAAGGAGATGAAATGCCAAAAGGCTTCTATTTGAAGTGGTCTACCGTACCTGAATGGAAAAAACAGGTCATTGATGTGATTGAAGAAGTCGCACAAGAAAATCCTACATTCATGTTGAGCGATGTGTATCGCATCTGTAATGAAAGATTTATACACCTTCCCGATGGAAAGAAAAGCGTTGCCATCGCCTTCAAACTTATGGTTGATCAAGAATTTGATTATGCTAAAGTTTTGAAGAGAACAATTATTAACAACCAACACGAATGTATTTGCCAATCATTTTTATGCAGTCCACGAAGGAGACAAAATGAGATCAGTTAAGGATGTAAGCAAAAAGCAAAGAAGAGCAGACCGAAGAAAGTTGTTACTCAGTAGCGACAGAATGTCGGATAAGGACATTATCCATCTGCTCAATTCCGAGATCAAAGCCCTCAAGGGTGAGATCAGAAACTCAGTAGCCGATGAAATGAGTGCGGCTCAAATCAAAAGCAGAATCTTTGAGATTGCCGATGGAGAGATCGACCCACCTAAGTGGTTGCTATCGCCAAAGAAAACATCAGGCAAGACGCTAGGTATTCCCACCATCTTTGCAAGTGATTGGCACTACGGCGAGAAAGTCTTCCCTGCACAGATTGAATACTGCAATGACTACAACCTAGAGATTGCGGACAGACGCATACAAAACCTAGTTAATAACTCTATTGATATTCTTTTTAACCACCTGTCTAATCCACACTACGAAGGACTTGTATTCCCCTTGGGTGGAGATATGTTCTCAGGCGACATTCACGAAGAGTTGGCTAAGACCAATGAACTCCCTATGTTCCCAACTCTGCTAAGACTTACGGGGAGACTTGTGTGGGCGATCAACGTCTACGCTGATAAATTTGGTAAGGTCTTCGTGCCTGTTGTTGCGGGTAATCACGGCAGAACCACACGCAAACCTACGCATAAGAACAGAGCCTTTGATAACTTTGATTGGCTCTTGGGTTGTATGTTGGCTAGAGAGTTTGCCAATGACAAACGAGTTACTGTTTTGGTATCAGACGGAACCGATGTGAACTACTCCATCTATGGGCACAAGTATCTGCTCACTCATGGAGATCAGTTCTCAGGGGGAGACTCCATCATTGGTGCGATTGGCCCTGTAACAAGAGGTGATTCTAAGAAACGCAACCGAGAGTCTCAGATTGGTCGCCCTTACGACACACTTATCTGTGGTCATTTCCATCAGTTGGTGATTATGAAGAAGATCATTATCAATGGCTCATTAAAGGGCTACGATGAATATGCCTACGCTCATAACTTCCCATTTGAACAACCGCAACAAGCGATGTGGCTCACGCACCCCGAACACGGCATTACCTTTAATATGCCCATCTTTACGGAAAGAACGAAGAAAGATGGCAAACACAAGCCACTAGAGTTTTAGTGTCAACCAAAGTCATAGCACTGGCTTTGAAATGATATAATTTCTATAGGAGAAAATATGAAAGACCCAAAACGAAGAGTCACGCAAAAAGACATAGATAAAGTGCACAAAGAGAATAAATTAGACAAAAAACTTGGCACAGACAGAGGTTATCGAGAGAAGCCCCAACTCTACAAGACCAAACCCTCTCCAACTCCCAAATCAGGTGGGCCATTTTCAAGAATGGAACCATTTACAAGAGGACCAAAAGGACCAAAAGAGATTGTAAGATCAAAAGCACCAGAAGTATTAAAAAAAGTAGGGGAATTAGGTAGAACAGCAAAAAGAGTTGCTTCTTCTCCAGCGATGAGCACAGTAAAAAGAGTTGCTTCTTCTCCATTTGCGAAATCGGCCATAGGTGCCGCAAGGATGACTCCATTAGGTAAAGCGGTAACGATTGCTGCTGGAATTTATGGTGCTGGAATGGGTTATCTTGGCTATAAAGGAAAAAAAGACAACGCTGCTAGAAAAGCAATAGAAAAAGATCAAAGTCTTGGTGGAATTAATAAGCCCATTCAGGCCGAGAAAGCCATGCCTAAACCTACAAAATCAAAAGTTGTACCTGCACAAAAAAAACCTTCAAGGCCACCTCAAATTTCTGGAAAAGAAAAAATTCTTTTAGATAGTTTAGCAGAGGCAACTGGTAAAGGGCCTTACCCATATCGTCCATCCAAAGACAAGAAGAAAGGAAAATAAAATGCCAAAACCAAAATTGGGCAGCACAAGAAAACCAAGGCAAACTACTTCTGCACCTGCGCCCACACCTGCACCTACGCCTGCACCACCAGGCAAAGGTAGTTGGGCTAGAAACGCCCTAGGTAGAGCAAGATCAGCATTAGGCACTACACAGGGTCGTGCACAAGTTGCTAATGCTCTCCTTGATGCTGCTAGTGTTGCTACCCCTGCTGGTAGAGCGAGGAGTGTCGCTGCTCGTGCTGCTGCGTCACCAACTGGTAGAAGGGTTGTTGCTGCGACTACTCAAGCCGCTAGACGAGCCGCTAGACGTGTTGCTAATTCACCAAGTGTTAGAGGGGGTGCTAGTGATATGTGGCGGGGTGCTCGTCAAATTGGGCAAGCGGCGGTTGAACGTGGAAGGAATGTTGCAGGAAGAGTTAAGGGAGCAAAGGGGGGCTTTTTTAGCAAAGCCGTACAAATTGGAAGCCTTTTAGCGTTGGGTGCTGGTATGTCTGGGGGAAAAGATGAACAAAATCAAGAATCACAACAAAATACACCTACACCTGCACAAAATAAACCGACAGAGAATAAAGCGAGCAGTCCACAACCCACACCTAGGTCTAGTGATTCATCATCAAATAAATCTGCCTCATCGTCTGAATACAAAGTATACGCAAAGGATTCAGCCGAGGCTAAGGACTTTAGAGCAAACTTTGCAAAGGCTAGGAAGTCGGGCGATAAAGAATTCACTTGGGAAGGTAGAAAATACAATACCAAATTAAAAGGTGAATAGGATACAATACCACTGAGGTGATGTATGCCAAAGAAGGAGAAATCTAGTGCCACTCGCAAAGGGAAAGTCAAAAGCAGTCGTGTCAAAAAACATAAAGACCGAACTAGCAACAGGAAAACCCAAAAAACAAGCGATTGCGATTGCCCTGAGCAAAGCGGGTCTCTCGAAAAAGAAGGCAAAATAAACTGTTATGTCTGCGATAAAGAACACGATATTTCGTCTATGGTCAAATATAACGACAGGCTTTGGTTTTATTGGTGCTCTTGTAGCGTATCGGCCATGGTATATCGCTGTGATCGACCGACTAAAAAACCGTAGGAGAAAATAATGGCTAAAAAAGGTGTCAGTTTAGCCGTAGGTCGTGGAGAAAAGTTACCCGTTTCCAAGGGTGCAGGTCTCACCGCCAAGGGCAGAGCAAAATACAACCGAGCCACAGGCTCAAATCTCAAAGCCCCGCAACCCCAAGGTGGCCCACGAAAGAAGTCTTTCTGTGCAAGAATGAGTGGTATGCCTGGCCCCATGAAAGACGAGAAGGGAAGACCTACTCGCAAGGCGGCCTCGCTTAGACGATGGAAATGCGGCAGTTAACTCAACTGAACCCACCGCTATATTTGGAAACACCCAAGGGTTGTGGTTGGTGCCACTTGGTCATCGACTACTCCCAAGACCACCATTTGTTGTGGGTGGTGTTTCTCGACTCCACAAGAGAGTGTTGGACGTTTGAGAACCCAGAAATCAAGATCGGAAAGAACCCAACTGCTGGCGTTGTTTGACTTAGGCTTTGTCACAAAAGTTTTACAAAAAAACCACTTGACACTGCTACTTCTGAAGTCTTACTCTTTTCTTGTCCCTTCCTCTGATAGAAGCCTCTGATAGAGGAATTAATAGATACCTACTTAGATGCCATAGTAGATGCTGATATCAAACCTACCCCTCAAACGGGACACCCCTTGGGATAGGTCTTTTTATCGTTTAAACGCCTTTTAGGGGCTGTCATCTGCCCTTGGGCAGTCTGTTCCCCTTGACCCTGTTTGAACGGGCTGAAATGAGCCTTAAATTCGATTTAGCGTTACTGCCACCCTTGCTGAGTGGGATAATGTGGTCTACGGCCGTTCCATCGCCTTTATGGGCTCTTCCGTCACGAATAGCGGCTCTTCGGTCTTTGTTTCGTAAGGCTCTGCGTTTCTTGACTTCAGGCTTGGAGTGATACTGTTTATTCTCGGCTTGGTAGTCTCTCGGCTCTTTACGAGGCATAAGTCTCCTAAGTGGTTTATTTGATAAGTTGCCCTGACGCTGGGTTTACAGGTAGTGGTGCAGTCCTAGATGGAGTAGAGGCGGGGGTCATTGGCATGCGTTGTTCAGGCATTGCAGCCATTGGCATCGCTGGTTCCTGCGTAGGTGTTGGCATTGTGGGACTTACGGGTTCGGGCGGCTTGGTAGCGTATCGTGTTTGTAAGTCATTGATTTTGTTCAACATACCCTCTTTGTTTGTAGCTTCTCTTGCTCTTTCGGCCAAGTTCTTACCTGTATATCCAGTTAAATAAGGATATTTAGTCATGACTTCCTCCATTTTTTCTGGATCATTAACCACATCGGCTAATCGGTCAGCAATATCCGAGTGTCTTAACACAAGACCAATCAGAGCATCCTTGGCTTTATTGGCCTTCTCTGGATTAGTTAAGAAGTTCCTAAGTTTATCAAAAACCTTAATGTATTCATCATCAGGGTTTTTCTTCTTTTGTGGGTTAAAGGAGGGTGCGTTAAACTGTGCCATAACTCTATTATACCTTGGGGCTAAACTTATCAATCGTGCTGGCCCCTAGGCACACACAGATGATGGTTACCGCCGCCGTAATGAGTTCAGGAGACGGCGCAAGGCTAATATCGGTAAAAGAATTACAAAAAAGAGTGACGAACACAGTAAGCGAACCCACCATAGCAATAATCCGTTTGGTGCTAGGCGAGTCAGTTTCATCGGTTAATACTTTCTTTATCCATTCCATTGGGAGTCCTTTCGATTTCGTACCACATGAGAATCTCGTCACCCGACTTAATATCTCTAGTGGCTAGTCCTTGATTGTCAATGTTTGTGTTTTGTGGTTCAGGCCAAGAAGAATTACAGTAACTTAGGCTGTTACATATAAAGTTCATACCTTCAAATAGTTTAACACCCTTGTATCCGCACTCTTCGTTGGTAAAGTAAATGCTAAGAAGATCCAAAACCGCAGGGGGTAGTTCAATTAAACGATCATTGGGGATGCCATAAGACCCGCTTTTGAATATCCAATCTGGGAAGATAACCTCAGATTTCTTGATATCCCTAATGGCAAACATACCAACCCCATGAATAGGCGATACACCCATCTTGGTTTTTACATGATGCTTCAGGTGAAAAATTACTGCTTCGACCATCTGTTATCTGTTTTTTTAGAAGCAGTCTTTGCTTTTTCTCTTGCTTGTTTTAATTGCTCTACTCTTTCTTGTTCTCTGAGGTGCATTTGTTGTGCGGCTTGTGTTGCCAACCAATCTGAACTATATATGCCCAAGTGTCTGCCTGTTCTCCTAGATATACCATAAGCATCGCTTGGGTCTAATTGTTTTCCATCAACAATCGTTGGTGCAAGTCTAACTCCATTTTCTTCTCCAAATGATTGACTATAAATAGTCCCAATTTCACCCTCTTCACCCCCTTCTATAGGTACTTCTGGTCTGTTTTCATTTTCTAAATCAATAGTGGGTTCTTCTACATCGGCTACGGCCTTGCGTATCGTCCCACCCTTTAACCATTTGTTCCAACTCTGCGGCCCTGAATACGGCATATTATTTTCCTTTACCTTTAGGTACGCAATTAGGTACTTTCTTTCCTCTTTTAGATTTCATTCCGATGGCTTCGTAGCCCTTCCAGCAGGGCGTTGTCTTCTTCATTTCTTACTCCTGATGAATTGGATTGCAGATAAGGCTAAACACACGTTCATGGCCACTTCACCGAACCGACCAATCTTGTTATAGGCAAGAGGAAACTCAGCACCGAATATCCATTGAATGACAATCATTAAACTTGTGAATATCGCAAAGATTCCAGAATACCAAATTGGTGTCTTGAGATTGTGTTTAATCTTTTTGTTACACGCAATCTTGTAGCACCCAGCGAATATCGCAATCAGCGAAACGATGTTAATGAGCAAGACTTGGTTACGAAGAAATGAAAGCATAGTCTACTTCCCTTTTGCTCTTTTCTTTTTAGTATTTTTAATTTCTCGCCCGACTTCTAAAATATCTTTGTCTTGATTCTTGGCAAGGAAGTTAGCGACCCAATTCATTACCGAATAACCAACGAACCCACATAGGAAAGCAATACCTAACTCATACATCCATAGTTCATTCGGTTGCACTTCTAATCCAATCTGCAATAGAATCGGCTGGGCAAACATTAAAGCAAAACCGACTGAGACACCGCCCCGCATGAACGCTTCTTTAGTATCTTTCGGAGGGATATAACTTAGAATGGACAAGCCACCGAGGATGCCCCCGATGAAAGAACTAATCTTTGCTGAAATCCATTCAAGCATTTTATTTTCCTTGTCCTCGATAAATTTTTATATGCTTTGACCTTGGGCCCCGCTTGGGACTTTTGGTCGTTTTTGTCTTATAGTTCCATTGTACCTGCTTGACCTTAGCCATTATCCCCTCGCTACCCTAGTAAATTTAGAACTTGTATCGCCCTTGATTCCACGCAGGAATTCGTTTCTAGGACTCTCGCCTTCTTTTTCAATGGCTACATGAACCCATTCATTGCCACGCTTGTCCTGTTCAATGATGCACTGATCAACTTGTATTTTGCTATCCTTAATCTTGTTAAAAACCATCTCTGCTGAATGAAACTTACAGTTAAAATCCACGGCTCTGCAGTCCATGTGGGCAGAAGTCTTAGACCCACCCACCTTGGCATTAAGTTCTGGGCAGCGATAAAAACTGCTAATCATAACGGGCTGACCAATAAGCGAACGAATCTCCTCAAGTTTTGAGCACATTCGATGCAGATTGCTCAGCAACGCTTCGGGGATACGATTATCAATATTAAACTTACTGGCGGTATCTGAATGTTGGGCTTCTTCAATTGAGAAATGGTCAGTAATTTTCATATCAATCCTTATTTGATAATTCTGTTTAGTCTCGATAGAGCAGTTAGATATGCAAGATCGTAAAGATTTGAGGCAATTCTAGTTTTTTCTTCTTCAGTATATTCTGACTTCAAGTCTTTTTTTAATTCCTCATTTCTAATTCGAGCGTAGTCTTTGACTGCAGATAGTTTTAAGGCATCTATTTCTTCTATCTTTTGTGCCTTTCGTGTTTTTATTTCTGCTTGGCTTAAAAACGGATTTGTTTCTATTAGTTTTAATTCGCTTTTAAGTTGTAAATCAAAATTTTGTACATTAGTGTTTACGCTTGATCCATTTACAATTATAGTTCTCAAAGATAAGGTTTTATCAAAATCATCAATCATTGTTTTTATTGCTTTTTCTTTAGCATCACGGTAAGCGGGGGTATAAATAGATGATCCCTCTCCGCCCTGAAACATAGAGTTTTTTATTTGCTCTGCCGTGCTATTAATAAAAGACTCATATTCATCCATATCTTTTCTATATGAATCTACGTAACGACCCATAAATCGTGCTTCGTCTTTTGCCTTGCCCTCAATCGCTTTGTTAAAGGTTCCCACAAAAGCGTTATCAACTAAGGCCCTAGAGGCTTGCATCCACTGTGGATCACCAATAGAATTTCTGTAATCGGGTAAAGACGTATCGGTTAATATGTTAAGCGGTTGCAAGAACACATCATAAACTAATCCCGTATAGTCGCTAAACCATCGCTTGATTTCAACGGGAGACTTCTTTCTTAATCCAGGAATCTTCCCGATGGTTTCAAAAACCACACCAGCGTATGTTTTTTCGTCACCAAGATAGGCACTTCGATCTTCCATATCTGCCCATTGTGCTGGAAGATAGGGTGTCCCCGTCAACGAACTCTTCGCTTTGGCGGAATCAAAAGCATCCACAAGAGCCATCACTGGAGTAGTCATCCCAAAGGTAGATTCGCTTGAAGTCTGTTGCTGATACATAAAAGATTTGAGCACAGCCGTTAGCAACTCTGCCTTTGATCTTGGGTCAATGGCATTGTTGGGGTCAATTTCTTTATAGTGGTCTTCAAGAATAATCTTACCCAAGTCAACCAAACTCCTTGAAATAGCACCCACTCCGAATGTCATAGGTATTGGAAGATATTTGCCATTTCCAATTGGTATAAGGAAGAAGTTGTATCTAATGTAATTGGGCACATTTTCATCATAATCATCGCCCATAGCGTTCATTATTGCGTCTTGAAGTACCAATATCATAATATGCCCAAGAGCAATGTTTCTAAATGTGCTAGCCGTAGCCTTCCTTTGAGCAAAAGACTCTTCGTAGGATACTAAGTCCTCAGAAGATGTTTTTTTGAATTTTTCTAATTTCTTTTCAAGTTCAACTCTTTCCTGACTATCTTTTTCAAGAGTCTTTATTTTGTTTTTTAGTTTATTTTCGTGCTGTTTATACTCATATTCAATTTGTTTCTTAGTTGCTTTTAAAACGCTATCGGGAACAAAGTTGTCAATGATTCCTTTTGTTACCTTATCTGTGGCTATCCAACGAGATCTCCAAAATGGAATAATTTGGAATAAATTATTTTGAAGTTTCCAAAGCGTTATTTGATTAAAGTCAATATCAACAGTTCTAGCATTTGAAATTGGCACAGAAATAAATCCACTTCCATCAATAAGAATCTTTTGTTTTTCAGATAATAATTTATCAAACTCCTCTGTTCTTTCTTTAATCTTTTCTGGGTCTTTTTCATTAACAAGAAGGGTGTGTGATGATTGTAGTTTGCCATCAATCTCATTAAGTTTAGCGTTGTATTCATCAACCTTGTCGAGATACAGTTCGTTTCTCTTCATGTTGTTATAAACGGCAGATCTCATGCCGTGCTCAAGCCAAGATGAACTATACAAGAAAGATGACCATCCCCTAGAAAATACGGAAGTTAAATCAAACGGAACATCTGATCGCATAGATTTTTTGTTGTAATCAAGAATGTCATTGAATTTTCTGTTTCTGTGGTAAGTCAAATTTGAAACACTTTCGTCTTTAATTGCGGTACTAACAAAATCTCCAAAACTACCACCAGCAAATTGAAGTTCAACCGTGCTTGCATAAATTTCTTTAACACGCTCGTTACTGATTCTTCCTAGATCTCTAGTTATATCACCGCTGCTCGTTACTCCAAGTCTCCAAACGGTCATTGCATTTCTAATGACTGATGGCCACTGTCTTATTGGGGTTCCAGAAGAAAATAAAGCCTGACCAATACCCTGAATGACGTTAATAATTCTGAAGTTTGGCTCAACGGTAATTAAGGTTGTGTACCAGCCCTTGGCTGTATCCAAAACTCTAAGACCATTGGTATACAACTCTTCTTTCATAATCATCTTGTATAAATCTGGATCATTAATAGTGTAATTTTTAATTTCTCCCTGAACAGCAACGCTAATGACTTTACCCACTTTGTCTGGGCTTGGCTCAATAGTCATTCTATTTGTCATGCTTTCAAAATCTTGTTCCGTCAGTTGCCCACCAAATTCTTTATTTTTGTCTAATAAAACTTTTCGTTTAATTGCTTCTGGCAACGGAACATTGCTTAATCTTCTAACCAAAAACAGTTTTGCTTTGTTTTCCATACTGCTTTGGATGATATCCTGCCAGTTGTCCATTAGATAGGAAAGCGATGTTAATCCATCCTCAAGGGATCCAGTACCACCCTCTCTTCTGGCAAATATTTCTGGGTTCCTTTTAACCATAGATCTGTCGCTACCCAAAATCAAATCTGATAATCTTCCAGCAAATGTGATGGGTCTCTCTTGACTTTGCTGAACCCTGAATGGTATGTAATAATCTAAAGAAGAAAATGCTTGATATTTATCTGGACTAATTAATCCAGTTACCAGGGCGGCTTTTAAAACTTCCTTGTTTTGTTCCATAAGAGCCTTATTCATTTCTGAAAACTCGTCTTTAATTTGCTTTAGTTTTCTGCCAGAGGCTTCAGCGGCTACTTTATAAGTCTCATTAGCAATAGAGGCATCAGAAAGTTGCTCTTTGCTAAATCGAATCATGTGGTGTTTGTCGTTGTTTTCATTATAATTTTCGCTACCTTTTCCCCTATAAAAAATCTCAATCCTTTCATTTTCTGGAAGGTTTTCATTTTCTTGCTCAAGCAATATGACTTGTTGTTTGGCGGTTTGCCTCAAAAGATACTCTCCAAAAGCCAAAAAGTATTGATTCTTTTGTTCTTCGTTCATAGACGAGAGTTGCGATATTCTAACCATTTTAAATGCAAATCCCTCTTTTGGATTAGTGCGATCTAACCTAAACTGACCTGTGTCTACATCAAAAAACAAAAACGCATTGCCCATAGCCTGAACTGTGTTTTTTCCAGCATTGGGAATAAGTCTAAACAAAGCCTCTATTTCTGCGGCTCTTCCATAAAAAGCCCTAAGATGATTAAACATATTTGAAATATTGGAAGATACATTAGAAAACAAACGCTCAAAACGATTGTAAGCGGCTTTAAACATTGATTTGATTTCCTTTTCCTTACTTCTTATTTTTTCTTCTTCTAATACCGTTCTTCCCTTGTCTTCAGGAACCACTCTTCCCTGCTTCTTTTTACTTTGCTTTTTGGGCTTTTGTGCGTTTTGAACAACCTGTTGAACTACTGCTGGTGGTGGGTCAACTGTGCCAGCCGCCTCATCCCTAACGCTTTGATTTTGTTCATCTAATCTTGCTGCAGATTGATTAACAATCTTTATTCTTCTGACAAGTTTTCTAACTTTGGCTTTTTTCTTTTGTTTTTTCTCGTCTGTTTTGGGCGGCTCTTCCGATTCAATATTATCAATTTCCTGTTGAGCATTGCTGACTTCCTCAATAATCTGATCGCCCGTCATATCAGTCCCTGGAACAACGCTGGTTGCTATATCGTTTGAAACGGCATTTTCGTTTTGCTCATCTTCTTTTCTTGATTCTTCAATGGCTTTTAGTCTAGCCAGAGTAGCGGCTTCTTCGTTTGCAATTGATTCGCTCTCTTGCTTCAATCTTAAGATCTCATCTTTAAGCGTAGAAATTTGTTTGGCCCTAGTCTTAGCCTCTTGGCGTGCAATTTTTTTGGCTTCTTTATCCGCTTTTATTTTGGCCTCTTCGCTTTCCATTACAGAAACATCTGGCTTTTTGGCTTGAGGTTTTTGAACGGTTGTTTGCTTTGGCGTAGTTGTTTGCGTAGGCTTAGGTTTTGTTGTAGGCTCGGCCGTTGTGGTAGCAGTTTTGATGGGCTCTTTGGGTTTATTGGCTTCCTTCTGTAACCGCTCTTCATTTGGCTTTACGACTGGCTCTTCGGCCACTGAAACAGGCTTGCCGATCTTAACTATCTCTTCGTTAATAGCGTTTTGTAAATCTTGATCCTCTATAACTTGAAGTTTTCGCTCTATCTTTTTAACTACAACACCCTCATCCTGTATGTCTTCTCTGGTTTCTGCATCCAAAACGTCAAGTCTTCTTAATTCTTTATATGAAGATTTACCAGATTTTTTTTCAATAACAAATTGTTTGTTGTAAAATATTCCATCTTTACTTATTTTGAAGTCGTATCTAACCCTCATTCCAAGTGGAAGAAGATCACTGCTTACATCATCTGCATATTCCTGTAATGGAACTACTTCATTGGCATATTTTTTTCTAATCTCTTTTATGTTTTCGATGGCTACGGTGGTTTTGGGAAGGAGTGGCTCCTCTTCATTATTACCTTCTTCTGCTTTATTACCTTCTTTTGCTCTTCTTTCAGCAAGATCAGCAAGAAGAGCGGCCATTCGCTTTTGTCTTTCTTCTTCGCTTAGTTTTTTTGCTTTAGGATTTGTTCTCAATGTTTGAGTGAGTGGGTATTGAAAATTTCCCTCACTGTCAACATAGGCTCTTGATAAATCTCTCTGTGGTTTGCCTACACGTATAAACCTTTTTCTAAGAGCGGCCATTGCCTTTTTGTTTTGTTCTTCACTTGCCCTAGACAGTTTGGTTTTATCAGCCTCTTTTCTAGTTTCATCTAATACTATTTTTCTTCTTGATTCAGCCTTATCAGAATTATAAATAATTTTTATTGCCTGAAGAAGTTTTTGATTTCCCTTTTCTTTGGTTATTAAATAGTCTCTATTCAGTGTTACATTTTTCTTTTGCTCATCTTTGCTTAACTTAAATGTTCTTTGAACTAAATCTATAGCCCGCTCAAAAACGCTACCTTTAATTGGTGCGTATGCACGCATTAAATTTTTATCGTTTTCTTCCACTGCCCTAAGATATATTTTTTCCCTGTCTATGCCAGCCTCTAAAATTAATTCGGGCGATTCTACAACCTGACTGGATGGAATATCGGTAGGATATCGGCGATCTCCAAAATAATTTATGTCACTATAAATTACACCAGGAATAACTTGTTTTCTTGTTGTTGGTCTTTTTTTCGAGAGACTTGCTTTGCTCAGGGAAGGCGCAATCGTTGGTCTGTCGATTCTTTTTTTATCTTCCAACGCTTCATAAGTACCAAAATTATTATTAGACTTTAATTCTTTATCTCTTTGCTTTATGCTTTCATTTAATTCGTTTTGTAGTGTTTTTGTTTTTTGCTTTAATCCGTTTAGATAATTCAATGCTGCGTTTTTTTGTGTTTCGTCTGTATATACACGCTCTACAAGTGCAATATCGCTATTGATTTGATCAACTGGAAAGGAACGAACTAAGTCTTCTTGTAATGATCGTATACGTTCTTCTAATTTATAATTTAAGTAATATAATGTCTTTCCGTTAATTACCTTAGAGGTAGGCTGGGGTAAGGCTCTAATTTCGCCACGACTGGATTCTCTTAATTGGTCAATGGCTTTTTGTCTTTCTAGTTTAATGGCCTGTTTCTCTTCATCGCTCTTTGCGTATTTCTTATAAGGATCAAGGTACGATTCCAAATCATGAGGAATCGATTGGTCTTTAACTTCCAAATTTTCTAAATTTGCATTTTGAGTCTGCTC
>Ga0222713_10003569_pt1 | contig 16067 bp, 31 predicted proteins | sample C33_649DmetaG_FD_165061 | JGI IMG/M metagenome (GOLD analysis project Ga0222713, IMG submission 165061) | Estuarine water microbial communities from San Francisco Bay, California, United States - C33_649D | ecosystem: Environmental > Aquatic > Marine > Unclassified | place: USA: California...
TTCCTCAGAATTATATATTTCTTATTTTTCTATTTCGGCGCTCCGAAAAGAAATCTGACGTTAGAACTACGGAAAGACAGAAAATCAAAGTGCCCAGACAAATTAGGGCAAGTCCGTTCCAAAACATGTGAGTGATAGAAACGGTGTAGATGCCAAAGCCTAAAATGTAAAGGCCAGCAATCATGAGGGCGAGAATAAGCATAAATCTTTTCATTTCGATAAGTGTTTAGTTTTTACAAATAATAACTCCAGTGTTGCCACTTTCAATAATTTCAAATTCCGGATTGTCTTGGATGAATTGTTCCCTTTCCAAATCCCGGGTCATCTTGGCGATGAACTGTCTCATTAATTCTTTTTCTTGTTCTTGTTCTGACATAGTCGTGTTGTTTAGTGTAAGGCAAATATAGGGTCGAAACCCCGGAATTGGAAAATGTTTCAGAAAAAAGTTTCGAAATCAAAAACCATGCTTGCCCGCGGGGGCACCGCCGCATGAGGGCACCCCGACGAGTGAAATTGGGGAAATTTGGAAACACCATGTGAAGCCACCCCACAAAAAAAGGCCTAGATAAACTAGACCTTTTTACTACACTATGCAACTTCTCTAATTGTAATAGGGATATACTCCTTCACAAGGATTAATATATGAATCAATAAAGAATCCATATCCAGCATCCTTTAATGCCTTACTGGTTTCATGACAGATATGTCCTCGAGGTTCAGTGTCGTCAACTTCTGGATGTTTGCTTCTAATCTGCATCATCCCCTCATTGATAGCTCGGGCTATTCCATCTGCTGTTACCCTTTCTGAGGACAGAATTCTTTTTTGAAGGTTATTAACTAAGGTGTCACAGGCTTTGTCGCCGGCTTTAGAAAACATTTCATAACATTTCATGGTGTGTGTTTTAGAATCCAAATGTAGGATGATTCTGCGGAAAGGAGAACTGAAATACCCCTTCGCGAGCGCGGGGTCCTCCCGGGAGGGGGTTTGGGGATATAAGTTCAGATGTGACGTGGTGCGGGCTCCCTCACCCCGTTTACCATTCGCTAGCAATTTGATGGTGAAGTCACCCCACAAAAAAAAAGGCTCTTAAAAAGAACCTTCTTTAAATCTAGTTAACCTTAACCATCTATCTCTTCACTTTACCGAGCTTTTTTAAGTTCTGGTAATACTGAGTTCTTAAATTCTGTGACCATTGATTGAAGGTAACCCCTAAATCGTTAATGATCTGCCCTTGGGCATTGCGAACTATTTCTCTCTCTTTCATGGTATCATTATTTAAAGATCGTAACAAAACATTGGAATGAAAATCCAGTACAAAAACCAGATAGTAAAAACGACCAAAGCCAAGCTTGGAATTAATTCCGGGTCTTCAGCCAAAAAGTTCTTTATCTTTCTCATGGGTAAAATGGGTTATTGTTTGATATCCTAAATATATGAAAAAAATCCGTCATACGAAAATGCGATTGTTTGAATCGAATTTGAATGCATCAAACGAGGGTGCCCTCACTCCGTTTAGCATTCGCTAGCAATTTTTGGGTTGCGAAACCACCGCGCACAAAAAACCCTTAAGAAGAATCTTAAGGGTTTTGAAAAGTGATTAGTGAATTCCTCTTCGATAAAAGAAAGGATCTGAATCTTGTTTAGGTTTGTTGGTTTTAAGAATTCCCCTAATATAGAATTCTGCTTCTTTAATTGTTTTGAAACTTGGAGGATTGGTTTCAGCAGTTAAACTCATTTCCCAAGGTAAAACCATAATTTGAGTTGACATCATGGTTTCTTTCCAAACATCAACTACAATGTCCTTTTTGGGATCACTTAGATACTTATCTAAGTATTCTGGATTGGGAGATTCCAAAACAAAGTTAAGATTTCTAACTGGTCCATAAAGTGAAGGATGGACAAAACCTAAGAAGACTTTTCCGTTTAGGTTTTTGATTTCGTTTTTAAGTGTTTCTAGTTCTTTTGACATAATGTGGTGTATTTAGAAAGTAAAAGTAATCCAAAACCGTGGAAATGGAAAATGCAATTCCAAGGTTTCAGACCGCTTGAATTATCATTGGAGGGTGCCCTCACGGTTTTATTTGCATATGCAAATTCGAGTTGATGGTGAAGTCACCCCACAAAAAAACCCAGACCGAAGTCTGGGTTTAGAAACAAGAAACAAAAAACTATTTTGTTTGCCAAATTTCCTTGGGAACTATTTGACGGAGAGTTTCAATTTGGTCTTCTGACCAGGAATCTATTTCTCTCATGATTTTTAAAGCTGCTTCCAATTCTTTTTTAGCTTTACCAGTTTGCAAACCATCCTTAGCTCCAAGATGCCAATTCACTAATTCGTTCATGGCTAAGGGTTGATAGTGTTTCCAATCGTAGATGGTAACAGTTTCTCCGTATTCGTTTTTGCAAACCCATTCTAGATTTACTTTGTCCTCACCCTTGTTGCTATCGTAGGTAGGTGGTCCAATTAATTCAATGAGTTCTTGAGGGGTAGCGGTAACTGTGTCATTGTAGAATGAGGTTCCGGTAGCTGCTCCTTGGACCTCTGTGTTGGATAATACTCGCATTGTCGTGTTGTTTAGTGTGAAGTAAATGTAAGGTTAGAACCCGAGAATGTAAAATGCTAAACCTCCTCCAAGTATTCATCATAAAGTTCGCTTATCCCCGCAATTAAAAAGAACGTCGTAGCTACGAAAAGAATCGAGAAGAAAGCAATCTCTGCCCAGAAGCTCTCGAACGGAATCATGAGCTCCAATCCAACTGTTAATGACAGAGCTAAAAGACCAAAGCAAGCCAGAGCTGCTAATAGATAACGGTAAGCCAATTTCATAGTGTGTGTTTTTGATGAGGGGTAAAACTACGGTTCAAACCCGAGAACTAAAAATGTTTCGAATAAATTTTTTTCCAGAGGAAAAAGTTGCTATGTTCGTCCTATGAAAATTCGAAACGGATTTGCGAATCCGCGGGGGCACCCCGGCTTGGATTGGTTCAATTTTCTCCGCGGGGGCTCCTCCGCGAGTTTAAATGAACTTTCCCTAGAATTCCTTCGTGAAAGCACCCCACAAAAAAAGACCCTGGATAAAAATCCAAGGTCGTATGTAAGTATTACGAAACAGTTACTAGGTTGCTGAGAGCATTGAATGTTTAGCTTCTAAAACTTTAGCATAATGTTCCCAGTTAATATAATCTGTGTTGAATCCTTCTTGTTCCATTTTCATGCGACGGACATTAACAACTAGATTAAAATCCAATTTGGTAGTTGGGGAAAGACGGTGTAAGAGATTTTTAAATTGTATCATGGTTATGAGTTTAGTAGTGTAAATATAAGGATAAGTTACGTGGTTTTGAAATGTTGTCCATTTGAATAAAAATTTGGAGTCTCCCAACTGATTGATTATCAATCGATTGGGTTAATAAATTGAATCATATGGATTATATCTATGTGAAGGCGCCTCGCGAGCGCGGGGTCCCCACCCTAGCCCCTTCATTATAGAAAGACTACAATCAACATCGGGGGTGCCCTCGCGATCATAATTGATCTGTTATCGATTTGAATCGATGTGAAACCACCCCACAAAAAAAGTCCCAGAAAATCTGGGACTCTTTAACTTACTCCTTGAACCTCTATGAAAACTTATTAATGATTGTTTCAATTAAAGCATCGGCGGTGACAGGTCCATCCTTCTTGTCAATACTCAGGATTGCAATTTGACGACGAATCTTATCCGAGAGGTCTTTAGTTGGAAAAGTAACAGAAGGTGCTTCACCTTCATCGTAATCAATGTATCTCCATTCCACACTTACACCATATCTCTTTTCAAACTTATTCACCATCTCTCTGGTTTTATCCTCTAAGTCCTTAGTCTCTTCCTCGATCTCCTCTAGTCTTTCATTTAACATTTCTGTCTCTTTCTCCAACTTCCTAATCTTCCCAAACTTCTCATTCAGAGCTTTCCAATCGTTATCAGCCTTGGATGGTAATTGGGTTTCGGTAGTTAAAGAACCTAAGCGTTCTTGCACTTCATCGACAATTGCATCGACCTGTGCTTTAGTGAGTTGTTTCATATTAGTGTGTTTTAGATAACAAATATAGGGTTGAACCTCGGAATTGGGAAATGTTATTCCCAGGAGATCTCAATCGGTTCTAGCTCTGAGTCCTCTGAATACCAAGCATCGAAGATCTCCGAAGGTTCTCTAAAGTCTTTGGTTTCACAATCATAAAGCTTTCCGATTTCGGGCAGAAAACATTCGGTGGCAAAGGTCTGAGTAAACTCTTCTCCCCATTGATTGCTAGTTACGATATTAAATAAATCTTCTTCTAGAATAACATAAGGCTTGGTACAATCTAATGGACCAAAGGCTCCAGTCATATCATCGCCTCCTGTTCCAAAGCGAGATTCTAAGATCCTCACTAATCCTAAAGCGGACTCTTTAGGAAATAGACCAATGGCAGTCTTACCGTGCCATGTATGAATGAATACTCCGTATATGTTCTCTATCATGAAGTAAAAGTAATTGGTTCCTGCGGAAATCCTTGGATGTAACCCCAGAACGGAACATAATGCACTTTTGCGTGGGTAAAGTCGTGAGGGCTGCCTCGCAAAGTGGTACATCGGGTACTTCGGGTACTTGTGGTACTTCGGGAACATGTGGTACTTGTGGTACATGAGGAACATATGGTACAACTGGAACATTTCGGTGTGAGGGCTCCCCCGCGAGTTTCAGACCGATCGGTTTGATGTGAAGTCACCCCGCAAAAAAAAGTCCCAGAGAATCTGAGACTTTTTAGATTTTGGGTGATTGGGGAATTAGCCGAAAATCAATTGGCCAACTTGAACACTTCTCCAAGCGAATTTTTCCAAATCGTAGAAAGGAAGAATTTTAGGAGAAGCTTCGTTTCCTGATTTAGGTTGTTGGTCACTTGGGATTTTATTTAAATCCAAAGTACCATAAGCTAAACGAAGTGATCCGTCTTTCTTACGAAAGGCGAAATGAACTGGACCTGATTTCAATTTGTTTTTAAGGTCATCCACTGAAGATTGTGGGATTGAAGGACCTGGTGTCGTGTTTGTAAGCATAATGTAGATTGTTTAATTACAAAGCAAATATAAAACAATTCTGCGGTTTAGTGAAATGAAATCAGATAAAAAGCATATCCTCTGGATCCATGGGTTCTAAGGAACCAAAATTAACTTTGTCAATTATTTCTCCGTCATAGGTTGTGATTTCCACAATAGCAGGATCTAAGCTAATCCAGCGGGAAATGAAACAGGGTGTACCTGTCCAGTGTAACATCTCTGCGCCCTCGGCGTTAAGAGCTTCATAAAAATTGAAGGGCTTGGGGTTGGTGTCTAATTTTTTGGTCATAATTAATGGATTTAGTGACACGAATTTATGACTAATCCTCGGTAAAGTAAAATGTCCGTGAAAAAGCCGCAATGTTGCTGCGAGCCGCGAGGGCGCCTACACGATTAATCCAAGCGTTTTCACTTGGAAAGTTCAAGTGGTTGTTGTGAATCCACCCCACAAAAAAACCCAGACCGAAGTCTGGGTTAACACCTACCACACTTTATTATAACACCTATGAAAACCTAATCTCTCTAATTCTCTTTTTCTGAATCGAATCTTTTCACTCGACTTGATAAACCATCCATCATCAGCAAAGCTGAAAGACGAGCTGGGATAACTTTAGTTCCGTTACATTCATCACAACACTCGTCACTGTCGTTAAGACTTGGTAGCGGATCTGGGTTGTTGCCGAATCCTTCTGAGAGTTTGCCACAAAGGCAGCATTTAAATTGTTCCATGTTTTATTTTATTTAGTAGAATACAAATGTAATCCATTTCTGCGGGAATGTCTCCTGAAAACCCTCTCGCGAGCGCGGGGTCCCACCGGGAGGGGGTTGGCTAACTTAGCCAGGTGATGTCCCCTTTGAAAACAGGTCTAGGTGTATCTTCAGGAAGACCCCACTCCTGACAAAGCATTCTCCAGTCTGAGCGCTTGATTGACTTTCCATTTTGCAGATGTCTAATCAGGAATTCTAAGAACTCGTCTTTGTCTTTAGCTCTAAGTATCATCAAAGAGATATCCCGAGACAAAGTCTCACCTACTACGCCATTACACCTAACTCCTTGCTCGTGTTTATAAAAAGGAATATCTTTATATGCTTCATAAATAGGTAAGCCTATAAGGCGTGCTACGGATCCTATTTGTTTACCTGTGGTGCGACTAAACTTGCCAAAGGATTCTATCCAGTTCTTTTTAATACTAGCAACGTGTGTTTCGTAGCTAATAATTTTCTCACCGACAATATGAAGATTGGGTGAGAGTTGTAGTTTTAGATTATGATGTTCCATGTCGTGTGTTTAGAAAGTAAAAATAAGGTTCCAGCCCGAGAATCCATAGCTGAGATTAGATCTAATAGAATCTAATTCGAAGCTATTACTTCGCGGAGGCACCCTCACATCGAACATGACGATTCGATTCTCGTGAAGTCACCCCACAAAAAAATCCGAAGATTACTTCGGATTTTCTATTTGTTTAAAGACTAGCTTTAGTTTTCACTAGCTAATCTATCTTCATCTGCAAATCTTTGTAAAGCATCCATGGCATTCTGAAGAAAAGCCTTTCTCCTGCTAGAACTATACATGGATGAATAAAAGCCCCAAAGCAAATTAGAGAATGGATCATAGGCTTTGTTATCCTTAGCCAAAGAATTCAAACCATACATAATAACTTGGAACTCATTAAAGTAATCTGCAAAAGGTCCAATCTCTTTGTTCAGAACCTCTAACATATAGTCCTGACCTTGACTGAAAATGTAATAATTATAATACTCACCAATCTTAAATGATTCATCCTTTAACGCTTCATGAAAGCGAAAATAGGCGTAAGGGTGATTAACTGGAGCATCTGAAATAACAAAAAGATAACCACAAATCTTTTGTAATTCAGGATCTTTCTCGAGCATGTTATTGTGAGAGATTTTAAGGGTTAGATCTTTTAAAGAGGATAAAAGACCTAGAGTAACATTATCCCTTGGGATTTCAGGGAAAACTGTTGGGGCTGTGTTGTCGTGTTGTTTTGACATAGAATATATTGTTTGATTACAGATGCAAAGTAAGGTCTAAACCCGAGAATTCCTTGCTGAAAATATTTCCCATTCGGCATCAGAATGTTCGGTGGAGGTTCGATGGAGGCTTCGTGAGGGAACCCTCACCCCGTTTAGCAACCGCTACGATTTCGATTCAATTGCGAAACCTCCCCACACAAAAAACCCAGACCAAAGTCTGGGTTTTACTAAACATTAAATCACGAACTATAACACAAACTATTTTATTTCACTATGCTCTTCTAATTCTTTAAAGCTGAGTTGAACCTCCATGCTCATAATGGAATCTCTAAGTTCTGATATCTTAAAATCTTTCAATTCAATCTCTTCCTTTAGTTTTCCATTTCGGATAGAAAAGAAGATAGCTTGAATAATAAAGAGTGCAATTAAAAGATAACTCCGATTCTCCTTGTCAAAAATTTTCATAAATCAAATATAAATAAAACTATTCAATCACCGCTGATATACCTGCATCGGTCAATGCTTCTTTCATAGGTTGAAGTTCCTCTTTAGTTCCACTCTTAACCTGACACTTCCCTGTGTGATGAATCAGATAAGCACATTGCTCAGCTTGCTCTGGAGTATGTCCACAATATTTACAAAGACAAACGATAACCCATTCAAAGGTATTCACATCATCATTGTAAACGATTAATTTCGAGCTGAGTAAATCTTCAATGCTCACATCCGATAGTTCTTCTATTTCAGGCGTATCAATCATTGATGAAGTTTGGTTTTAATTCTCCGACTACCATCCATTCACAATTGGATAAATCGTAGTTCAGATTTTCTGTTATGTATTCGTAAGCATCAGCTTCCTTGGGCATTTTACTCAGTGACAGAATATCAAGCTGACCTGTTGTAAAATTAAGCACCACTGCATTTGAATCTTCCATATGATTACATGTTTAAAATTAGTTCTGTCCACGATGGAGCTTTGGTAATCTCTCCACTGAATTTATTCTCCACACCCCAAACCTCAGCTTGACCTAAAATATTATCATGGCCGCTAGATGGAATCACTGTCCAAATCACATCGCCAGTTTCCACATCACAAATACGAAAATCATCATAGAGTGAACCAGTCATGGGACAGTTATTCTTGAACATGACATAGGTCTTATCTAAGTCCACCTTTTTTCTTTTAGCAAACTTAATTGCCTTAGGCATAATCTTTCTTGCTCTATCTTCTAAAGCGTATGGTCGACAGAACCAATCGAAGAAGTAAAATGATCCTGACATTTCTCCGACATACTTTCGATTGTCCTTCCAAGCAGCTATCTGCTCTCTTAATGTTGTTTTTGTGTTTGACATTTCTTTGTTTGTTTAGGTCGCTAATATAAGGCTCATCTACCGAGGATCTAAAATGTTTCTGAGGTTTACGATTCTTTTGCCATAGCTTCGGATGATCCGAGGCGAGGGAGCCCTCACGAAAAAAGATGTTTTCAACAGTTAAAACCTGTTGCGAAACCTCCGCACACAAAAAACCCCAGGAATTACCTGGGGTTGAATTTAGGAATCACTTAACCAAAATTCTATTGCTTATCTATAATAAAGAACGATTGTGATTTTTAGTTATCAAATCCAAAGACATATCTCACATCCTCATACTTCTTAGCCAACTCTTGCATGGGTTTGATAACGTTATTAAACTTATGTAAGAACCAATCCCAATACTCAACCTCCCATTCATAATCAACATAGATTTCCAAATCCTCTTTACCTAAACTAACCTCGATTGATTCTGTGTGAGTGCGGAAGAAATCCTTAGAGGTAACATTAATAGTTTCTCCGTTTAGAATTCTGTCAGCTTCTTCCTCCTCCACTATTACAATCTTCGGACCTGAAACGTTTCCTGACCAATTTTTAGGTTCCGTTTTCTGAATTTTGATTCTTTGATATTCCTTTAAAGTAATACAACCTCTCTTCCATGTTTTCTGAGTCCAATCGAAATCGTTAAAATCTTTAACGTGTAGGTAAGAGTGAGAGTGCATATCACCTCTCCATCCATTTACCTCCTCCATCCATTCCTCAGTTGCATCATCAGGAACACCTCTAGGTTCATCAATGATTTCAAAACCATCACCGGTTTTAATTCCAGCAAACCCTCTTCCATTTCTAACATCGGCTAAGATAGCAAACCAATCATAGCTCCTACCTGTTTCTGGATAGGTTTCAAATTCTTCCTTTTGAAAATCGTACTCTGGCTTGGAATTGTAATAAGGATTAGGAAAAACCCTATCCGTGTTAACTCTCCAGGTTCCTTTTTCTTTGACTTCGCAAAGTCCATGAATGTCACATCCCATAATTTTTTGTGTTTAGTGTAAAGTAAATGTACTACCAAACCGCGGAAATGGAAAATGAATTCTGAGGTTCTCGGACCGCCCGGATTATCATTGAGGGCGCCCCGACGAAACCTCCGACGATTCTCCTCCCGTGAAGTCTCCCCACAAAAAAACCCAGACCGAAGTCTGGGCTTGTTATCCTCAACCATTAAAACAAAATTAGATTAAACCAAAGTCTGCGAAGGAAGTCATTTTAGAAAACCAATCGCTGGTTCTTCGAACAATATCTGGGACGAAGATTTTATCGAAAAGGTCTGGGCGAACATCCAATGCTTCCATTACCATATCAGCGTATGGTGTTCCTGGTTTATAAACGCCAATCTCTTTTAGAAGATCCACACTCTTACCTTCCCGGTATTTAAAACACTGAGGCCCGATTCCATTCTGAATACTCTCAGGCACAGTCAAAGGTAATCCACACTTACAACAAACTCCCATGTGATAGATTGCAACTTTTTCGTTGGATACAAAGTCCTCCAATCTATTCCAATTGCGGATCAGCCATTCAATGGTTTGAACCCCAACATGGTCACGCTCAATGTAACCGGTAGGTTTGAAAGATTTACTCCTTCTGTCGATGCGTCCGATGTAACGATTCCCTGCATACTTATCATTCAGGGCTTTAACATAAACCTCAAAGTAACGGGTGTCCTCTGGTTGATGACGCTTACGCTTCAGAGTTTGGATGCGGAGGGTAATGTGTGTACCCTTCTCTTTATTCTCCAGGGTGAAAAGTGCTTTACCCTGAAACATGAACGTGCGAAAGCTCGCAGCGTCTAATCGGTGTGAATTGGAATTGATCATAGTGTCGTGTTTATACAGCTAATTTACAAAATTCCCTCGGAAAGTAAAAATGTTAATCCCTGCCGTTGAAGGGATCTAGGTCTGGGTTAGGAATGATCTTCCAGTTCTTTTTAGCTGCTGATAACGTAGTACCATGTGTGGCAAACAAAACACTCTTGGCCTTCTCCTTCAGCATTATCAATGCTTTCTCGACCTCTCCTTTTTTAACTAAAGCATCAATTGCATCACCATCGGTGTCGGGAACTAATGCTCTGAAAACAACAGCATGTCGTTGTTGGTTGGCTTGAGCTCTAAGAACCATAGCAAACTGATAGTTCTGAACTTTCTTGCGTTCATCTTTATCGAAAAAGACTTCAGCAGCCATAGGATCAATATCTTCTTGAAATGATTCAATTCCGTTTGCATCAGCCAATCCGTAGTACCAAATATCCATAATCGTGTTTTTAGATTTCAAATGTATTCTATTTATCCGGTAATGAAAAATGATTCTGGGGCTCGCGAGCGCGGGGTCCCTACCCTAGCCCCTTTTGACTGTTAACAGGCAAAACAGTAACTTGTGGTGAAGGAGCCCTCACCTCGGATCATTCGAAGTAAACATTTTCGAAGTAAACGTTTTCGTCTATAAACCAGACCCCACAAAAAAAGACCTCTCTGAAGAGGTCTTAATTTGCTGTTACTAATTTAACCTATGCTACTTTGATTACTTCCCAAAGGAATCTAAATCCCATTGAAAGAATCCAAAGTCCAAACCCAACCCCTGCAATTACAAAGATGAGTTTAATAATAGCGTCTCTTTTTTCAGGTGTCATAAATTGCTTATATGAATTTATATATCTAAGCTAATTCGAACTTAGGGTCTGCTTTAAGCATCCCTGCATAACTGTTTATGTATGACATGATTCGGATTGCCCTTACCATAGTACTGTCTGCCCGATTAAATGCTTCACTTAAATTGTTAGCAACGATTGATTGGACAAAACTTCCTCCCTGTTGAAATCCATGCTTAGTCATAAGGATAGATGCTCCAACATGATTGATGTGTTCTAATTCACTTTCAGAGAAAGAGATTCTGGCTGGATAGTTAAAACTTGTGAAATGGTCGTCGATTGCTTTCTGAGCACTGAACCAAAAGTCTGCGTGTGTGTATTCCATTTGATTGTATTTTAATTACTTAGCTAATTTAAATACGAACCGCGGAAAATAAAAATGCCCCAAACCTAAGTCTGGGGCGGTTTTTGGAAATTAGTCTCACACGACTAAGATTAACTTCCGAGCGGCTGCCTTGGAATCCTCATACCGTTAGCGAGCACACTTTCTATTAAGATTGCTCTTAATAAAATTCTTAATTATCTTTTTTATTCTTCTTGACTGCTTTTGTTTCAGCCACTTCAGAATTTTTTTCTTCTTTCTTTGCAGGACGAGTTGCCTCTTTGTATACGCTCTTAGGAACGTATTTATATCCTTTGGATTTAACGTGGAATTCTGCGTCCTCGTCTTTCAGTCTCTTAATCTCTTCACCCTTTTGAACTGTCTTCATACTCTTTAAGTTTAAGTCTTAATCTGTGATTCTCTCTACATAATAGTTTATTCCTCTTCAGAAGTTTCATTCTTTCACTGGAAGAAAGGATCAGGCTAATAGTTAGGAGTAATCCTATTAAGACAATGAAAACTAATTGTATGTCAGACATCTCTATTTTCTAATTTTTATTTGGCGAGGGGTTCCATCCTTGGTCGGGAATGGATTGATGAAGTAGAAGAACACCCTAATCGGGAATGTAATTAGAAGTACGATGCCACGAAGCACACCGATTATAAAAGGCATACCTGTATCAATCGGTCTACCGTTAATGTCTCTCACTGAATAGTTATCTTCTTTCATAAATATCTATCTTTAATAATTGTATAAGAATCCGAACTCAAGTCATAGTACCTACGAACTTGTCCTGAATCCATTTCCACGATTAAAGAACTTCCGTTCCAATAAACGTGCATGGGTTGACCGTAGGTTGAAATAAGAATCGGTTGATTGTTACTTACCCAAACTTGGAAACAACTTCCAGATTTGGGAACATCTGCGTAGCCAAATATTCTGGCTTGTTCAAAGAGTTCGCTCATACCATTTGGAATTTTATTTTTTGAATCTCTTCCTTTAGCATCTGATACTTCTCAATGTGATCTGGATTTTTTTCGATGAAATAATCGGCGGTGAGATTGGCTTGATTCTTAGCGGCTTGGAAAATCTCTTCTAGATTACCATGTTGAATATCCCATTTGAGGAGATGATAAATTCTACGTACTAGTTCTAAGGCTTCTTTTTTCATGTCGTGTGTTTATAAAGTAAATGTAATGAGGATTAGACGCGAATCAAAAATGCTACAACAAACCAAAATCAATTAGTGAACATTCGATGTCGTTGAGAAGAACAATCTTTTTTAGGAATCGATCAGGCATTGCATACCACATTGCCTCATGAAATCTTGTAGGTAATACTACAGGTTGGATGGAAGTAGTACTACCCGCATTCCAAACCTTAATCAACGTTCCAGCTGGAAACACATGTCCTCTCAGATCAATGGATTCTCTAACTCTTGCATACTGTGTTTTCATATCCCAAATGTAAAAGAAAAAGCCGGCAACATGAAATGAGTCCAAACCGTCCGCTGTGAATCGCCGCGGATACCGTGGTGAGGGTGCCTACACTGGATCTGACCAATGCAAAAACATCATGACCACATATTGGTCATCTCGACAAGAAAGAGGATCTCTCCAGTGCGGGAGGGTGCCTCCACGAACTAATGCTGCTTTTCCAACTTCAGTCGGAAAACTCTGAACCTCATTTTCATTGACCCTAACATGCAAACGCCAATCAGTTTCAATGTTACTGAAGAGGCAAACCGATAGTGTCCAATCTAATCCCGGTCTATCTACATGTTCATTTAGTGTGGATGTGTTATTGTAAACTCTACAATACGGATTTTCCATCTTCACTTCTTTACCTAAGGTGTTAACGATTAAAGGTGTAAATTTTTTTAACGTTTCCCAAGCGCCTGGAGTAATCCCACCGTAAGAATTACGGTAATAACGGGTATCAGTTTCGATGCGGAGGGCGCCTCTACTTTGTTCATCCAAAATTTCCAAAGCTAAATCGTCACACTCCTCTTGGGTTAATATCTGTCCTAAGTCATAAGTTAGTTGCATAATCTCTTATAGTAGTATTATCTATATGTATTCCGTGCTCGCGCGCGCGGGGTCCCAGCCATAGCCCCTACCACAAAAAAAGACCAACCCGAAGGTTGGCCTATCCCATACTGGGGGATGTATGGCTACTAAACACACACTGTCTTACTTATAATATTTCTTTTCGATAAAGAGAGAAAGGAATACTAGATAGATGTGCTTGATCCATCCTCGAAGGGTATTCTCCCTTTCGTAATTCTTATACTTCTCCTGATAGTAATCTTTGGAATGCATACATCTACTTTTTTCTAGGTTTTGGCTTTGGCTTTGGTTTTTTAACTGTGCCTCCCGGTGTCGTTCTAACTACATCATAGTATCCCATGTGATTTATATTTAAAGGTGAAATTATTCAGAGAAAAAAAGAAACTGTTCTATATCCTTAACCGCAGCCGGATTCTGCTCTCGATAAACATCGAACGCAGACATATAGGCAATCAATCTATTACAATCTTTCGCGATTTCTTTGATGTCCTTAATAAATTTAATTCTATCACTCTGTTTAAATTTAGAACGATATCCTGTTCTGTCATACAACTCTTCATGCATCAGGGAATCGGAGTACGATTCTAAAGCTACTTCGTATCTCCCGTTATTAACGGTGAGTTCAAATAAATCTTCGTGGAGATCTCTGTAGTTATCAGCTTCTTCGAAGACCTTGATTATCTTTGACTTCCTATCTGAGGTTTCGATGTACTGAGAGTTAACATACAGAGAATCAAAAAATGCATTATGGCTTTTCAATTCAGTAACCTCCATATCCAACTTATTATAATACACTGCAAGGATTAGTGCTGTCAATGCAGCTATTACAAACAGTGCAGAATATTTTGTTCTAATCCTTCTCTCTCTAGGAGTTAAAGGTCGTGCTAATGGCTTATCCATAAATTTTCTTTTCATACTAAAGCTTATATAAAAGTATGTATCGCTTTAGTTGTTGTAAATGTATCCAGATTTTTCGATAAAGAAAAATGAACAGTGGATCAAAGTAAAAAGGTCCGGAACCACCGGACCTTTTAGTAAATACTAACCCATTATAACCATTACTTAAAAAAACGGATGTTCCATTTTCATGTCGCAAATATAACAATATAATACGTATACCAGACGATGATCCGGAAAAAAATTCCTACAGAAAATACCATATGGCAGAATCGAATCGTGAGGGCTCCCTCGCCACGGCTCTAGCGGATTCGATTCTTGGTGAAGTCACCCCACAAAAAAAGACCCAACCGAAGTTGGGCCTTTGTATCAAAATGAAAACCTATTACATAACTCTGAAGATGCGATAGAATTTCTTGTCTGGTGCGGTTGCACTGGATCTGGTTTTGTAAGAACCAAATTCTTTCTTAGCTAAGTGTGCTGCAACATGTAGCAAATTCTTAGGTACTACGAAAGATTGACCTTGACGCATTTGATTGAAGAGACTGCGCATCTTGTTGCGTGCTTCCTCGTTACGGCTATTTTTGGTAGGTAAAGGAATACCTGATTCCAATTCCATGATACCAGAACCGAAAGAGAGGTTGGTAGTTGGCATTGTGCCTGCGATTGAATGGCGATTAATCTTAGTTCCTTTTTTACCTTTGGAACTTGCTAAACGACCTTCAATACCTAGTGCCCATTTACGACCTGAGATGGAAGCGATGCTTCTACCTAAGCGAGCAGATACTTCTGCTGTTGAACGACCTTCTTGGATTGCAATGCGGATATAGTTATCCTCTTCTGCAGTCCATTGTTTGTTTTTTCTTACCATGGTTGATTTTGTACGTCCCATTGGTTTACCGTTTTTTGAAAATGTAATTTCCATGTTTTTTTAATTTATGGTTTTAAATAATGATACACAAATATAATAAACTTCTGCGAAAATGTAAAATGTTATTTCAGTTTAATTTTGTTATTCTTAATAGTATTATGCACTTTCGCTTTGTTTTTTATTTACATCTCAAATGTATAATGTTTTAACGAGAGTGTAAAATGTTTTAGTTTAAAGCGTATAATGTTCTAAGTTTTATATTTTCGATATTAACTATCCCGCAGAACCTTCGATAATGTGGTTTGCTCGGACGGCCCAGTTGAGGGTGCCCTCACCACGGATCATCCGGATTCAGTCTGATTTTAGACTTCCATCCCCACAAAAAAATCCGAGGGATTAGTTCGGATTTTTAAGAGGGCACTTAGGTTTGGTTTTTCTAGTCAGCAGGTACGACGAAGATATCTTCACCAACTTTAACTTGGTGTCCGATTAGTTCGTCAATAAAGTAGATGTGTCCAGTATTATCTTCAAAGGTCATGTCATCAGTAAACCCCTCCACATTTAGTAGCACAGATTTTAATTGCTCTGGCTCTCGAGAAGATTCTGTGCGTCCCCAGTTATCCAGGACTTCCTCGTAATAGACAATGTTAATTGGCTCGGGCATGAACAAAGTGAGTTAAGGGTTCAGCGAGATGAAAGCAACTCCGATTCTTAGGATACCCGAATTGGTCTTGAGTGCAAAGATTGGTGTCACCTTCTTTCACAGTGTAGCTACCGTGCACAGCAGGCACATACACGTGGGTAAATCGATTGGGTGCAAT
>Ga0222713_10003570_pt1 | contig 16067 bp, 16 predicted proteins | sample C33_649DmetaG_FD_165061 | JGI IMG/M metagenome (GOLD analysis project Ga0222713, IMG submission 165061) | Estuarine water microbial communities from San Francisco Bay, California, United States - C33_649D | ecosystem: Environmental > Aquatic > Marine > Unclassified | place: USA: California...
GTTGGTCCCTTTAACCCAGCTTTAATACAGTCGTGCATACCTTCTTGGAGGTCTCTAATCTTTTGTGCCATTGGTCTATACCATTCAAAATAAGTAAGAATTACCCCAATCCACATTCCAAACATAATATATAATAGTGTCATAATTTTTTAAATTCAGGTTTTATAATATTCCATATTAATTTATCAACAGGCTTACCGTCCCACATAGCAAACATTACCGCTCTGTATGGTGGATGTCCGTATGTTAGAACATGATGAGCAAATTCTTTTTTGGTTGGTTCTACTTCTCTATCACCGTATTTTCCGTAACGAAAATAATCGTGAGCTTTACCACAATGTTCACCAACTTGGTAATAACCATAGTTCAGTGTGTCAGCATATTCCTTTACTTTCTTGTAAAACTCGTCAGGAACATCCTTCAACAATTCATTGATGTCTCCACCTGTAGATAAGTGTTCCCATACTCCTGTGGTTGAAATGTTGGTCATTATCTTGTGTAGACGTAGGTATTCCTCTCCCTTGATTTTCATTCTGTCTCCGTTAGAGAAACGAACAACAAACCCTTCAGCATTATTTTCAACCATACCTTTTAAAGTGGTGTAGTCTTTTATACCATCGTATTTGTTCACAATATCCCAACCATCAAACTCAATATCATCGTATGGTACTTCAACACCGGTTTCTGTTTCAATTATACCAAGTAAAACCAATCTTTCTTGACCACCATAATCAACAACAATACGATTTTCAGGATAGATTATTTCAAATAGGTAAGTAAATCCATCAACCAATATATTTTGGAAGTTGTATTTTTCACCATAATTCGCCATCCACTTTGCTTGATTAGAAGTGAATGAACCACGAGTTGCATATACAACTTCACCTTCGTATTTGAATACGATACCTAAAGAACCGTCCATTTTTTCAAAAACCTCAAACTCTTCAGTTGGTGTGTGTTTACCTTCTTCAATATTGAAAAACTTTGGGAATGGTTTGGCAACCACATTTCCTTTGTCGTCGGTGACCAAACCTCTACAAGCCAAAGTAATCTCATCCCACAATCCACCGTACTGTACTTCAGGACTGTAGTTCCATATCGACAATGGTAGAGTTCTGTGGACTTGTTTGAACAACAAACCTCTCTTTGTGTAGTCGTCTAATATAGATAATGGGATTTTCATGAGGACAAAGATAAATAAAAAACCCGAGATGTGAAAGTCTCGGGTTAATTATTTTAATATGTAAACATATTTGTCTTATATTCTTTGATACTCATATTATGTGTATTTAGTAACTAAGTTTTTAATTATCTCTTCTTCTTCAAGAGTAATTCTTTGTCTGAGTTGGGATAATTTACCGATAGTATTTTCCCACTCAATTTCTATCAAAGAGGGTTTTTGTTTTTCATCATCAAGACTATTGTTAGGAACTCTCATAACATGTCCTTCCTCAACCAAAAGGTCGATTAACTCATTTTTTTCGCTTCTTGAGCATTCATTCCAAAATTCATCAACATAAATGTCGATTTCCGTACTAAAATCTGGCATAACTTTATTGTTTAATACAACAAAGATAAAAAGAAAAAATTAAAAAAACAAATTAAATATCAATAACTAATTGTTGACCTGAAAACTCACCTCGATATTTTAAACTTGAGCCTGATTTTACGGTGGTTTTAATAACTATCGACATTTGGTTTAAGTTGATGTGTTTTTCTACCACACAAGCCAACGTTGCTAAATAATTGTCAACATCTCTGATTTGAAACTCAAACCCTGGTCTGAATATGTAAGAATTTCTTTTATCGTAAGCAATTTTGATTATAGATTCAGTCGCCCTGTCACACATATCTTGGATTTCTTCTAAAGTTAAAACCTCCAAATTGGCACCACGTGTCATTCTTCCTATAGCGTGTTGGGTAACGAACCAATTTAATTCTATTGTAGTATAAAACTCGGTGTCGTACGGAGTTGCTGTTTTCGGAACGTATTCTAATAGAATATCTTTAGCACAATCTAAGAGTTTCATTTACCATAAATACCACTGTTAATAAAAAAGTGGGGTTGGGACCCCACTTTCTTCAGTTTTAAATAATAAACCACGTGGTTTAAATCTACGCTGGTTAGGATGACTGTTTAACCTAATTCAGTGATACAAAGATAGGGTTAAATAATTACTCAGCCAAATTTTTATTTGAAAATTCTTTGATTCCTGTTACTTCGTACAAAATTTCTCGGTCAATGTATCTTGGGAGTTTAATCTCTTCATTTAAATCTTCTAACTCAACTTCTAAAATAACAATATTCATCCCATCGTATTTGTCCAATTCCAACTTGTGACCTTTGTATTTAACAACAGTTCTCGATTTTTTGATGTAAAGTGAGTTCGACAAATCCAACTCATCAAACTCACTTTGAGTCAAAATTGTTTCTTCTTCTTGGTTAATACCTTTAGAAATTGAGGTCTTCTTTGTTTTGAAAATTATTGTTTCTCCTGTTGAACCGTCTACCTGATATCTATATCTAAAACCATCAGAATGATACCATTGTTCAATTTGGTAAACATTGTTGATTTTTTCCAATCGAGGGAATCGTTTCAACAGAAACTTTCTTTCAATTTCGTTAAAGGTTTTCATACCACAAAGTTACTGAATAACTTTTGAAATATTACTTTCTTTTTTAATTTTTACAACCGAATCGGCCCAATTTGATACCAAAGGATTGTGTGTAATAACAAAAATCTTAGGGAAGTATTCTTTAATCTTACTAAAGAACTCACCAACCATCTCCAAGTTTTCATTACTCACTTTACCAAACACCTCATCAAACACAATGACGTTAGGTTTTGGTAATGAACAAATCTTAGACAACACCGCTCTCAAAGCTAATGAAGCAATTGACCTTTCGTAACCTGAACCTGAAGCCATTAGTTTTTCGATACCTGTTCCGTTATCAATCATCCAAAACTCAACCTCATTTTTATCACTAATCCTGACTTCAAGTTTGAAATAAGAACTATCCTGAGTTAATTTCTGAAGTTCTTGATTAATCATGGGTACCATTTGTTTCATAATACTCTTAGTAATACCGTTCTTTCCAAATACGTCCAAATATAATTTATAAACCTTCTCTCTCTCTTGTTCTTCAATTATTGTCTGAATGTATGATTGATTTTTGGTAATGTTTTCTTGAAAATTTTTAATTTGAACGTTATTTTGACCTTTTTCTTTTTCTAACTGAGTGTTCTCTCGATTTAATTCGTCTAACCTTGTAGTCGCCTTTTGTAAGGTTTCATCAATTTTTTTGTTTTCCTCAATTTTAGCCTGAACATCGTGGTATTTTTCAAGTTTTTCATTCAAAGATTTAATATTAAGTTGTGTAGATTCCAAGTTAGCTTCATATTTTTCACGAATCAACTTGTTCTTTTCATACTCATCAAAATCTTTTTTCAACTGAACAAACTCTTTCTCTTTAGTGGTAAGTTCGGTTAACTCTTGTTCGTATGTTTTACTTTCGTTTCTCAACGAATCCATTTCGGCGAGTTTTGTTGCGGTAATTTCCGCATTCATCAAATCAATACCACAATGTTCACACTTAATTCCACCTGACACTGTTTTTGATAACTCAACCAACCCATCAATTTTAATATCAACTGTAGATTTCTGTTTATACTTGGTTGATTGTTGTTCTTTAATTTCATCATGTTTATCTTCATGATAAAATTCTTTTGGTTCTACAACCTTGATAGATTCAATCTGTTGTTTGTATTGGAGTTCTTTACCTCTATACTCTTGAATCTCTTGTTCAAGTCTTGTTGGGTTGATACGAGCAATCTCAGGGTCAATACCAGTATGTTTTTTAGAAACAAGACCATCTCGGTATTCTTGTCCCTTTTGTATCCTTTCTTTAACCAAATCAATTTCTACATCAATCTGTAAATTACGGTCAGTCATGGTTTGAATTTGCTCTTGATAATTATCAATGTCCTGTTTCAATTTTTCACTTGAGTATAGGTTTGATAACATTGATTTAGAAAACTCGGAATAAACTTCTTTACCCAATTCTTCTTTTCTTTTTAGGAGCTCTAATCCTAAGAAACGAGACAATACCTGACCGCGAGCAGTTGGTTTTGATTCCAACAAATCTTCTAAATTTGATGCGGTGGTAAGAATGGTCATTAAGAAATCATCTTGTTCACCAATAGAAGTTTTAATAAACTTTTCAGTTTCTCTTCTTTGTTCACCAGTAAAGTTTTGAATTTCACCATTAGGTAATAACTTAAAGAAATCCAATTCAGTTTTTACGTTCCATTCACCGGACTTTGATAACTTTCTTTCTAAATTACGAACAATCAAATAATCCTCACCATCAATCGTAATTTCACCTCTAACGAAAACTTTATTCTTATCACTAAATCGATTGAATACTTCTTCAGCCTTAGAGGTTTTTGTGGTTGTGTTGAAAAACAAAAACATCAAAAGGTCTACAGTCAACACTGTTTTACCACCAAAATTTGGTGGGTCTGATTCCACAACAGTGATACCATTACATTTGGTAAAGTCTAAAACTTGGTTTTCACCATAAGACAAAAAATTACTAAACTCAATTTTCTTAATATACCATTGTTTAAATGCGGTATTATCTTCTTGTGTTGCCAACAATTTGTTTTCAACTATTGAGTCAATCTTCATTACTTTCTCAAACTCTTCTTCATTTCCTTTTTGTTTTAATAAAGATTTTATCAAAGAAGCTTGATAGTTTTTATCAGAAATGTTGATTGACACGTCTACCGTTTGTAAATCATCTTTATCCGATGTCTTAACTCGTGTAACAACGTTTACGTTTGTTGAATTATACTTCTTTCCGAAGTATTGTTTAACACTTTTAATTCTTTCTTGAGTAAAGTTTTCAGGAATATCTTCCCAAACAACTTGAATGTACGGATTGTCTAAAGTTTCAACTTTTAAGTCTATTTCCATGTAATTGTATCTAAATTCTATTGGTGGATTAAACAAATCCATTTTTATTCCTCAACAAAGTTGGGTTGTGTATTTTCTGATGTTTCTCCGTTCTCTTCAGCCTTTCTTTGAGCAATCATCGCCTCTAACTGACGTTTCATAGCCTCTTGATACAGTTTGGTCATTTTGTTTTTAGTTTGACCCATACGAGATTTGTAAGCTTTAAGCTTCTGTTTGTGATTTTTTCTATGTCTTGAAGTTCCCATAATATTTATTTTATATGAAAAGTATAATCAAAAAAATTGTTAATAACAAGGTAACCAAAATAGTAATGTCAATTTTAGTAGTTGCCTCTTCCATACCAACAGTTATACAGGATTTGGAAGATAAACAAGTTGACACATTTGAACACTACGGGGTTATGTTGTTGGGTTTGTTTTACTTATTCCAAGCAATTATTGATTTAAGTGAAATGTGGTTTGATGAATAAAAAACCCTCTTTCGAGGGTCTTTTGTTTAAAATATATTTGGTTGTTGTGGTCTGTTTTCTTCAAACCATTCAACAATAGAATTAATTACCCATACTCCACCCGAAGCCAACATCCCATCAAGGAACCAACTTACATACGGAGTCACTTCAAACAATTGATTTGAGGGTGACCAAAATCCTAATCCATACGCAAATCCAACCCATGTTGAGGTACACATCATACAACTCAACATACTCGAAACAAACGCACCGAATGATTGAAAGGGTGCAAACTCATCTTGTCCCCATTTATTAATAAAGTTTCTCGGTCCATTAAAAATAGAACCATAAACAAGGATGTTACTCATCCCGTACGCCATCAAAATCCAAAATAGTGTTATCATATATTATTTGTATAAATTATCTTTTAAATTTGAGCTTCTTAAGTATGTTGCGGGTTTATCAATTTCACCCTTCAAATACTCAACATCACTCTTTAGTTTTTTTATTTCTTCGTCTTTTAAATTTAGTTGTCCCCTGAGTGTTTGTAAAGTTTGTTGTAGTAGTTTTTGTTTGTCGTCTACTATTAATTTTTCCACAATTACTTCTTTTTCTACTTCTACGATTTTTTCTACCTCTACAATTTTTTCTACTTCAACAATTTTTTCCACAATTACTTCTTTTTCTACTTCAACAATTTGAGGTGGTCTGTTTTCTAATTGTTGTATTTTTAATAATAGTTCGTTCTCACTGCTGTTGTCGTAAATTGTTACTATTTTTTCGACAGGTACCTCTTTTATAACTTCTTTTATGACCACTCTATCAACAGGAATTTCTTTGATAATTTCGATTGGTTTTTCAACCACTTTTTCAACAACAACCTCTTTTATTACTTCAACTATTTTCTCAACAGGGACCTCAATGTATTCTGTTTTTATTACCTCTTTTATTACTTCAACAGGAATTTCCACCCGTTTTTCACGGATTACCTCCTTTTCCACCCGTTTTTCTTGTTCTCCACCCGTTTTTCCCAATAATCCGTATTTTTCAATGTTATAACCTTGTTCAAAGCACAAAGAGATAAAGGCGTCCATATCTTCAATTTTATTGAGAGAACAAAACGCCTTTAAATCTTTAAGTTGTTTTTGTGTTAAGTTAATAGTTGACAAGTTTTTCGGTTCCTGTTGTTAAATCATCAAATGATTTTATCTTGAAAGACAAGAATGGTTTTGGGTTGTCCAAATCAACAAACTCATAAGTGTCAGTATCCACGTTGTAGATACCGTATCCGTGTTTCCTTACGGTTTCCCCAAAGTTTTGTTGAATCGTTGACCCAACCATATAAGCTTTCTTTTGGCCGGGGATATCAAATACCTGACGCTTATGGATGTCACCACAAAGAACAAGGTCCAAACCCATGAAGCGATGTGTATCAAAACCATCTTCAAATTTGTACCCAACATCCGTAGTAAGTCCAATAATCGGTCCATGAAATAATCCAATTTTTTTGTTTGTGTTTATGGTCATGTCAGGTGGAATATTGTGGTCCATTAATGAATAAACGACCCAATCAATATTGTCATCAACATATACCCCTCTGTCTTTATAATAATATATATTTTCGTTTTTAAGTGAATCTATAATCGGTGTTAACGCATCCAATCGAGACATATTGTTTTCCAAGAAATCGTGGTTTCCTATAATCACTATAGTTTTAGCAATTTTAGAACACTCAGTAAAAACCCAAGACACCATCTCAATAAGTTCAGGTGTCATTTGATTCTTTGAGTGAACCAAGTCACCAGTGAACACAATTCTATCAGGAGCAATCTCACCCCACTGTTTAAACATATCCACCATGATTGACCTATACAAGTCATGGTCTTTAAACAGACGGATGTGTAAATCAGAAAAATGAACTAACTTATTTATCATTTTCACCAAATAAATCAAACTCCTTGTTCACATGCTTACAATCAGCACATCTCCAAGTATCAAATGGAACAATACTATCTTCACTTGAACCTGTCATAAGTTTGGACACTTTTTTTATTTGAAATACAGGTTCAAAGAACGCTGATTCACATTTTTCACACTTGATGGTGGGTTGTTCCTTTAGATTGATTTGTCTTTCTATACTTTGCATATTATTCTATATTATTCTTTTCTTTTAATGTTTCAACAATCTTTTTAACAGTTTCGGTTATTTCCTTAAATCTATCATCTCCCATGTTTTTTAAAATTGATAGGTCATAACTAAGGTCTACACGAGCAGCCTTTTCCAACATGTTTTTAAAATCTTTTACATTCTCTTTCGCCTTTTCAATTCTTTGTTGGACAACGGCGTCTGTTCTCATGATGTGGCTAACATCTAAAACAGTTGTTAAATCCCAATTAGAGTTCATAATATTTCCTGAAGTAACATTACTGTCGGTCGCGTTCCACCAACTAGCAGTTGATGTAATTGAATTTCCTTTTTCAATTAAGATTGCAAATTTATCACATGGTTTGTTTAACAATTTTTTACGGATAAGAACGTAAATATAATTCCATCCGCTATAACTTGAAAACTGAGCATTGTTTTTTGCAGAAATACACCATTTAGTTCCGGCACCATATTTAATAGCCCCTTCTATAGTTAACAAACGACCCAACAAATAGTCGTCGTTCTCAACTAAAACTTTGATGTGTTTCTCTCTAACAAATTCCTTTTCAGCCTTGATTTCTTTAGCTTTTTCAACACTATCTCTAAGTTTGGGGAAAGTCCCATAATCTGAACTATAGATGTCCTTATTACTAATATATGGTAATAAGGTATCAAAATCCTTTACCAAATTTATAATCTGTTTGACTGTATATGTTTCAAATGTTGGTTTACACAACCATAGATTACACATATAATCCGCATATTTTGTAGTTAGGGTAAAATCCCCATCAATTAACTTGGTAAAACCCCCTTCTTTTTTAGAATTAAGTTTAACATATTTTTCAAGAATATCTTTTTTCTTACTCATGATTTCAAAATGTATTAAATTATTTTGTTAATTTCAAACTTGTGTAGTGGTCAATCATCAATTTTAACTCAGCCTCGTAATCGTTACATTTGATTACCTTGTAGTTGTCGTTACTCTCGTGAATCCAAATCAGATAAGAATTTCCAATCCGTAAATTGGTGTTCTTCATGATGATATGTTTGTATAAACCCAACTGTAGTGAGTATGTGTTCAACTCACACTCATCCAAATGAGAGATTGGGTGTAACATTTTATTACCATAATTGTTACTGGTCTTAATCTCCTTGTTGGTTTTGTAGTCCCAAATTTCCAACATTTCAGACTTCTTGTTCCAAAACAAACAGTCCACCATACCAGCAATTTTATACTCATCATCACCAACCACTAATTCCATTTTTACAGGAACTAAATTTTCTGATGCGTCAGCCCAAAATCTTTTGAATAACAACTCACACTTATCATACTTTTCTTTGATAATGTCGTGTCCAAACATTTTAATAGCAACAGAACCATCATATGGGAATGATTTGTTATTCCACCAATTCTCTGCCATGTTGTGAACCGCAGTTCCCTTAACAGTTGAGATGTCTCGTTTCATGTCCCAATCGTGAAGAACGTCTTTAACATCCAACCCTCTTTTGGCGGCATATTGTTCCGCCATGATTTGGGTTTGAAATTCTTTCTTGAACTTCTTGATAAAAGTTGTTGCTGAGACGTATTCTACACCGTTGGCAAAATACTTGTGTGGTTCATCAAAATATTTGATGTGGTTAAATTTGGATAATTCTAAATAGTTAAAACTCATTTTCCTAGGTCTTCGTAGTATTGTAAAACATCGCCTTTCAAATCACAGGCATCTTTGTCAGTAGGCAAATGTAACGCTTTTATTCGATTATACAAAATTCCACCATTTAATTCGTGAAATAATTTTTTAGCGTCGGCCCAAGCATCTCCATCCAAACAGATAATGATATCTTTTTTGGCCTGATTGTAGAGTTTTTCTAACATCAGTGGTGATAATTTCTTTCCTAACATGACTAATGGGTTTGGTAAGAATATACCATCAAAAGCACCTTCACACAAGTAAATGTCTTCTTCCCAATTTATTCTACTCTCGTTGAATATAATTTCTTCTTTAGGTACTGTTGGGTTTTTGTATTTCATCTTTTTGTTTACCCAAGCTCGAGCAACAAAATAGTTCAGTTTTCCTTCAGAGTCGTAGGACGGAATTATAATTCTATAAGCGAATGGGTCTTCAGTAGTGAACCCAATATCATACTTATCAATCATTTCCTGAGTCACACCTCGTTGAGTTAAATACCTTTTGGCTTCAATAGCCGGTAAGTATCTTGGGTGAGCATCCTTGAACTTGGTATAACCCGGTGGTAATCTTAAAACATCTCTTTTAACCTCTCTTCTTTCATCCTCAGGTTTGAGTAGGTCATACATTTTTAGGATTTTCTTATTCCCATATTTCTCAAACAACCTATATAGCGGTCCTTGTGTTCCATTGCTCTCTCCACAACTCCAACACTTATAAACATGTTTGTTGTAATTAACCTCTAAGTTTCCTTTACCATCACCCTGGTCCAACCCTTTGATGTCATACGAACATACAGGGCAATCAAAAGTAATCTGACTTTTACGGTCATAATGGGCTCGGTTCTTACCAAGAACCTGCTCTAATAAATCGACTAAAATTTCCGAATCTTCACCCACATTACAAATATAGGCGTATTTTTGTAAAAAACAAAATTACCAAAAACCTTCCATCTTCATATATCCCAATACAGCACAATAAGCATCTGATTGGTCATAACATTCTTTCTTCAAGGTATTGTTTTTGGTATATAACCATGTGATTTGTGGTTCTCTCTTAGCAACTAAATCCCAAATAATTTGTTTCTTATCAATATCTTTTGGAAGTCCTCCAAACAAAACAAATTTACCTTTATCGTTTTCTTTAACCAGTTCAGGAAAAGCAAATTTTCTTGAGTTATATGTCGAAATATAATCGGGGACTACACCTAAAACATCCCAAATAGTTTTACTTACCATGGCGTTGTATTTTAACAAAGTTCCAACAGTATACACGTTATTTGAGTTTAATAACGGTTCTTCAATAATAACTTTAGTGATACCTAAGTTCTTATATTCTTCCAATTTGGTTTTAATAACTTCGGCTTTTAGGATTAGTTCTTCAATTTTATTTTCACTTTTACCTTTAGGTCTTGGTGATATATGAGTTAGTTCCAAAAGTTCTTGATTGAAACTGTCAAAGAGACACCATCCAATAGTTTTCGTTGAGATATCTAACCCCAAAACTTTGGGGTTATTCTGAAGAGTTTTTTTAGCCATGTATTAGAAATCTAATTTTATCAAAAACTGCTGTGTTCCTGTTCTTAATATAGGATACTGCATTTTTGATATAACTATAAGGTCTTTTTGAGAATCGTAAAGACCAACTTCAGTAACATATCTATTACCACCAATTCTTGACGGGTTGGATGAGTTTGTAAATTGGGTATCAATTAAATTTACGGCGAATCTCATTTCATAAATTGTTGCGGTAATATCTGTCTGTAATGTACCATAAAAATAATATTCTTCACCAAAATTTAAATTTTCAGGTTGACCAACAGTTGGTAATTGTATGTAATTAGATAAGTTATAAATTACCGAATTATCATACCTGTCAATGTCAACAACAAATGTTGTATCTGTCATGGCAGATGCTGGTATATATCCATTTACAGTTTTACTGGCTAGTCTATCAGTAAAATCAATTTCTCTCCATTCAATTGGGTTTGGTAACTGACCTGTCGGTGTTATCTGTGCTAAAACAATAAAGTCATTTGCAGAATAACCTGAACATGGTTCACTTAAGAAACAAAATTCATCACCAAATCTAATACTTACGTTTTGTGTTCCTGTTGTGCAACCTGTTGTTGGACCAACTATTGAACTATAGTAATTACAATGTAATGAGTTCGTAAATGCGGTTGAATTGAATCTATAGGTAACCCACATAGTTTGGTTATCACCTGTTAAGATTCCATCAATATTAGTATTACCGCCCTCACAAATGTTTGGCGTAATCAAACCTAATTTTGGTGCCGGTAATGTCCAATTTCTGTTTGATTTATATGACATTGCCGCAATAATTTCTTCATCATCAAATACCACAATTTTTTGGTCGGGATAAACCTTACCTACCCTATTTGGATATCCATCAGGATTTGGGTTTGTGTCCCAAAGTTGAAAATATCTCATACCAGGTTGGTTCATATCCTGATTTATATTTGATTGCATATAATTTACATCAAACAAATTCAAGGTATCAAAACCTGGTGGGTCAATAAAGAACGTTTCACCAACCGTGCATCCTGTGCTTTTGTGCCACATCAACCATGGCAATGTGATTTGAAAGTTTCTCGCTTGTCCTGTTGCGTTTGGATTTGTTGCATCAAACGGTTCTGTTGCGAATTTTTCACCATAAAAATTGTCAACCGCATTGTTTGTATAGTGAACAATTGCAATTGCCTTTTGTTCTTCGGGAAGGACGAATACCTTTTCGTCAAAAGAATTATAATAATAACTTTGCGTTAATGCCGTTTTACCTGAAGCATCCACAAATGTTTGACCTAATATCGTTTGGTATCCCAAATATTCTTTTGTTCCCAAATAATTTACTGAACCAAAATATTTGTAATCCAAATAAGATGTATTAAATAAACCAGCGGGTGAAACACTCCAAGGAATATTCATATTCCATACAGGTACATTGTAGGCTGATGTTTCGCAGAATTGTTCGTAACTAAACACATTACCATCCCAATATGTTTCAGGTGTTAATGTATCGTATAATACTGTCATACCACTTGGATATATCAATACACGATTGTCGTTTGTACACCCTAACGATACCATGTCGGGAACCGGTCTGTCCAAACAAACAGTAAGTCCTGTTACACCACTATAAACCTCTTGGATTTTATAAGTTAACATAGGGTACCCCGGTTGTTGAACTACTCCACAAGAGTTGGTTCCGTCAATATATATTGTCATAAAATCACCCACACTTGGTGTTCCTGTAGTTGGAGAACAAATATCTGTTAATAACTGAACACAACTACCACCGGTAAATCCTGTTAAACCATCAATATAATAATTAGACGAAATTGTGTAGGCTGATGAAGTGTATGCAGTATATGAACCACTACTACCAGTAAAGAAACCTAATGGTGCGGCGGTGTTATATACTGATTCAATAAGTGGCTGTGGAATTGGTAATCCGTAGGTTGAACCTGAGGTTCCTTGAACATAGTAAGGATACTTCACATATTGTTTGTTACTTTGTGGTGCACCCGAATCGTTTTGGGAGTTCCACTCAGGGGCTAATACCCAACTATTTTCTATTGGCGCAATTTGACTACCAACAGTTGGACTGTAAGTAGAACTATAATTGACTTCAGAGTCTCCCACTTGGAAATATCTGATGTCAAACAAACCTTGTGAAAGTTTTTGTCTTCCAACATCAGTTAGTTTTGAGTTTATTAACGCTGTAGTATCTTTTAAAATGTATCCCATTATATATTAAATATTCTTTTTCTTTTTTTATTATGGACAACTTACCGGTGCTCCACAACTTGTTACTCCTGTTTTTATACTTGCCAATGTTGCGTTTGTCGAACTTGTAGTTGTTGAGAAGAAGTAGTATTTGTAGTACGACCCCGAAACGTTTATACAAATCACAGTATTTAAGGCCGGTGTTGGGCCTGAAGGTGCTACAATTGCATCACCTATAAAAGGAACTGAACCACCACAACTCTTCAATCTCCAATTTACTTGAGGTGATTTAGTAGGTGTTGGTGTTATTGTTTTAGTAGGTGTTGGTGTTATTGTTTTAGTAGGTGTTGGTGTTGGTGGAGGACAACTTCCCATAAGTGCACTAACACAAGTTAAACAATCATTAGGTACTCCATCAAACGCAGATGAACCAACGTAAGGATAGAGAGTATTCAATGGTTTAATTTGAGTTATATTATAGCAACGACCATTATAAAAGAACACTCTACCAACAGGATAATTTGAATTAACTCTAATTTCGATAGTTGGTCCTTGACCTACACAACATGTTTCAGCAATTACGTTTTGTACTGAAGGTGTTTGAGTTGGTGTTTTAGTTGGTGTTGGTGTCTGTGTTCTTGTTTGTGTCGGAGTTGGTGTCTGTGTTCTTGTTTGTGTCGGAGTTTGAGTCGGTGTTTGTGTTGGTGTTTTAGTATTGGTTGGTGTTTGTGTTGGTGTTTGAGTATTGGTTGGTGTTTGAGTATTGGTTGGTGTTTGTGTTGGTGTTTGAGTATTGGTTGGTGTTTGTGTTGGTGTAGGTGTTGTGGTAGACGTTGGTGTTTTAGTTGGTGTTTTGGTTTGTGTTGGTGTAGGTGTTGTGGTAGGTGTTGTTGTAGATGTTGGCGTAGTAGTTGGTGTTGGTGTTGGGTCGGGACAAGGGTATAGAGTTATACAAGTTGCACAATCATTTATAAATGTAGTGTATATTGGTGTGAGTAAATTAGGTGTTGTATATGATATTAATACGTAACATTTACCGTTTTCGACAATAACTTGACCAAGTGGTGTTGTTGATGGTATTCTACCAAAAATAGAAATTTGAGGTTCTGTAGGACAACACGGTAAAAATTCCCCACCAGTAATTGATGGTGTTTCTGATAATGTTGGTGTTGTGGTTGTAGTAGGTGTTGGTGTGCATGTTGGTGTTTCAGTATTTGTAGGCGTGTTTGTTGGTGTTGAGGTCATTGTTGGTGTTGAGGTTTTTGTTGGTGTGTTTGTTGTTGTTGGTGTGTTAGTTGGAGTTTGAGTATTTGTTGTTGTTGGTGTGTTAGTTGGAGTTGGAGTATTAGTAGGTGTTGTAGTGTTGGTGTTGGCCGGTGTTGCGGTATTTGTAGGTGTTGTAGTAGGAGTGTTAGTTGGTGTTGGTGTATTAGTAGATGTGGTGGTTGGTGTTGGTGTAGGACAAATTCCGTTTGTTGTTTGACAATCAACACAATTTAAATAACCCGAAATAAATGTTGCTCCAACTATAGTCGAAGGTAATATTACATTTACTGTATAACATTGTCCTGCGTAATATATAGTAAAGTTAGCGGGTGATGTTACAGGTATATTAACCTGAATCAAAGTACCATCACAACATCCAATCATTTCAGCCCCAATTAAAGTAGTTGTTGTAGATGGAGTAATTGTTGGTGTAGGAGTATTGGTTGGTGTTGAAGTCGGTGTTGGAGTTTTGGTTTGGGTTGTTGTTGGAGTGTTAGTTGGTGTAGAAGTCGTTGTAGGTGTTGGTGTAACACAAGGTGCGTTAAAGTCGTAAGCCCAGAATGGTTCTTGACCAATACCACCAAACACGTTAGTGGTGAATGAACTTACCGCACCATTTACTTTGGAAATCAACGCGATTCTATCTTTAACAGGGTCAGAGTCGTAATCTTGGAACGCACCCATAATATAGAAACTATTAGGTGTTATGTTACTATTTGACATTCTTCTGATAAAGTTGGCCGGTGTTACTTTATTAGTGTTAAATGTTGTATATGATGTTCCATCACTATTCAATGCTAACAATCTTGATAATGATGTATCACCAGAGAATGTTGTGAATGTTCCGCCAATATACAATCTTGATGTAGAGTTATCATATATAAGAGCTCTTACGGCACTGTTACTACCACCATTTACGTTGGTATTGAATGTAGAATCAGGTGTCCAAGTTGATGTTGACACTTTAACAATGTCGGATGCGATTGCCGAACCATTCCATGTGTTAAAGTCACCACCGACGTATGCATAATTTCCTGAACTATCAACTTGAATACAGAACACCTCACCATTTGTACCATCACCTAAATAAGGTCCCATGATGTTTCCTAAGTCATTTATAACAATAAATCTCAAGTAAGAAGAACCTTTAAATGTTGTGAATTTACCACCAATGTAATATTCACTTCCATTCTTTTCAATCCAATTAATACCGTTGTTAAATCCTGAACCATAATTGAATGTTCCGTTTATTGTTCCGTTAGAATTTAATTTAATTATTCTATTTGCCGCAATACCATTATACGTGGTAAATTCACCACCCACAAGTATTGTGTCATCACTATTTACCCAAATGGTATTAACAAGACCATTAAATCCAGCACCTCCCACGTTGAATGTTGTATCTAAACTACCATCAATATTTAATCTACATATTCTTCCTACACTTGTTCCATTATAAGTGGTAAATGAACCTGCAATGATTTGTTTTCCACTACTTTGTGGAACTATTGGTGCAAGAACAGAAGAATCAAATTGAGTGGCGGCATTTGGCCAAGTTAAGTCTGTTGTTCCGTTGGTGTTGGTTCTACCAATGAAATTTCTTGCATCACCATTTATGAAACCAAAACTACCACCAATCATAACATAACTACCACAGAATGGTGTTGGTGATGGAGTAACAGTTGGCGTTGATGTGGTTGTTGGTGTTATTGTATTAGTTGGAGTTGTTGTTGGCGTAGGTGTTGGTGTTTTGGTATTTGTTGGCGTAACAGTTGGGGTTGCAGTTGTTG
>Ga0222713_10003574_pt1 | contig 16059 bp, 13 predicted proteins | sample C33_649DmetaG_FD_165061 | JGI IMG/M metagenome (GOLD analysis project Ga0222713, IMG submission 165061) | Estuarine water microbial communities from San Francisco Bay, California, United States - C33_649D | ecosystem: Environmental > Aquatic > Marine > Unclassified | place: USA: California...
TTCGGCTACTTCACGATCCTCACCAACCTGCTCGTCGCGTTGGTCATCACCATTCCCGCGGTCGCGCCTCGGAGCGCGGCCGCGGGTTTCTTTCGTGATCTGCGGACGACGTGGACCGCGGCGGCGGCGATCGTCGTCGTCGGGATCGCCTACCATGTGTTGCTGAGCGCGCAGTACAACCCCACCGGACTCGGCGCGTGGACCGATCTCGCCTTCCACTATCTGGTGCCGACCCTCTTCGCGATGTACTGGGTGACGACGGCGGAGATGGGCGGGGCGAAGTTCCTGTCGCAGGTCGGTACGTTGAGCCTCTACCCGTTTGCCTATTTCGTCTATGTGATCGGGCGTGGGGAGGTGCTCGGGACCTATCCCTACTTCTTCGTGGATGTGCGGACGCTGGGGCTCGTCGGCGCGCTCAAGAACGCGATGGGGATCCTGGTCTTCTACCTCTTCGTGGCCTGGGTCATGGCCGTGCTGGCCGGGTGGGTCGGTCGACGGCGGTCGGTGGTCGGCTGAGTCCGCGACGGCATCCCCGTGTGCCATCCGAACCTCGAGGGGATCTGAGGTGGACCTCCTCACGAGCTACGCGCCCGCGCTGAAGGGGCGGGCCGAAGCCCCCGCCCTGATCGTCGATGCGGCGGCCGGGGAGCGTGTCCTCACCTTCGCGGCCCTGGATGCGCGGAGCGATCGCGTGGCGACGGTCCTGGCGGCGCGCGGGGTCGCGGCGGGAGACCGTGTCGCCTCGCTCCTCGGGAATCGCCTCGAGACGATCGATCTCTGGTTGGCCTGCGTGAAGCTCGGGGCGATCGCCGTCCCGATCAACGTGCTCTATCGCGGGCACGAGATCGGGCACATCGTGACGGACAGCGCGCCGCGAGCGGTGGTGACGACCCCGGATCGCCTCGCCGATCTTCCCCCCGGGACCCCCTGGTGGGACGTGGAGGCGCTGACGGTGGCTGCCGGCGCCGCGTCACCGCTCCCGCGGCCCTTCGCCGCGGATGCCACGACGCCGATGGCCCTCGTCTACACCTCGGGTACGACCGGCCCGGCGAAGGGCGCGGTGCTCACCCATGGCAATTTCGTGGCCAATGCCCGAGCCCTGGTCGCGGCCTGGCAGATCACCGCCGCCGACCGCTACCTCGCGGCGCTCCCACTCTTTCATGTGCATGGGTTGGGGAATGGCGTGCAGTGCTGGCTGGCGACCGGCTGCCTCATGCGGCTCCTCCCCCGGTTCGTCGCCGAGCAGGCGCTCGACCGCTTCGACCGCTTCCGTCCGACGCTCTTCTTCGGTGTGCCGACGATGTACGTCCGCCTCCTCGAGGCGCCGTCGGATCGGGCGCGGGCGATCGGGGCCGGGATGCGACTCTTCGTCTCCGGGTCGGCACCGCTCCCGGCGCAGGTCCTCGAGGCCTTCGCCGACCGATTCGGCCACCGTATCCTCGAGCGCTACGGGATGACGGAGACCCTGATGAACGTGAGTAACCCGTACGACGGGGAGCGTCGGGCGGGTACGGTAGGACGTCCCCTCCCGGGCGTCGAGGTGGAGATCCGTGACGAGAGGGGGCAGGGGGTGCCGGCGGGGACCGCGGGGGAGCTCTGGGTACGCGGTCCCAACGTCTGTGCGGGGTACTGGCAGCGACCCGATGCCACGGCCGCGGCGTTCGTCGAGGGCTGGTTCCGGACCGGGGATCTCGGGGTCCGGGATCCGATCGATGGATACATCACCTTGCAGGGGCGTCGGAGCGACGTGATCATCTCGGGGGGCTTCAACATCTATCCCCGCGAGCTGGAGGAGCTCCTGACCACGATGCCCGGCGTCCGAGAGGCAGCGGTGGCGGCCCGACCCGATCCGGTCCGCGGGGAGGTGCCGGTCGCATTCCTGGTCTGCGACGACGGGGCCGATCTCCTGGGGATCGAGGCCGCACTCCGCGCGCAGGTGGCGTCGTTCAAGATGCCACGGGCCTTCCACCGGGTCGGGGCGCTGCCGCGCACCGCGCTCGGCAAGGTGCAGAAACACCTCCTGGCGGATCTCGTCTGATGCGCCGTCGCCCGAGGTCCTGGTGACGCCAGCCGAGCTCTCTGTCCTCGCACTCGGGTTCGTCATCGCGGCGAGCTTCTTCTCGCGGATCAACGTGGGCATCCTGGCGGTCGCCCTGGCGGGCCCGGTCGCGCTGCATGCCGCCGGATGGTCCCCCGACGAGGTGCTCCGGCTCTTCCCGGCCCCGCTCTTCCTGACCCTCCTCGGTGTCACGCTGCTCTTCGGCGTAGCACAGGCGAACGGTGCGATGGCGGCGCTCACGCTCGGGATGCTGCGATTGGCCGGAGGGCGGGCCCGGTGGCTCCCGTTGCTCCTCTTCCTGCTCGCCTGCACCATCAGCACGGTGGGTCCCGGTGCGATCGCGACGCTGGCGCTGCTCGCGCCGCTCGGGATGGCAGCGGGCGGGCGGGCGGGCGTGCCGCCTCTCCTCACCGCGTTGATGCTCGGCAACGGGGCGAATGCGGGGAACCTCTCGCCCTTCAGCGCGGTCGGCGTGATCGTGCAGGATGGGATGGCCTCCGCGGGGCTGACGGGACACCAGTGGACGGTCTGGGCGGCGAACTTTACGGCCCACCTGCTGGCGGCCGCGCTCGCCTGGGCGCTCTTCGGCGGGCCACGCCTCTGGCGTGAGACCGCACGGGTCCGGTTGGACGCGGCGATCCCCTTCCAGCGGGCGCACCGCCTCACCCTCGGGGTGATCGGGCTCTTCGTGCTCGCGGTCACGCTGCTCAAGGCGCACATCGGGCTCACGGCCTTCGCCGGTGCGGCCGTCCTGCTCCTCGTGGGGGCAGGGGACGACGCGGCGACGCTGAAGCAGGTGCCGTGGGCGGTGCTCGTCATGGTCTGCGGGGTGAGCGTGCTGATCGGCGTCCTGGAGAAGACCGGTGGGATGACGCTCTTCTCCGATCTCCTCGCGCGGATCGCGACGCCCACGTCGGTGAATGGTGTGATCGCCCTCGTGACCGGTGCGATCTCGACCTACAGTTCCACGTCGGGTGTGGTCTATCCCACCTTCCTCCCCACCGTGAGCGACGTCGTCACGCGGCTCGGGGGCGGGAATGCGCTGGAAGTGGCGCTGAGCATCAACGTGGGCGCGGCCCTCGTGGATGTCTCCCCGCTCTCGACGCTCGGTGCGCTCTGCATCGCGGCGCTCCCCACGGGAGGCGACGAGCAGCGGCTCTTCCGTCAGCTCCTGCTCTGGGGCACCTCGATGACCATCGTCGGTGCCCTCTTCTGTCAATTCGCCATCGGTTGGTTCGTGCGCTGACCCCCGTTCCGGAGTACCGGATGCCCATTGATCGTCTCAGCTCGGTCGCCCATTCCGTCGTCCGCTCGCGTCTCCTCCTGGGACTCGTCGCCCTCCTCACCATGGGGGCCGCGGCGCACGCGCAGGACGATGCCGCGGCACGGCGCGCCCGCCTGATCGCCCGCGCGCGGGCGCTCGAGCTCCCGGGCGCGTGGATCGCACCGCCGGGTGACGCGCTCGTCCATCACACCGCCGGTTTCGCCAAGACGCTCTGTTCCGCCGTCTTCATCACCGGTCTCGATCCCGCAGATGCGGCGGCGAACGTCGGCTTCTTCACTGGGCCGCTCGCGCAGCGGCGCTTCGTCGTGGATACCGTGGTCGACCGGGCGCGGCAGGAGGTGCGACTCACCCTCGCGAACGGCATCACACGGGTCGCGCGCCAGGGGGGGAGCCAGGGCTGCGTCACGCTCCCGGTCGGTGTCGACTCCCTCGCGTTCCGCCCGTCCCTCGTGCGGCCGAACCTTCCCGACGCGTCGACGACACCGTGGCCGATGGGGGACGCGCTGCCTCGCACGCCCTTCCCGGCGGGGCTCGATTCCATGGCGATCGTGGCGGCGGCAGAGCTGGCCTTCGGTCCGCCCGAGGCGATGACCCTCGGTCTCGTGATCACGCACCGCGGACGGATCGTCGCCGAGCGGTACGCGCCGGGGATCGGCATCCATACGCCGCTCGAGAGTTGGTCGATGGGGAAGAGCCTGACGGGGACGCTCGTGGCCAGGCTCATCCAGCAGGGCGTCTACCGGCTCGACCAACCGGCGCCGATCCCGGAATGGCAGACGCCGGGGGATCCGCGGCAGGCGATTCGCATCATGGACATCATGCGGATGTCGAGTGGGCTCAGGATCCGCGCCCCGCAGGATCCCGATTGGGACGAGTCCTCTGGCTACCCGGACCACCTCTATCTCTACACGGGTGGGGTGAATTCGTACACCTACGCCGCCACGCGGCCACCGCAATGGCCACCGAACATGGTCGGGCGCTATCGGAACGTGGACCCCGTGCTCGCGAGTTACCTCGTGCGACTCGGCACGGCGCGGCTGGGCGTCGACTATCACAGCTTCCCGCAGCGGGCGCTCTTCGACAAGCTCGGGATGCGCGACGCGGTGCTCGAGACCGATCCGTACGGGAACTTCCTCGGGCAGGGGTACGAGATGATCGCCGCGCGCGACTGGGCGCGCCTCGGCAACCTCTATCTGCAGGATGGCGTCTGGAACGGTGAGCGCCTACTGCCTGAGGGGTATGTGCGGCACGTGCGGACGCTGGCACCCGCCTGGGTGGCGGACGGTCGGCTCGTCTACGGCGGCGGCTTCTTCTGGGTCAACGGCGATGGGGCGACGCCGGTCCCCACGGACGCCTACTCGATGCAGGGTGCGGGAGGCCAGAGCGTGACGATCATCCCCTCGCACGACCTCGTGGTGGTGCGCATCGGGAAGTATCGCGGCGCCGGGCCGGGCGGCCGGGCGCTGGATGCGGGGTTCCGCCGGCTCTTGGAGGTCGTGCCGCCCGCGGCGCGGTAGGCCAGTTCAGTAGCCGCGGGCGCGGTCGATCGCCCACCGGGGCCGTTCACCGCGTTCGATCGAGGCGAGGCATGCGAGGAATCCGTCCGCGGCCCCTTCGACCGTCGTGAGCCCCGAGCAGTGCGGGGAGATCATCACGCGCGGGTCCCGCCAGAGCGGCGAGTCGGGGGGAAGTGGTTCCGACACGAACACATCGAGCGCCGCGCCGCGGAGGCACCCCGCCTCGAGCGCCTGGGGGATCGCCGACTCCTCCACCGCGCTGCCGCGGCCTGCGTTGAGGAGCACCGCCCCACGGCACCGCGCCAGGAGGTCGCGTGAGATGAGCCCGCGGGTCTCCGGGGTATCGGGGAGGACGACGATGAGCCAATCGCAGTGCGGCACGAGCTCGGCGAGCGCCGAGGTCTGATGCACGGTAGCGAAGAGCTCGGAGGTCGCGGTCCCGCTCCGTGAGACCCCGATGACGTCCACGCCGAGGGGCGTGAGCACGCGGGCGATGGCGCGGCCGATCTCTCCCGTGCCGACGATGAGGGCGCGAGTGCCGGCGAGTGGGCGCACGGGCGGCTCGGCCCAGCGCACCTCCCCCTGCGCGGTCGCGAGGGCCGGGAGCGCCTGGGTGAAGGCGAGCATCCGCGCGAGGGCCCACTCGGCGATCGGGGGACCGAAGGATTGGGGGGAACGGGTCAGAAGGATCGAGGCGGACAATGCCCCCGGGGCGAGCCAGGGGTCAACCCCGGCCCCGGTGGAATGCACCCAGCGCACGGCGCCCGTGGTGACGACGGTGGGCCGGCGGAACCCTACGTAGCACTCGGCCCAGGCGAGATCGGCCTCGGTCACCTGCGGGTGCGGGATCGCACGCAGCTCGAGGTCGGGGCGCGCGGTTGCGATGCGCGCGGCGACGGCGGCGGCCTCTGACGCCCCGACGAGGATGCGCCGCGGTGGGGTGGGGAGGGGGGGGAGCATGGTCATGCTGGTTGGAGAAAGGTGGCGGAGCCATGGATATTCCGGCATCCCCACCTCTCCTGGAGTGGCTGTGAAGAAGATCCTGCTCGTCCTCGTCTTCGGTATGGTGGCGCTCGGGGCGGTCCTCGTGCGCAATGCCGTGCGTCTCCCGGCACCGCCCGCTGCCGTCGGCGAGGTGGAGGCGATCACCATCGATGCGGCGCAGGCGGCGAGCCGCCTCGCACGGTCCGCCTCGCGACCATCTCGTATGCCTCGGGGGCGCCGATCGATACGGCGGCCTTCCGCGCCTTCCATGCGCTCGTGGCGACGGAGTTCCCGCGCCTGCACGCGACATTGCAGCGCGAGCTGATCGGTGGGCTGAGTCTCCTCTACACCTGGCAGGGGAGCGATGCGTCGAAGGCGCCGGTGGTGTTGATGGGCCACATGGACGTGGTGCCGGTGCCGGCGGCGAATCTCGCCGAGTGGACGCATCCCCCGTTCGGCGGGGTGATCGCCGATGGGTATGTGTGGGGGCGTGGGACGCTCGACGACAAGACGACGGTGCTCGCGACGCTCGAGGCGGTGGAGCGATTGATCGAGTCGGGGTACGTCCCCCCGCGGACGGTCTATCTGATGTTCGGGCACGACGAGGAGAACGGCGGCCGGTTCGGCGCGCGCACGATCGTCGATACGTTGGTGGCGCGTGGGGTGAAGCCGGCCTTGGTGGTCGACGAGGGGGGCTTCCTCGCGAGTGGGGTGATCCCCGGGGTCGAGGGGCGTGCGGCGATCGTCGGGATCGCGGAGAAGGGGTATGTCTCGTTCCGACTCACGGCGGCGGCGAATGGGGGACATTCGTCGATGCCCCCCTCGCGCACCGCGGTGGGGGCGCTGAGCCGCGCGGTGATGGCGTTGGAGGCGAATCCCTTTCCGGCGTCCATCGACGGGCCGACACGCGGGATGCTGGAGGCGATGGCGCCCTCTGCCTCGTTCGGGCAGCGGGTAGCGCTGGCGAATCTCTGGTTGACCGCCCCGGTGGTGGAGCGCGCGATGCTCGGGAGTCCGCTGGGCGCCGCGCTCTTGCGCACGACGACGGCCCCGACGATGCTCACGGCTGGCGTGAAGGACAATGTGCTCCCCCCGGTGGCGGAGGCGATCGTCAACTTCCGCATCCGGCCGGGGGAGACCCACGAGACCGTGCTCGCGCGCGTGCGGGAGATCGTGAACGATACCCTCATCACGGTCGAGTACATGGATAGCGTGCGGGTGAACCCCTCACCGGTGTCGTCGGTGGATTCCCCCGCCTATGCCTTGGTGGCATCGACCATCCGCTCCTTGGTGCCTGCGGAGCCGCTCCCGGTGCTGCCGTACCTCGTGATGGGCGGGACCGATGCCAAGTACTGGGGCGCGCACACCGACAAGGCGTTCCGCTTCCTCCCGGTGCCGCTCGGCGACGGCGATCAGGCGCGGATCCATGGTGTGAACGAGCGGATCCGCGTGGAGGACTATGGTGTGGCCGTGGGCTTCTTCACGCGGCTGCTCCGTGGGATCGATCAGCTGCCGGAGTGAGGTGGGCTGGGCTGCCATCGCATGTCCGACCGGAACCTTTCGCCCCACATGGGGAATTCATCATCCATGACCATGACCCTTCGTCGCTGCATCCTGACCGTCGCGCTCCTCTGGGGCGCTCCCCTCGCGGCGCAGACCGCGGCCGCCCCGAAGCCTGAGATCTTCCTCCGCGTCCCGCAGGACGGCGCGGTGGTCCCGGCGACCTTCGAGGTGGTCTTCGGGTTGCGCAACTATGGCATCGCGCCGGCGGGGGTGAAGCTCTCCAACACAGGACACTTCCACATCCTGATCGACCGCGAGGCGCCGGCGATCGGTGAGGTGATCCCCGCCGACCCCTCCCACCGGCACTACGGAGCGGGGCAGATCGAGACCCAGCTCACGCTCCCGCCGGGAAAGCACACCTTGCGCGTGGTGCTCGGGGATGCCGACCATCGCGTGATCAGCCGCGAGTTGATCAGCGCACCGATCACCATCACGGTTCGCGCGCCATAACGCACGAGCGGCGCGTCACGATCGTGACGCGCCGCTCGTGCAACTGCTGAGTGTTACCTGCTCAGCGACGGGGGGCGGGCTCCAGGCGCATCAGCGCTGGACTCCCCCCCTTTCGCGTCTCGAAGACGAGGTAGAGGAATCCGTCTGGGCCCTGTCGGACATCGCGGATCCGCCCGCGGCCTTGCACGAGGTGCTCGACCTCCTTCACCGTCGTCCCGTCGAGGGCGACGCGGCTGAGGCGCTCGCCGACCAGTCCGCCGACGAAGAGCTGCCCCTGCCACTGCGGGAACTTGTCGCCCGTGTAGATGGCGAGCCCGGAGATGCCGATCGAGGGGACCCAGACATTGATCGGCGCTTCCATCCCGGCCCGCGTGGTCCCCACGTGGATCGCGCTTCCGGTGCGGTAGTTCACGCCGAAGCCGATCACCGGCCAGCCATAGTTCTTCCCGGCCTGCACGAGGTTCAGCTCATCGCCGCCCTGTGGGCCATGTTCGTCGGCCCAGAGCTGGTTCGTGGTGGGATGCACGGCGAGCCCCTGCACGTTGCGATGCCCATAGCTCCAGATCTGCGGGAGGGCTCCCGGGGTGTTCACGAATGGGTTGTCGGTCGGCACGCGCCCATCATCGTGGAGTCGGATGATCTTCCCATGGTGCGTGCCGAGGTTCTGCGCCGGATGCTTGAGCAGCGAGTCGATCGGCCCGGCCGGCATCACCTGACGATCGCCGAGTGAGATGAAGAGGTAGCCCTCACGATCGAAGGCGAGGCGGGAGCCGTAATGTCCCATCCCCCGCGACCACTTCTGCGCCTCGAAGATCTCCGTCACCTGGGTGAGCCGATCGTTCTCAAGGCGCGCGCGGATCACCGCCGTCGTGCTCTGGTTCCCTTCGGCGTTCGGCTTGGAGTAGCTCAGGTAGACGAAGCGGTTCTCGGCAAACTTGGGATGCGCGACGACGTCGAGGAGTCCGCCCTGACCACCCACGCGGATCGGCGGGAGTCCCGGCACGGTGTCGGGGAGGAGTTTTCCCTTCCGAATGACGCGGAGCTGGCCCGTACGCTGGGTGACGAGCATATCGCCCCCCGGGAGGAAGGCGACGCCCCATGGGCTCGTCAGGCCATCGGCGACCAGGGTGAGCCGGATATCATGATGCTGGGTCCGGAGGGTCTCCTGCGCCACGGCGGTGGCGGCGGGGAATGCCATGGCCATCAGGCCGAGGCGGAGGGCGCGGAGCGCGAGGGTGGGCATGGACATGGGAGGAAAGGTACATTCGCCGGTGATGCAAGAGAGTACGGAGGAGTTTCTCTACCGGGGATGGGGCGGGGCCGTGGTATCGGCCGGCGCCGCCGCCGTCGTCCTCATCTTCATCGCGGGGCTTGGCGGGGTTCGGCTCGCCATCGGGTGGATCCTCGTCGCCCTCGGTGGCTCGTGCGCGATGGGGTTCGTCATTCAGCGGGCGGTGGTCGCGGGTGCCGCGAAGGCCGCGGGAGCGATAGTGAATCCCTCGGGGAAGACCACCCCCTACGTCCCCACCTTCTCGCACATCGAGACGTTGGTGGTTCGGGGAGACCTCGGGGGAGCCGAGCAGGCATGGCTCGAGGAGGAGCTGAGAGCCCCGCAGCATCCGCAGGTGGTCATGCGGATCGCCGAGTTCTATCTGCGCACCAAGCGTGACCGGGCCACCGCCGTCACGTACTACGAGCGGCTCGTCGCCCTGCCGGCGGTGGGAGCCGAGCTCACGGGGTACGCGCGCCGGAAGATTGAGGAACTGCGGTCCGAGGGCGATCGGGGGTGACTCGCGACGCGGTGAGAGATCGCCCTGTCGGGTTGATCTGACTCCCGCCGCACCTCAACGCACGTACGTGAGCCAGCCGTGCGTGTCGTCGGTGCGGCCGTTCACGATGTCGAGGAAGCGGGCCTGGATCGCCTTGGTGACCGGGCCGGGCTTGCCCGCGCCAACGGGGAGACGATCGACGCTCCGGATCGGCGTGACCTCGCTCGCCGTGCCGCAGACGAAGACCTCCTGGCAGGTATAGAGCGACTCGCGCGTCAGCGGCTGCACCGCGACCTCGATCCCGAGATCCTTCGCGATGGCGATCACCGCGCTCCGGGTGATCCCGGGGAGCAGGGTGCCGTCGACCGGCGGCGTGTACAGACGCCCTTCATCGACGACGAAGACGTTCTGACCCGACCCCTCGGAGAGCATCCCATCAGGTCCGAGCGCGATCGCCTCGTCGAAGCCGTTGCGGAGCGCCTCCATCTTGATGAGCTGCCCGCTGAGATAGTTGCCGGCGATCTTCGCCGCCGCCGGGATCGTGTTGGGCGCGACGCGGTGCCAGGTGGAGATGCAGGCATCGACGCCGTGCTCGAGTGCGGCGTCGCCGAGGTAAGCGCCCCAGGGCCAGCAGGGGAGGTAGGTCTCGATCGGGCTATCGAAGGGGACCATCCCCGCCGCACCGTAGCCGCGGATCACCATCGGTCGGATGTAGCAGGCCTCGATCCCGTTCTTGGCGACGAGCGCGCGGCATCCCTCGACGAGTTGGTCGATCGTCCACGGGGGATCCATGCGATAGATCTTGCACGAATCGAGGAAGCGCTTGAGGTGCTCGGTCAGCCGGAAGATCGCGGGGCCCTTCGGCGTGGCGTAGCACCGGATCCCCTCGAAGACGGCGGAGCCGAACTGGACGGAGTGCGCGAGGAGGTGCACCTGCGCGTCCTGCCAGCGGATGAAGGATCCGTCACGCCAGATCCACTCGGTCTCGGTGATCTTCGCCATGGACAGCTCGGGGGGGTCAGAAGGGGGGATCGTGCGGAGGAACGGGTCAGACGCCGGGGCCGGCGGAGAGCTTTCGCACGAGTCGATACATGAACTCGAGTCCTTCGTAGAACGCCTGCGCCTGGGCGCGCTCGTTCATGCCGTGGGCATTCGGGGTGTCGTAGAAGAGTCCCGAGATGCCGTAGACGGGAATCCCTGCGACGCGGAGGAAGCGCCCGTCGGTGGCGCCGGTGCTCATCGTCGGGACCACGGGGATCCCTGGGAAGAGCTCGGTGCTCGCCTCCTCGATCGTGCGGAGGAGCTCGGGGGTGAGGGGCGACGGCGGGCTGTCCTCCGCGGCGCGCTCGTTGCGGATCGCGACCCCCGTGTCCGCGATGGCGCGCGCCAGCTGCGCGCGCACCTGCTCGGTGGTCTCGTCGGGGAGGATGCGGCAGTTGATGGTGGCGCGCGCCCGCTGTGGCAGCGCATTCATCGCGTGGCCCCCCTCGAGCATCGTCGCGACGCAGCTGGTGCGGAGACGGGAATTGTTCGCCGGATCGCGCGAGATGAGGCGCGCGGCCTCGGCGTCCTTCTCGTTCGCGACGAGCCGCGCCATCGCACGTCCCACCTCACCCCCGGAGATCGTCGACTGCCGCCGGAAATACTCGCGCGTGACGGCGTTGAGACGCACGGGGAACTGGTACCGGCCCACACGATCGAGCGCGATGGCGAGCTGGTAGATCGCGTTGTCGGGGCGGGGCTGCGAGCTGTGCCCGCCGGTGTTGGTCGTCTCGAGGATGAAGTTGGCGACCTTCTTCTCGCTCGCCTGCACCTCGTTGGCGATGCGCCGTCCATTCTCCACACGGCCACCGCCGCCTTCGTTCAGCGCGTATTCCGCGGCGAGGAGCTCGGGGCGGTTCTTGAGGATCCAGTCGACCCCATTGGCGGGACCACCCTCCTCGTCCGCCGTGAGCGCGACGATGAGGTCGCGATCGGGGACGATCCCCTCGGCCTTCATGCGCAGGAGGATCGTGAGGTGGATCGCCCCCTCATCCTTGTCGTCGGCGACGCCGCGACCGTAGAAGTTCCCGTCCTTCTCGATGAACTGGAAGGGTGGGAGGGTCCAGTCGGCGGGGTTCGCCTCGACGACGTCGATGTGCGAGAGGAGGAGGATCGGCTTGCGGGTGGTGTTCCGCCCTCGGTAGCGTACGATCAGGTTCCCCTTGCGCGGGGCATTCTCCACGACCACCACGTCCTCGCTGGGGAACCCGGCGGCGCGCATGTGCTTCGCCATCGCCTCCGCAGCGGTGACGCTGTTCCCGGTGGTCAGCGTCGTGTTGATCTCGACCAGCTCCTTCAGGAGGTCGCGCGCCTGCCGCTCCCAGCGGGAGAGGGGGCGGTCCTGGGCCGAGAGGAGGGCGGGGGCGAGGAGGGCGGCGAGGAGGCCGCGACGAAGGGAGGCGATAGGGCGCATCTGGTGAAGTTCACCCCGGCGGGGGGCACGGGGCAACGCCTCACCACGGCCCGGCGGCCTCGGTTGACATAGGGGGAGGGGGTACCTACCCTCTCTCCCGTGACCCCTCACCTCGGGAGCGTGCGATGACCGGTCGATCGAAGAAGGATCCCTCGGCCTGTGCCTGCGGGACGCAGGCCCCCGCGGGGCGCGCCGCCGTCGCGGTCGATGCGGAGGTGAAGGGGCGGAACCTCACGCGGCTCCGGCGGATCGAGGGGCAGATCCGCGGGTTGCACCGGATGGTGGAGGAGGATCGCTACTGCGCCGACGTGATGACGCAGATCGCCTCGGTCCAGGAGGCGCTCCGTGGGGTGAGTCGCGAGCTGATGCGGAATCATCTGCGGCACTGCGCGGCGACCGCGGTGCGCGCCGGCGGGGAGACCGCCGACGCGATGTACGACGAGTTGCTCGATCTGATGTACCAGCGGCGCTGAGCGCGCCGCCGGTCGTCGGTGGCGCGCCTCAGGGTGTGATGAACTTCCACTGTGCGCGGTAGTCGCGCCTCAGCGGGGCATTCGTGAGTCGCGCCCGCACCATCTCGATCGGCATCCGCCCACCCTGCATGATCGCGTCGTGGAAGGCGCGATTCGTCATCCGCCCTGACTGGACGAGCTCCTGATGGAGCGCGCGGATCTGGAGGCCACCGAGCATATAGGCCGCCTGATAGAGCGGGGAGTAGGTGCCATTGAAGGAGCGCCGGACCTCGGCCTCGGCATTCGCCCGCTCATGTCCCACCCGGTTCACGAGGAGATCGACCGCCTCCTGTGGGGTCATCTGACCGAGATGGACCTTGAGCGAGAAGATGATTCGCGCCAGGCGATGTGAACGCCAGAAGAGGAAGCCCATCCGATTCTCTGGCGTCCGGGGGAAGTCGAGATCCCAGAGGAGCATCTCCCAATAGAGCGCCCACCCCTCGGTCCAGAAGGGGGTGCTGAAGGCGCTGCGATGCGGCTGGTACCGACTCGCCATGAACCCCTGCAGGTGGTGCCCAGGGATGAGCTCATGGTGCACCGTCGCGGAGGAGAAGTGTGGGTTGTTCCCCCGCATGCTCATCAGCTTGTCCTCATGCGCCATCGAATCGGTGGGATAGGAGACCTGGATCACCTCGCCGCCGAGGAAGAAGGGGGAGACGAGCTGTTGACGCGGGGAGAGCATCTCCATCCGCCAGATCTCCTCCGCGAGCGGGGGGACGGTGATGAGGTCCTTCGCCTTGAGGAAGGTGATCGCCTCTTCGGCGAGGGCCTTGATCAGGGCGGGCTGTTCCCCGGCGGGGACGTACTTCCGCTTCACCGCCTCGAGGGCGGCGCGCCAGTCGTCGCCGAATCCCATCTCACGTGCGGCGCGTCGCTGTTCCTGCTCGATCCACTTGAATTCGCGCTCCGCGAGGGCGATGAGCTGTGCGGGCTCGTAGGCGATCATCTCGGCGCGTAGATCCTCGGCCAGGCCTGCGGCGCCGATAGGATCCCCGATGATCGGTTCCTCTTCCCCCGCCTTCTGCCCGACGATCACCTCGCGGATCGCGGTCTGGTAGCGGGTCATCGCCGCGGTCACCCGCTTGTACGGATCCTCGGTCCACCAGGTGAAGAGGGGATGGTACCCCGCATAGAAGCGGTGCCAGTCGCGGAGGGTGCGTTGCAGGTCGTCGAGGTACGCGACGGTACGGAGCCCAACGATGCGTTCGGGCCGGCCGATGGTCGCGTTGGCTCTGGCGCGCACGACCCGCGTCAGACTGTCGATCTCCTTGGCCATGGCGGCGAGGGTCGCGCCACTCGACTGTGGGTCGATCGGGTTGAAGCGGCGTCGCGCCTCTTCGAATTCCGTGATGATCGGTGCGAAGGGGACGTAGGGCCCCATGTCCGTGGCCAGCTGCTCCTCGCGGGTGAGGCGATCGAGCTCGGCGGTGAGTCGCGTGTTCAGGAGGACGTAGTCGATGCGCCCTTCCTGACCGAGTCGGTCGAAGTCGATGCGGGCGAGCCGGCCCTGCCACTCTGTATGAAAGGCGCGGAAGCGCTCACGTCGCGCGGCTGCGTAGGCGACGGTCCATCGCCGGTTGAGGGCTGAGAGGTCGGTGGTGTAGAGCGAGACCGTGTCGCGGAGCTCGCTCTGCGCGGTGGCGGATGGCCCCTGACTCGTGGTGATGGTCGGGGTCGTCGCCATGATGGCGAGGAGGACGATCGGAGCCCAGCGGGGAAGGGGCATCATCGGCGCGATCCGGTGCGGGAGGCGGAGGGGAGGGAGTCGATACGAATGGCGGCGAGTGCCGTGGCGTCCGCCGAGAGTGGGGTGGTGCCCGCCGGCATGCGGAACTGCTTGAGGAGATAGGCGACCGCGACCAGGTATTCGTCCTCGGTGAGCGACCCCGGGTCGAGCTGTGGCATCTCGCGTCGCACGTAGCCGTAGAGGTCGGCGAGCGGGCGCCCGAACCACTTGGTGGTGGTCGCGCGGGTCACGAGGGCCCCAGGGAGATGACACGACTGGCAGACCTCCCGCCACAGGACCTCCCCCTCGGCGGCCTGCGCCGCGGTGTAGACGCCGTCCTTGGTGGTGCGCGCGGGGTCGTCGTGCAGGGGGCGCGCGGCGAGGAGGGCGGGGAGGATCAGGAGGAGGGCGGTCCGTCGCGGCATCGGATCGGGGTCGGGGGACGGGGGGAAGGTCGCGCCATTCGCGCTCTGAGGCCAGCGGGGTAGAATTGAGGCAACGTTTCCACCGACCCCATCCCCCACTTCTCGCCATGTCCCCTCGCTTCGCTCTGTCCCTCGTCGCGCTCGTGGTCCTCTCGACGGCGACCCACGCACAGGATCGGCTCCGGGCGATGCCGGGCTACGAGCGCTATGCCGCGATGGCGCCCAAGCTCGCGTCGAGCCTCAAGTCGGGCGCCATCACCCCGCAGTGGGCGGACGATGGGAGCTCGTTCGAGTTCACGCGCGACGGAAAGCGCTTCCGCTACACCGTGGCGACCAAGATGGTGACCGAGGCAGGGCCGCTGAACGGCGGGGCCGGTATGGGGGCCCGCCGGATGAACGCGCCAGCTCGCGGCCGCCAGTACACCGAGGCGTGGACGGCGGATTCGGCGATGAAGGCGGTCTATCGGGACAACAACCTCTTCATCTCGGCGCGCGATGGCTCCGGTGAGCGCCAGCTCACCACAGATGGGAGCAAGGAGCGGCGCATCAAGTACGGCACCGCGAGCTGGGTGTACGGGGAGGAGCTCGATCAGGTCACCGCGATGTGGTGGTCGCCGAATGGGAAGCAGCTCGCTTACTACCGGTTCGATGAGAACCCGGTGAAGGACTACTGGCTGCAGATGGACCAGACGGCGGTGCAGGGCGCGGTCATGATCGAGGCCTATCCCAAGGCGGGGACGCAGAACCCGATCGTCGATCTCTTCGTCTATGACCAGGTGACGGGGAAGACCGTCCGCATCGATGCGCGCGATGGGAAGCCGCTCACCGACGAGGTCGTCGGACACTACGTGTACGGGATCACCTGGAGCCCGGACGGGAGCGAGCTCCTGCTCCGCCGCACCAACCGCCGGCAGAACGTCATGGAGTTCGCCGCCTGCTCCCCGACCACCGGGGCGTGCCGCGTGCTCGTGCGTGAGGAGTGGCTCGCGAGTTGGACGGAGAACTCCCCGACCATCCGCTGGCTCGCCGACGGGAAGCGCTTCATCTGGGAGTCGGAGCGCACCGGCTTCAAGAACTACTACCTCTACGACCTCTCCGGGAAGCTCATCGCCCCGCTCACGCAGCACTCGTACGAGGTCGCGGGGATCGTGAAGGTCGATGAGGAGGCCAAGCAGCTGTGGTACTACGTGCGCAGCGGCGACAACTTCATGAAGCTACAGCTCCATCGCGTGGGGCTCGATGGCAAGGGCGATCGTCGCCTCACCGATCCCGCCGTCCACCATACCGTCACGGTGGCGCCGAACGCTCGCTACT
>Ga0222713_10003575_pt1 | contig 16057 bp, 8 predicted proteins | sample C33_649DmetaG_FD_165061 | JGI IMG/M metagenome (GOLD analysis project Ga0222713, IMG submission 165061) | Estuarine water microbial communities from San Francisco Bay, California, United States - C33_649D | ecosystem: Environmental > Aquatic > Marine > Unclassified | place: USA: California...
CCACGAAATCTATTTCTGGATTTTCTACCAATATTGGCACAACTCTAACGCAAAATGCATTTGTTTACTTGACTGGAAAGGCACTTTCCATAAGTAGTATTGACTATAACAATGTAACAGGTCTTGCTACAGTAACAGCATCTGGTAGTCATGGATTATCTGTTGGAAATAAAATTAGACTTTCTGGAGCAACTCAAAGTCTTTACAATGGAGACTTTGTAGTTGCTAAAAATGTAGGTCTATCTACATTTATTGTAAATATCGGCGTTTCAGCAACTATTCCATCAGTATCAGGAACAATTTTTGCTCATAGAGAAGGTGTTACTTCTAATGATGGTATAATTTCTGCTGAAAATGAAAATATTTCTGGTAGAATGGTTCCAACTTATGCTGGAATCACAACATCACTTCTTTATGAAGTCAGTGACGAAATTACCGATGAGGTATCAATTCGTGGAATTGATAAACTTGATATTAATATTGGAGATTATCTCTTAATTGATGATGAATTAGTAAGAGTTAAGACAACAGTTCCTACTTCTATTGGACCTACAGACCCTGTTTATGTTTTCCGTGGTGTTCTTGGTACAAGAGCAAGTAAGCACGTTGTTAATTCTGTTGTTAGAAGAGTCACAGTAAATCCAGTTGAATTTAGAAGACACTCCATTATTCGTGCATCTGGTCATACTTTTGAGTATGTTGGTTTTGGTCCTGGTAATTACTCTACTGCATTCCCAGATAAGCAGAATCGTCAAATTTCTGCACAAGAAGAACTTCTTTCACAATCAACTAGAAGAGAAGGTGGAATCAACTTCTACACTGGTATGAATGACAAGGGCATTTCATACACTGGTAATAAGAAGCTAAGTACAGTTACTGGACAGGAAGAAATTTTTGATACCCCAATCCAGACAGTAACTGGAGAAGATATTGGAAATGATTCTGCACTAAACGTTATTAATCCTGTTGAAGGTACTTTTTCTCGATCCATTAAAGTTGAGGGTGGAACAACAGGTGATGCAACATCAGAATTTAATGGTCCAGTAATCTTTGGGGATAAAGTAACTTCAACATCAACAAAAGGTCTTGAAGTCAACTCACTATTCCTACAAGGTAACGCAAAAGTTTCAAGAAAATATACCATTGGAGATTCTGCACCTGTTCTCGCAGGAAATCCGGGCGATGTTCAATATAATGCAAGTCCATCTAATACTGATTATTTGGGATGGGTTTATACTAAGAATAATCAATGGCAAGAATTTGGTAAGATTGGAACAATCGAAAGTCAAACGGGTGTAGGAGTTGGAACGTCTGGTGGAATTGTTGGATTCTCAACATTAATTAATTTTTCTGGAGTAAACATTTCAATTATTCCACAATATAATTCCGCTTTAGGTATCACAACTCTCACTCTGGTTGGTGTTGCGACTACTTCTATACTCAGTGGAAATACTGTTGGTAGCAAACCTGGTGATCGCTGGGATATTGTTCCAGTCGTAAGTGGACTAGGTACAATGGAAATTGGTAGATATATTGATTTCCATAATACCGAAACAAATACTTCAGGTTACACTTATAGACTTGATAATAATTCTAATGGTGTTCTATCTGCTTCCGGTTCTCTGTCAGTTAGTAGTAATATTGATCTTGGAGGAGAATTGAATTTTACTGGAGCAAGTGACAAGTATGTTGACTTCTACACCACAAATGATACTACAAATTATACTGTTTATCTAAGACTTCTTAATAATGCAAATACCACTTTCCATAGTGGTATTACTATGACAAGGGGTGGAGCAGTTACTTTATTCCACAACAATTCTTCAAAACTTTCTACATCTTCTGTAGGTATTACTGTTACTGGAACTGTTTCTGCTACATCTATTTCTTCCACTAATGGTAACTTTAGTGAATCTATAACAGCAGTTAATGCAAACTTTAGTGGAATTACTACAACTACTACTTTATCTGCGAATAGTGGTAATTTCAGTGGATCCATCACAGGACTTAATGGCAACTTTAATGGATCTATAACAGCAGTTAATGGAAACTTTAGTGGAATTGTTACTGCAACTGATTTTAACTCTTTATCTGATATTAATTTTAAAACAAATGTTCGCTCAATTGACAATTCATTGGATAAAGTACTTCAAATTCGTGGAGTTAATTTTGAATGGAAAGATAGTAATAAATCTTCCGCTGGTGTTATTGCGCAGGAAATTGAGTCTGTTCTTCCCGAACTGGTATCTGGAGATGAAACAAAAGTTGTTAACTATAATGGTCTAATTGGAGTTCTCATTGAAGCCGTGAAAGAACAACAGAAACAAATTGATGAATTGAAGAATTTGCTAAATAACTAATAATAAAAGGGGTGGAGAGTGAAACCCAATGTCAGTCAATAAGAATTTCGTTGTAAAAAACGGATTAGAAGTTGATACAAATTTAATTGTAGCAGATGCCGACACGAATAAGGTTGGTATTGCAACAACTAATCCAAGACACACTCTTCACGTTAATGGTGGTATTGGAGTAACTAATTTATCAGTAACTGGAATAGCAACCATCAAAACTTTAGTTCTTGATGGAACTGTTAGTGTTGGTGGAACTACAGGAAGAGATAAGTTTTATTTAACCTCAACTGGAGTTGGAGTTACTTGGTCAAGACTAACTAGAAACTCTTCATATTCGGTTGCATCTCCTGGACAAAAAGATTTTTACCTGACATATTCTGTAGGGTCAGCGGAAGTTTACGTCAATGGTGTTCGTTTAGCACCAGATGAATTTGATGCAAGTAGTGGAACCGTTATCGTTTTAAATGAAGCTTGTTTTGGTGGAGAAACAGTTGAAATTCTTGCTACAGATGTTATACCTACTGGAACTTCTGTAGTTTCTATCGGCGTTACCGTCCAAAAAGATGGTTCGACTGTTGGAGCATCTAGCTCTACGACAACACTGAACTTTACTGGTGCTGGTGTATCAGTAACAAGTGCTAGTGCATATGGGGTAGATATTGCAATCAATGCAGTTAGCAATCCACCAGGAAAGACAATTTATGTTGCAATAAATGGTAGTGACACTAATAATGGATTGACTCTAGATTTTCCAAAGAGAACTATAAAAGCAGCAGTCGGTATTGCTGTTACTGGAGATACAATTAAAGTCACTCCAGGGACATATGTTGAAGATAATCCAATTACTGTTCCAGAAAATGTTGCTATTGAAGGTGCTGAGATAAGAAACTGTATTGTTACTCCCCTAAATCCTGGTTTGGACCTGTTCTGGGTAACGAATGGAACTCATCTTACCGATTTATCTTTCCAAGGACAAACGGCAACAAGTAATTCTGCTGTAGTTGCATTTAGACCTCTTGCTGGTGTAGCGAGTGACCGCTTCTTTGATGCTGCAAGAATGATTCGTTATAATTTAGATTTTATTGCTGCAGAAACTGTGGGATATATCAGCAGCACTGCATATCAAAATCCCGTAGTTTCTATTAATTCTTCTAACTATAAAGATTATATTAAGTCTACCTGCCTCGCAATTTGTCATGACATTACAAGAGGTGGAAATTCTAAATGTGTAGGAGTTGGATTGTCTTTCTATACTGGTGGAGTTATCAATGCTGGAATTGGAACTACTACAATTGATGCACTTAGATATGCTGTAGGTATTGCACAGTCTTGTGTCAATAATGTTTCTTGGGTTGGTGGATTCCAAAGTGAATTTACTCAAATTAGAGACTTGGGTATTCAAGCGGACCCAGCAACTGGTTCAAATATTGATATAAATTCTTGCGCTAATGTAATTTCTGCACTCAACTCTTGTGTCGGTGTTGTTACTACAATTATTGGAGTCGGGACAGCATCAATAGGGACATTATTTAATCTCACCTATCCAGGAAATGCTGGAATTGGAACAACAAATCCATTAGATGTTCCAACTCAAGGTGTTGGTCTTGTAACAAAAGGTCCTTATATTCGCAACTGTACTAACTTTATTCCAAATAGCATTGGAATGAGAGTTGATGGTTTCCACGCTGATCCTGGCGATAAGCAAGATATGGGAATTACTGGCATGATGAGTGTTGACTCATATACACAGTATAATCAGGGTGGTGTTGGTGTTAAAGTTTCAAACGGAGCATACTCTCAGTTAGTTTCAATCTTTACTATTTGTTGTGACCAAGCAATTGTGACAGAGAGTGGCGGTCAGTGTGACATTACCAATTCAAACTCTTCATTTGGGACAAAAGGACTTGTTTCTAACGGAGTTGCTGGACCTGCTACAAAATCATCATATCGTTATACTGCAAATGTTGCCGCAGCAGCAACTGAGGGAGATCTAAGTATTGTATTGAGTGGAGTTGGAACGGAAAGACCTTATTCTGGCCAGGCTGTTTATTTTGGAGAACTGTACTATGAAATTGAAGGAGTGACTATCATTGATCCTGGTTCTGGTTACTCACAACCACCTACAGTTGTTTTCCCAATATCACCAACAGGACCATCAGCGATTGTAGCTGAAGCAACCGCTGTAATTACTGATGGAAAAGTTACTTCAATTAATATGATTGGTTTTGGTAGAAATTATCGTATAAGCGATGCGCCTACTGTAACATTTACTGCTCCTGGAGGTGGTGGAAGTAGTGCAAGTGGAGTAGTTAATTTAAGACCTCTTTATTATCAAGTTCGTTCGGCATCTACACCAACTGCTGGAGTTTCTACAGTTACTTTTGCACAAGAATTAAATAGTGATGTTGGAATTGGAACCACTGCATATCTTGCAAGACAAAGTTTGCAGATCGTTTCTTCTCATTCATTTGAATATATTGGTGCAGGTAACACCATTGAAATTGCAAGACCATCTAAGGGTGGACTAACCATCCAGGCAAATGAAGTTATTAAGATGAATGGTGGCGAAATTGTTTATACAAGCACCGATCAAGATGGAAACTTTGCAATTGGTGATGAATTAGTCATCGATCAAGCAACTGGCACAATTCGCGGAAGAGCCTTTGAGCGTAGTTTGCTAAATACAGTAACACCATTTATTATCGCGTTAGGGGCAAAATAAAAAATGGCTGGAGCACTAGCACTCAATACTTATAAAACGGTTAGAGCAGAGGTAACAACAGGAATCACAACTGTTTACACTGTCCCTAATGGTGTCTCATCAATTCATTTGTTTTCGGTTATATCAAATGTGTCTTCTGGTATTGCAACTGTTACCGTGAATCATGTAAGAAGTGGAAATTCTTTTGAATTAATTAAGAATGCAAAAATACCTGCAACTGACGCATTAAATCCGATTGCAGGAAGTCTTGTTCTGGAAGTTGGCGATAGAATTGAAGTAACTGGTTCTGCAGACAGTGCAATGAAATTCACTCTCAGTATTTTAGAATCTGCAAAGTAAGTAAATGGCAAGTCTAGTAAGCGGAAAAAAAATAGGTGCCGATGGACAATTTATATCTCTTGAAGATACAGAGAGATATTTAGGACTTCCTGACACTAATGGTTATGTTCTTGCGTCTAACACTGATGGAACAAGATTTTGGGCTGTTGGTGGTGCCCAAGGAACTGCTGGTGTAGGTGGGGCTCAAGGATCAAATGGAGCTCAGGGCGCACCCGGAACTGGATCTCAAGGTGTTCAAGGTATCCAAGGAACTGATGGTATCCAAGGAACTGATGGTTCTCAAGGAATTCAAGGAATTGAAGGTTCTCAAGGAACTTTAGGCATTCAAGGACTTGCTGGAGTAGATGGAACATCTGTTACTATCGTTGGGTCTATAGCATCTAAGACTTCGGGTATTGGTTCAACAGTTTTAACAAATGATGATACCATTTATAGTTGGTATCCACCATCTAATGGAAATGGAGTTATTGCTCAAGATACTGGAAATCTTTGGGTATTTGATGGATCTATTTGGAATAATGTTGGTGTCATTAAAGGAACTCAAGGGACTAATGGTGCTCAGGGATCCACAGGTTCTGGGTCTCAAGGAACTACAGGTTCTCAAGGATTAACGGGAACTCAAGGTGTTCAGGGAGCTGGTATTCAGGGTGCTACTGGAACATCTGTTGTAATTGTCGGATCAATTACAACAAAAACATCGGGTATTGGATCAACAGTTTTAACAAACGACGATACAATATATCCTTGGTATCCACCATCTTCAGGTGATGGTATTATTGAAGATTCTACCGGTGATTTGTGGGTATTCGATGGAACCATTTGGAATAATGTCGGACAAATTGTAGGTCCTCAAGGAATTACTGGTTCTCAAGGTGTTCAGGGAACTTTTGGTCCTCAAGGAGTTCAGGGAGTTCAGGGAATTTTTGGTCCACAAGGAACAACAGGAACTGGTGCTCAAGGTTCCACAGGATCTCAAGGATCTACTGGAGGAACAGGATCTCAGGGTACTACAGGATCTCAAGGTATCCAGGGAAGACAAGGATTATCTGGAACTCAAGGATCTATTGGATCTCAAGGAACTACGGGAAATCCTGGAGGAACTGGCGTTCAAGGTTCTGCAGGTTCTCAAGGAACGCAAGGTATTCAGGGTTCTGGTGTTCAGGGTACTTCTGGGTCAAATGGTTCTCAAGGAACTACAGGAACCACAGGAACTCAAGGTTTGACGGGAGGAACAGGTCCACAAGGTATTCAAGGAACTGTTGGACCACAAGGAACGATTGGACCCCAGGGAACACAAGGAACTCTAGGTACTCAGGGGTCTTTAGGTATTCAAGGATCCACAGGACCAGGAACTATACTTAATGCCACTGCAGTTTCTAATGACGCAACTTATTATCCTGTTTTTGTTGCAAACACTGGAAACCAAACACCCAGTATAAGAACAATAGCAACTGCATTTACATTTAATCCTTCATCGGGCACTTTAACTGTTCCTGGTGATGTTAATTCCGGATCTGATTTAAGATTAAAGGAAAATATTAAAACAATTATTAATGCACTTTCAACTGTTGGAAGTCTTCGTGGTGTTAAATTTGATTGGAAACTGAGTCATAAAACGTCATTTGGTGTAATTGCACAAGAACTTGAGGAAGTATTACCTGAACTTGTAAATGGTGACAGCAATAAAACTGTGAATTATAATGGATTGGTTGGTGTCTTAATTGAAGCGATCAAAGAATTGAAAGAAAAAGTTGAAGTTCTTGAAGCAAATTCTAAATAAAAGTATAAGGAGAATCCAATGACCGCAGTAACAAGAAATAGAGAACTTTCTCAATTTGGATCTTTTATTTACGTTGATGATTCAAATCAAAATGTTGCGATCACCACAGATTCTTCTCGCTTTGTTGGAATAGGTTCTACAGTACCAACATCAAAACTTGTTGTAGAGGGTGACGTTAGTATTTCTGGTGTTGTAACTGCTTCTAATTTTTATGGTGGTTTTATTGGAACAGCAACTAATGCTATTGTTGCGGATTATGCATTAGTTGCAGGAACTTCTGGAATTAGTTCCACAACAAATTTAAGTACTTCTGGAATTATAACTGCATCTGCTTTTTATGTAAATGATGCTTTACTTATAAATCCAGAAATTTCAACTTGGGCTTATACAGGAACAGCAGGAATTGGTAACACTATTTACAGAACTGGCAGTGTTGGGATAGGAACTTCTGTTGGCATTAATGAAAGACTTGTTGTAGACGGAAATATCTCCGCAAATCGTATTACATCAACAGTTGTAACGGGAACCGCACCTTTCACAGTCTTTTCAAGTACTCTTGTTACCAATTTAAATGCTGATTTCTTAAGAGGAAAACTTCCACCATCAGGAAGTATTGTAGGAACTACTGATTCTCAATCTCTAACAAACAAAACTTTAACGACACCGACAATAGTAAGCGGCATTAGTTTTAGTGGAAGTACTTCTGGGACAACAACTTTACTTTCTTCGGCAGTAGCGACTGGTTCTTTAACGCTTCCCGCAGAAACTGGTACTCTTATTAGTACTGCAAGTGTTGGTGTAGTAACCACGGGAAATATTTTAAATGGAACAATTCTAAATGAAGATATTAGTGCTTCTGCTTCCATTGCAATAACAAAATTAGCATCTTCAACAATTTCTGGCATTTCTCTTGGCAATAATTTAAATTCACTTTCTTTTGGTTCTTATTTAACAGCAAGTGGATCTTATAATGGTTCTTCTGCAATTTCTGTTTCTGTAGCGGCAACAACATTAAACACAGCAAATACAATTGTTGCAAGAAATGCATCCGGAGATTTTACTGCAGGAACTATTACAGCAACAAACTTTTCAGGATCTGGTGCTTTATTAACAAATATTCCAAATAGTGCAACGACTGCAACTTCAGCAAACACTGCATCTGCCATTGTTTCCAGAGATGGTTCTGGCGATTTTTCTGCAAATATTATTACCTGCACAGACATCAATTCAACTAGTGATATCAATCTTAAAACTAATGTAAATACAATTGATAATTCTTTAGATATTGTAAATTCTTTAAGAGGGGTTTCTTTTAATTGGAAGGAAAATGGTAATAAATCATATGGTGTGATAGCACAAGAAATTGAAGCAGTTCTTCCTGACCTGGTAACAACAAAAGAAAACAAATCTGTAAATTATAATGGTTTAGTTGGTGTGTTACTGCAGGCAGTAAAAGAACTTTCCGCAGAAGTAGAAGAACTTAAGAAAAAAATACAATAATAAAGTTTAAAACTAAATATTTAAAAATCCCCAAGACAAATGGCAGTTGCTGAGATTACGAACATCGTTATAGAGAAAGGGACTGATTTTGAGGCAACTTTTAATCTGTTTAATCCAGATAGCTCTTCTACCGCTTTAACGGGATTGACGACAACTTATGCTACAATTAGAAAATTTCCCGAGTCTACTGATGGAGAAGAATTTTCTAAGACTATTACTGCAGGAACTGGAACAATTAAATTGTCTTTAACTGCAACTCAAACTGCGAGATTGAAATCGGGTAGAAATTATTTTGACGTAGTTTTAACTATTGGTGGAAAGAAAACAAAGGTTATTAAAGGAACAGCAATCGTTGAGGAGAGTGCTTCCGTATGACTTATAAAGTTTCTTTTTCTACAGATTATAATTATTCAGTTAAGACTTCACAACCAGCAAATTACAAAACAGGTCTTTCTTATAACGTAGAAATTATGCCACAAAATCTAAATGAACTGGAAGATGTTCAAATTAGTGGAAATAATGATAAGTATGTTTTGATGTACGATGCAGCATCAGGAAAATGGAAAGATGTGAATCCTGATGCAGTTCTTTCTGCAGCAACAACTGATACGATTTCTCCTGGTCTTCCTGCAGACTTCGAAAATCAACTCGATGTTGATCTGGATAATAAAATTGACCTTGACGCTGGGACTTTTTAATCATTCTAAATACTATTATAATCAAATAGTAGTAAGAAGATGCCTGCACCAGTACTTCAGTTTAAGAGAGGTAATGCAGGAGTCGCAGGAACAGTACCGGCACTCCGTCCAGGTGAACCAGCAATTTCGTTAAACAACTTTGATTTCTTTATTGGTATTGATACCTCTGTAGCAAATAACAAATTCTTTGGTTCTCATCGTTATTGGGGCAGAGAAGATGGAACTAATTCACTGAATCTAAAGTTAGTTGATAAGGATGGAACTAACTACGTTGCTATCAAGGCACCAAACACTCTTGCTGGAAATGTAACTTATACTCTTCCAGGAACTCAAGGTGGTTCTAGTTCGGTTCTCACCAATGATGGTAGCGGAAACTTAACTTGGGCAAGTGGTTCTGCGAACCCAGTCTTTACTGGTATTGCTACGTTCAGTGATACTACAGATAATACTCTTGGAGATTCTAACACAGGTGCTGTTAGAATTGATGGAGGTTTGGGAATTGATAAAAATGTTACAGTTGGTGGCAATCTTAATGTTCAAGGATATAGTGAATTTGTAGGCGTTGTAACATTTAAGGGCGGTACAATCAATATTGGTGACAATAACACCGATAACATCAACGTTAGTGGTGAGTTTATCTCAAATCTTGTTCCAAATACCGATGATACTTATGACATTGGTATTACAACTCAAAGATGGAGAGATGCACATTTTTCGGGTATTGGAAGTTTTGCAACTGGTGCAATTGCAGATGCAGTAAGAATCGGTTATTCTGCAGCAGGAGAGATTGATACAACAAGTGGTAATCTTGTTTTAAGTCCTGCGAGCGGAAGAGTTGTTGTCAATAATCATCTAGATGTTAATGGTGATATTAATGCAACAGGTAATATTTCTCTTGGTGGAACAACAATCTCATTAAGAGGTACTGATGTTTTCATTGAGAACAAAGATATTATTCTTGGTTTTACAACCACAATCACTCCAGATGATGATACTGCAAATCACGCTGGTGTTGCTATTGCATCAACAGAAGGTACTCCATTAGTTTCATTCTCTTCTTCTGGAATTAACACACTTCCAGATACTTATAAGCAGATGATGTGGTTCCAGTCTGGAACTCTTGGTTTCAGCACTGATGTGTTTGCATTTAACTATGGTGTTGCGATTGGTACTACAACTGTAGCAGATGGCGTTCGTCTTGCTGTTGGTTCTGGAGTTACTGTAAGTGATACTGCAGTCAGTGCAACTACTTTCTATGGTTCACTGGTAGGTAACGTATCTTCTGCTGACCAAGTTAAAACAGTTACTGCAAGTGATACTCCAGGAACCTATTATGTAACATTTGTTGATGCAAACAATGGTTCTGCAACAAATGAGACTGTTTATACTGATGATGGTATTTACTACAATCCAGGTACAAATACTTTCACAACTCAGAACGCTTCACTTACCGGAAATATAAACGTTTCTGGTGTTTCTACACTAGCAGGAAATGTATTCTTAGGTGATTCTGGAAGTGATACCATTACTGTTGCTGGTGTAACTACATTCACTACTTCTAATGTTTATATTGATAATCAACTATTTGTTGGTGGAATTCAGGTTATTGGTGGCGCATCTGTTGTAGGTCAAGATATTACTGCAAGACATATTAATCTATCTGGTATTGCTACCGTTACTGGACTAATTGATGGTAATGGTGGTGCTGATATTTCTGGACACACTGAACTTGATGATGTAAATGTTTCTGGTGCAACTACCCTCACATCATTAAATGCTACTGGAAATGTAACTCTTGGTGATACATCAGGAGATACTATTACGGTAAAGGGAACTGCAACTTTTGAGCAACCAATTGTTGGTACAATTGGAACTGCAACAAGAGCAACTCTTGTTGATACCACAGGAACTTCATCAAATACTGATTACTTTGTAACCTTTGTTGATACTCTTGCAGGTCAAGATAGCGAAACCATTAGAGTTGGTTATGGTCTATCAGTTAATCCTTCCACTGGTAATGTTGGTGTTGCTAGTGTTTTAAGTGTTGGTAATGTTAATGCTGTCAATGCCTTTATTAAAGCTGGTGGTGGTTCTAACGCACTGTATCTTTACAGTAATGGTGATGTTTCATTCCAAGCAAAAGCAATCGTTAATGAAATTAGAAGCTCTTCAAATGCTTCTACATTAATTACTTTAAATGACCTTGACGCTACTTTTGCAAATAATGTTAAGATTATTGGAATAACAACTACGTCACAACTTACTGTTGGGACTGGCGTTGGTATTACTCAATTCTCTGCATCAGTATCTACAGGTTCTTCAGCATCTTCTGTTCCAACTTCATCTGCAGTTATTGATTATGTTACAACTCAAGTTGGAAATGTAGACTTAACCACAAGTATTGCTGGTGATAGTGGTAGTGGTTCAGTCAATACTTCACAGACACTCACAATTGCAGGAACTGCAAATGAGATTGAAACTTCTGCTTCTGGACAAACAATTACCGTAGGTCTTCCAGATGCAGTTGTTGTTGGTACTTCTTTAAGTGCTCCAACAGTTAGAGCAAATATTATTCAGTCGCAAAATACCGGTGCTACCGCGATTACAATCAATGCAAATGATGTTACAATTGCTGATGACTTAACCGTTGGTGGTAATCTTTACGTAAATGGAAACACAACACAAGTCAACACTACTGCAATCACTGTAGAAGATAGGACTATTGAACTTGGTGTTGTTGATGGTGCTGCTCCTTCTTCCGCGACTACTTGGGACCTTGGCGTTCTGTTTAATTATTATACAGATGCTGCTAAGAAGTCAGCAGTTATTTGGGAACAGGGTGATAGTAGATTTAAGTTTGCAAGTGTTCTTGGTGCCGATTCAAATGGCACTGACGTTAATACTCCACAATTGACAGTAACAACCTTTGCTCCAATTGAAGTTGGTTCATTGTGGGTAACTGATTGTGCTGGTACATCTCAAGTTATTTCTTGCACCGGAACCACAAGGTACTTAGAGAATATCACTATTGACGCAGGAACTTTCTGAACTTAATTAATAAGTCCTAAATACACCCAGGAAACTGGGTGTATTTTTTATGTCTGAAGATGACTTGAAAGCCGTTCTTGCAAAATATCAGCAAAAAGCATTTGATTTATTCAATAGAAATATAGTCTTAGAAACTCAAGTAGAAACTCTTACTGCAACAGTAAATTCTTTAAGCACTGAACTTGAAAAGTTACGAAAACCAAAAAGAGGAACAAAGGTAGAAGAAGAATTTTCATAAATATCTAAGATTCTTATATAAGAATCTCTAAGGTTCCTACCACTATGCAAATAAATGGCTGACCCCATCATAAGAGTTAAAAGATCCACTGTTCAGGGAAAAGTACCGACTAATGAACAGTTAGGTCTTGGAGAAATAGCTATTAACCATTATGATGCGAAACTGTTTATTCGCCAAGATACTTTAGGCGTAGGAATAGGAACTACTATAGTTGAAATTGGAGTCCAGGGACTACAAGGTATTCAAGGAACTCAAGGTATTCAAGGAAATCAAGGAGTTCAAGGGACTGACGGAATTCAGGGAGCAATAGGAACTCAAGGAACTCAAGGTACTGAAGGTTCTCAAGGCACCACTGGAACTCAAGGTACTGAAGGTTCTCAAGGTATTCAAGGTACTGAAGGTTCTCAAGGCACCACTGGAACTCAAGGTATTCAAGGTATTCAAGGTATTCAAGGTACTGAAGGTCCTCAAGGTATTCAAGGTATTCAAGGTATTCAAGGTACTGAAGGTTCTCAAGGTATTCAAGGTATAACAGGTCCAGTAGCAGGATCTGCAAATCAAGTCGTTTATAAGGACGGATCTAATAATCCAACCGGATCTGCAAATCTAACATTTAATGGAACAGAATTAGTTACTCATACACTAACCGTTCTCAATAATACAGACATTAATGGTAATTTAAACGTTGATGGAACTATTACAATTGGTGGAACAACAGCACAACTTAATACACAACAATTAACAGTAGTTGATGCTGATATTGTTCTTGGTATTGGAACTTCATTCTCTCCAACTGATGTAACAGCAAGTCATGGTGGTATTGCTATTGCATCAACAGAGGGAACACCTCTTGTAAATCTTACAATTGGTGGTGAAACTAACCCTAACACATATAAAAAGATTATGTGGTTTAGGGGTGAAGATATTGGTGCTGGATATACTGATGCTTGGTTATTTAATTATGGTGTAGGTATTGGAAGTACTCAAGTTCCTAATGGAGTGAGACTTGCTACAAGTGCTATGCAAGTCACTGATAGTACGTTAAGTGTTCCACAACTGAATATTTCTGGTGTTTCTACTTTTAGTGGAACTTTAGAACTTGATGCTGGATTGAAGGATATTTATAATAATGTAGGTGTTGCTGGTTCTATTCTTGTCTCCACTGGTGCTGGAGTTTCTTGGACAACTCCTTATGCTGCTGGTATTCAAGGAGCTACAGGAACCCAAGGAACCACAGGTACGCAGGGTGTTACAGGTACTCAAGGTACTACCGGTACTCAAGGTACTACCGGTACTCAAGGAACTACAGGATCTCAAGGTATTCAAGGACCCACTGGAGGAGGTGGTGGCGGAGAAAGTTATTGGGTATCAACATCCGTAGGTATTCATACACTTTCTAATGTTGGCATAGGAACCACAAATCCAACAGAAAAATTAGTTGTAAAGTCAAGTTCTGATACTAATGCTTTTATAGATGTTGATACAAGTTCTGCCACTTATATAAGTGGAATTGCTTTTGATGAAGCAAAGTCTACAAGATGGGTAATCGCAAATAGACCATTAGATGGAAATAATTTATATTTTTCTGCATCTCCTGCAACTAGGAATGGTTCTTCTATTGCATCATCTTCAAAATTAACAATTACCCAGTCTGGTGGTATTGGTATAGGAACCACAAATCCAGCATATTCCCTAGATTTTGGTGGCGGAAATGATTCAACTGTAAGAGTAGCAACTGCTAATAATGGAACAGCTTTAAGAGTTCACGGAACTTCCAGTAATTTTGATATTAATCTTTTGAGAGTATCTGGTAGTGGAGCAACTACTAATAATTCTTCAGACTTTGGATTCTCAGTCAAATACATGGGAACCAGAAGTGCAAATAATAATTCTCTTTCTATCTTTTCTGATAATCAATCAGCAGCCTCACAAATTGAAGCAATAACCATTCAGCAAGATGGGTCAGTTGGATTAGGAGTTACGCCAACACAAACATTAGATGTCAATGGTACTGTAAGACTTCGTAATGGTTTATATGATTTTTATAATAATGTAGGTGTTGCTGGTTCTATTCTTGTCTCCACTGGTGCTGGAGTTTCTTGGACAACTCCTTATGCTGCTGGTATTCAAGGTACTGTAGGAGTTCAAGGAACAACTGGACCCCAAGGAACAACAGGAACTCAAGGTATTCAAGGAGCAACGGGAACTACTGGTAATACTGGAGGTGTTCCTTACATATTCAGTACAACTACAACTGATGCTGACCCAGGAAATGGAACAATTCGTTATAATAGTGGAACAATTGGTGCAGTAAGTTTCATTTACATTGATAATAATGATGCAAACTCTGATGCACAAACAACTTGGTATGATACTTGGGATGATTCCACTAATCCAAACCAAGAAGGTTATTTAACTATTCAAGCAGCTGCATCGGGAAGTAGTACAGTTAATGTATGGAGTGTTACTGGTGCGGTTACAGTTGCTGCAGGTTATTATAAAATTCCAGTTGCACACATAGCAGGGTCTTTACCAGCAAACGGTGCAACTCTTGCTGTAGAGTTTTCAAGAACAGGAGATAGAGGAGCTCAAGGTATTCAAGGTACTACTGGCACTTCAGTACAAGGTTCTACAGGTGCTCAAGGTATTCAAGGAATCACTGGAACTTCGGTACAAGGTTCTACAGGTGCTCAAGGAGCAACAGGAACACAGGGAGCTGGTGGATTAACAACTACAACTGCGACTAAAACTGAAAATACAGTAAGTGGAACAGGTTCGGCGGAGCTTGTTCGTGGTAATATGGCTGATAATGACCAATTTAGAATTCTTGTTGGTGGAACCGGAAGTAATTCTGGTTATGTTGAAATTGCAACTGCCGATGATGGGAACGAACCAATTTATGTAAGACAATACACTGGAGTATTTTCGACATTAACAAGAACTGCAACACTTCTCGATGGTTCTGGAAATACAAGTTTCCCTGGAACTCTAACATCTACTGGCTCTGCGACTGCCAGCACGATGTATACATCTTGGTTTAGAGCATTAGGTGATACTGGTTTTTATTTTGAAAATAAAGGTTATGGGTCGTGGTCTGCTGGATCTGCCGGAAATAGTTATGGAAATGTATCAACTTACGGAACTGGTGTAAACAGTTGGCAGGGTTGGGGAATAACGAATGACTTTACTTATATGGGTAGAGACAGCACTGATCATGGCCTTTACAGTACTGGTTATGGATGGGCATGGTATTCAACTTTAGGTGGATTAGTTGGTCATAGAACTAGTACTACATCTGCTACATATCCCAACTATTTTGTAGGTGCAATTTATAGTGACAGTAATATAGTCGCTTATTCTGATGTAAGAAGTAAAAAAGAA
>Ga0222713_10003576_pt1 | contig 16056 bp, 16 predicted proteins | sample C33_649DmetaG_FD_165061 | JGI IMG/M metagenome (GOLD analysis project Ga0222713, IMG submission 165061) | Estuarine water microbial communities from San Francisco Bay, California, United States - C33_649D | ecosystem: Environmental > Aquatic > Marine > Unclassified | place: USA: California...
TCGTCGGCAGATGGTATGTGGCAGATCGCAACCCGCGTTGGGTGCGACGTAACGCGCTCCTCATCCTGGGCAATAGTGGTGCCAGCGAAGATGACGAGGTGGCCCTGGCACTCGTGCGTTACCTGCATGGCGACGATGACTTGCTGCGCGAACATGCGCAATGGGCCGCTATCAAACTTGGCCGCCGTGACCTGCTCATCAACTGACGTCTCATTGACTAACTGTGTCGTCGGCGCGTGCCACGATGGTAAGTGCGTATGAAGCATTTGCTGGTCACCAATGACTTTCCACCAAAAGTGGGGGGTATCCAAAACATGCTGTGGGAGCTGTGGCGCCGGCTTGACCCAAGTTCATTTGCCGTACTCACTAGCCCTCATGCAGATGCAGCAGAGTTCGATGCACGTCAAGCGTTTCGCATCGAGCGCACCCGCGAACCTGTGCTGTTGCCGCACCCGATGATGGTGCGACGGATTGAGCGCTTGGCGCGCGACTTTGGTGCCGAACACGTGGTGCTTGACCCAGCGTTGCCACTGGGGCTGGTTGGGCGGTCGTTGTCGTTGCCCTACAGCGTGATGGTGCATGGCGCAGAGATCTCGGTGCCCGGTCGCCTGCCGGCATCACGCCAGGCGCTTGCGCATGTGCTGCGTGGCGCCGCGCACGTGCTTGCATCGGGGAGTTACCCAGCCAGCGAAGCAGTGCGAGCAGCAGGCGGTATGCGGGGTGGTAAGCGAGGTGGTAAGCGAGGTGGTAAGCACGGTGCGCTGGACGTAGTGCAGATTCCACCTGGGGTGGACACTCAACGCTTTGTGCCGCTTGATGATGCAGCACGACGCGCAGCCCGTGAAAAGTTCGGCGTGTCGGCACATGCACCACTTGTGGTGGGGGTGAGTCGTTTGGTGCCCCGCAAAGGTTTTGACGTTGCGATTCGGGCAGTGGCCCAAGTGGCCCGCAATCTTGACGGCATCACCATGCTGATTGGTGGCACGGGTCGCGATCATGATCGTCTGCAAAGCATCATCGATGAGCTGCGTGCACCGGTGCAACTGCTCGGTCGTGTGAGCGACGCTGACCTCCCTGGCTTGTATGGCTGTGCTGACGCGTTCATGATGCTGTGTCGCAACCGCTGGGGCGGGCTGGAGCAAGAGGGCTTTGGCATCGTCTTTGCTGAGGCTGCTGCTTGTGCCGTGCCGCAGATTGCTGGCGACAGCGGCGGGGCAGCCGAAGCAGTAGTAGATGGCAGTACGGGTTATGTAGTGCGTGACCCACGCAATGTCGACGATGTCGCGGCACGACTGTCGACCCTGCTGGGGGATTCAACGATTCGCACTTCAATGGGCATGGCGGCACGGGCGCGTGCCGTGGGCGAGTTTGACTACTCGGTGCTAGTGGCTCGGCTCGCCGCCGTGTTGCAATCTTGACCCGACCCTGTCGGCCGGGAAGCGTCAACTAGCCTTGCCAACGTGATCGACCAGGCAACCGAAACCGAACACGTTGCAGCCGACCCAGCGCGTTGTTTTGACATCGCAGTGGATTTCGAGCGCTACCCCGAATGGGCTCGTGACGTGAAAGAAGCCAATGTGCTTGAGCGCGATGCCACAGGCCGTGCGGTGAAAGTCGAATATCGCGCCAGTGCTCTGGGCCGCAGCACTCATTACACGTTGGCCTATGACTACTCGCAGGCACCAGAGCGTATTTCGTGGTCGCTCGTTGACGGCGACATCATGCGAGTAATCGACGGGGCCTACACCTTCGTGCCCGAAGGCAATGGCACCGACATCACCTATTCGCTGAAGATTGAGCTCATCGTGCCGTTGCCAGGTTTCGTTAAGCGTCGTGCCGAAGTGCGCATTCTGCACACCCTGAAAGAATTGAAAATTCGCGCTGAGTCGTGACCCGCGTCGCGGGAATCGATGTCGGGGGCACCAAGTGTCTCGGCGTGGTGATCGACATTGATCGCGATGTCAACGGCGAGCAAGACCTCCTCGCGCAAGTGCGGTACGCGACGCCGCATGCGTCGGCGCTAGTCGACACTCTCGCCGATGTAACTGGTGAATTAGGTGAGGTCGAAACGATTGGCGTTGGTATACCTGGGCTCATCACGTTGCACGGGGTGATGCGCGCATCGCCGAACATCGTGGGCTCGGTTGATGTTGCGGTTGGGCCTGACCTGTCTGCACGACTTGGGCGACACGTATATGTAGACAACGACGGCAACGCAGCCGCATTGGCAGAGTGGCGCTATGGCGCCGGTCGCGGCGCACGAAACATGTGGATGGTCACGCTCGGCACCGGTATCGGTGGAGGACATGTGTTGAACGGCGTCGTGCAGCGTGGGGCAAACGGTTTCGCCGGCGAAATCGGTCACATGGTGGTGCACTCACAAGGCCCGCAGTGCACATGTGGTCGCAGCGGTTGCTGGGAGGTGTATGCATCGGGCCGTGGCCTGCGCATGTTGGCTGGTGGCGAGCCCGGCGAAGACGTGATTACGCGTGCCCGCACGGGTGATGCAGCGGCGATGGCAGTGCTCGAGTCGTACGCGCAATGGGTGGCAATTGGGCTATCAAACCTCACCAACCTGAGCGATCCAGATGTCATCGTGATAGGTGGCGGGGTTTCGGGTGCTGGTGACATCGTCATGCCGATGGTGCAGCGGTGGTTTGCTGACACGCTGTATTCGCCTGAGCAGCGCACTCATCCTGCTTTGCGCCTGGCCCAGTTGGGTGAGTACGCCGGGGCGATCGGTGCGGCATTGTTACCGCAGTTCGGTGTTTAGGATTACACCATGGATTTTCGACGCATCAGCAGCCTGCCGCCGTATGTGTTCACCATCATCAACAACCTGAAGATCACGGCGCGTCGTGAGGGCGACGATGTAATTGACCTCGGTTTCGGTAACCCCGATATTCCATCACCCGATATTGCGGTGGAAAAACTCGTGGAGGCGGCCCACAACCCGAAAAATCACCGGTACTCGCTGTCGCGCGGCTTGCCTAAGTTGCGCGAGGCCGTCGCTGGCATGTATCTGCGCAAGTTTGGCGTAACGCTCGATCCTGATTTGCAGATCACCAACACGATTGGATCGAAAGAAGGCTTCAGTCACCTGATGTGGGTGTTGCTCGAATCCGGGGATGCAGCCATTGTGCCGAGCCCCAGTTATCCAATTCACATTTTCGGGCCGCTGTTTGCCGGGGCTGACTTGCGACAGATTCCGATGCGCAGCCAGAGACGGTTGCTTTCGGCCACTGATGTCGATGTTGAATATCAAGATGAATTCTTTGACTCACTGCAAAAGGCCTGGGAAGTTGGTTGGCCCAAGCCACGTGTCTTGGTGATTTCGTTTCCACATAACCCGACTGGTGCCACCGTGGATTTGTCGTTCATGCAACGCGTGGTCGACTTTTGTCGTGAGCGAGAGATGATCGTGGTGCACGACTTTGCCTACGCCGATATGGGGTTCAACGGCTACGAGCCGCCATCAATTTTGCAGGCAGAAGGCGCATTGGATTGTGCCGTTGAGTTGTATTCGATGACAAAGGGCTATTCAATGGCTGGCTGGCGATGCGCATTCCTCGTCGGCAACACCGAGGTCGTGCAGGCATTGGTGAAACTGAAGTCGTACCTCGACTACGGCTCGTTTCAGCCGATTCAGATTGCTGCCACAGTCACACTGAACGAAGCCCACGACTTTCCTGTTGAAGTGTGCAAGACGTACGAGTCTCGCCGTGACGCGCTCATTGATGGGCTTGATCGCATCGGTTGGTCGATTCCGTCACCACGCGGTTCGATGTTTGTGTGGGCGCCGATTCCCGAGCCGTATCGCGAAATGAATGCTGTGGAGTTCTGTTCGCATCTCGTGACTGAATGCAACGTGGCACTCTCGCCAGGTTCAGGCTTTGGGCCAGGCGGCGAGGGCTTCGTGCGGTTCGCACTGATTGAAAATGAGCAGCGCATTCATCAGGCAGTGCGCAACCTCGATCACGGCTTGCCAAAGTTGTAGGCCGCCGGCCGCTACGGCCGAGCAGAGTTGGCTAGGGCCAATGACTTGACAATATTCGTGAGCGGTCTATGGTGCGACGCCATGGCCGATGAGTTGATCGATTTTCTTCCGCCGAGTGGGTGGGGAGACTTGGTGCGCAAGTCTGATCTTGAAGCGACAGAGCGTCGGCTGGATTCCAAGATTGATGCGCTTGGTGCACGCTTGGATGCAAAAATCGATGCGCTTGGTGCACGCTTGGACGCCAAGATCGATGCGCTGAGTCAACGTGTGGAGTCGCTGCAGGAAGAGGTGCGACGCCTTGGCAATCTTCGCTCAACCATCATCATCACGGGGCTCTCGCTCTTTGTTGGGCTGGGCAGCCTGATGGTGGCTATGTTCGAAATAACCGGGCGTTAACTCACCCAGTTGCGTGACCGCTCCACACCACGCAACCACAACGCGTGCGCTTTGTCGCGGTCTGCGGCTGTGCTGTTACCGACGCCGGCGCTCGGTGTGAATCGGCGCTCGAGCACCCAACGTGCTGCGATGTCATCAGTTGAGCCCCAAACCCCCTCGGCTAGCCCAGCAAGATACGCCGCACCCATGGCTGTGGTTTCCAACTCGGTTGGCCGCAACACGTCGACTTCAAGTTGGTCAGCTTGCATTTGCAGCATCAGGCTCATGACTGCCGCACCGCCGTCGACTCGCAGATCACGAATCGCCACGCCAGAAGCACGAGTCATGGCGTCAATCACGTCGCGAGTCTGAAACACCATCGATTCGACCACGGCGCGAGCGATGTGGGCCCGTGTTGTGCCGCGTGTAATGCCCAAGATTGCACCGCGCGCATATGGGTCCCACCACGGGCTACCCAGCCCGGTGAATGCGGGCACGAGCACGACTCCACCTGTGTCGGCAACGGTCTCTGCCAATGGGCCAAGCTCGCTTGCTGCAGAAATGATGTCGAGGCCATCGCGCAACCATTGCACTGCTGCACCGGTCACGAAAATGGCTCCTTCAAGCGCGTACACCGCTGGCTCGTTGCCGAGTTGCCAGGCAACGGTGGTGAGCATGCCCGAGGTTGGGGCAGGGCACGTGGTGCCAACATTTAGCAACACAAAACTGCCAGTGCCATACGTGTTCTTGGCGCTGCCTGCTTCAAAGCACGCTTGACCAAAAAGTGCTGCTTGTTGGTCGCCGGCAACACCACTAATAGCCACACCCGCCGGAATTGCACCGTCGCCCACGGTCACCCCGATGCGTGCGCTAGACGGCACAACCTGCGGTAGCGAATCAATGTTGACACCGAACATTGCACACATCTCTGGGCTCCAGCGCAAGGTGCGGATGTCGAACAGCATGGTGCGTGACGCATTGGAAACATCCGTGGCAAACGCCGCGCCGCCGGTAAGGCGGTGGATGAGAAATGCGTCAATCGTTGCAAAAGCCAAATCGGGGTTGCTACCAATTTCGGTGTTGTGCAACAACCACTCCATTTTTGAACCCGAAAAATATGGATCAAGCACCAATCCCGTTGTCGAACGAACAACAGACAAGTGGTCGCCGAGCATGTCGCAGCGGGCAGCCGTGCGGCGGTCTTGCCAAACAATCGCACGATGGAGCGGCTCACCCGTGCGGCGGTTGAAAGCCACCACAGTTTCACGTTGATTGGTGATACCAATTGCAGCAATCGGCTCGTTAAGTTGCGCACACACCGCTTGCATAGTGGCGCGCACCGCCTGCCAAATTTCTTCGGCGTCGTGTTCGACCCAGCCTGGTTGTGGGTAATGCTGGGTGAATTCGCGATAGTCGGCGATCGACGGTCGCGCATCGGTAAACACCGCACGGGTGCGCACGCCCGTGGTGCCTGCGTCAATGGCCAGCACTACACCTGCAGAAGTCGCGCCGGCTGTCATATGGCCGTGGTCTCACAGGCCAGTTCGACGATGAAGCGCGCACCCGACTCGCCGTCACGGCGCGACTCTGCCCACACGCGTCCACCGTGCAGTCGCACATGCTCGCGCACGAGTGCGAGCCCGAGCCCAGCACCCTCGGATGCGCCGCGCTTGCTGGCGCCAACACCGCGCGAGAAACGTTCGAAAATCCGATCAGCATCGGTGTCGGCGATGCCTTCGCCGGCATCTTCGACGGCGATCCACACGTGGGAGTTTGAATCTTCGGCCGGGCAAACATGCACCGAAGCGCTGCCGCCACCATGCAAACGAGCGTTGTCAATGAGATTGGCTACGACGCGAGCTAGGCGGCGGCGGTCACCGCTCAAGATGGTGGTGGCGCAGCGTGGATCAATGTGGATTGGCGAGCGGGCGAGTGTGCTCGCGCGCACGGCTTGCTCGACAAACTCTCCGACACGCAACTGGTCGCGCATAATTCGCACTGCACCAGCGTCGTAGCGGGAGATCTCCAAAAGGTCTTCAACGAGACTGCTAAACCGAGCCACGTCGGCAACCAACAAGTCGAGGGCGGCCTGGCCGCGCTCGGGAAGTTCGTCGCGCCGCGACACCATCACCTCTACTGACGCTGCCAAGGTCATCAGTGGTGAACGCAACTCGTGGCTCACGTCTGATGCAAACCGCGCGTCACGCTCGACGCGATCCTGCAAACGAGCCACCATGTCATTGAACGACTCCGTGAGGGCGTTGAGATCCGGGTCGTCGGTGGGCTCAAGTCGTGTATCAAGTCGGCCATCGGCGATGGCGCGCGCAGCGTTGGCGGCACCAGCGAGCGGCCGCACCACTCGCTCGCTTGACACAATGCCGAGCATTAACCCGACGAGCACTGTGATGATGGTTGCCAAAATCAACGAGGCCCGCACACTGTTGAGGGTTTCGTTGATGAGATCATTGCTCAAACCCAGTTCGCCCTCACGCTCACGCAGGTTCGAGCGAGTGAGTGTGAACGTTAGAAAAAACAGCACACCTGACAACAACAACGAGCCGACCACGAATGTGGCCAGAATTCGCGAGCGAACCCCCATGCGCCGTGGCCGGCGGCGGCGCACGAAAGCGCGCAGCGAATCAAGAGGTGATGGCCGTGATGGATGAATCGGGCTGGTCACGACTGCAAGCGATAGCCGAGGCCACGCACGGTGACAACGTGGCGAGGGTTCGCTGGGTCGAGTTCAATCTTCATGCGCAGGCGTCGCACGTGCACATCTACTAAACGTCCATCACCGAAATAGTCGTAGTCCCAGACCTTTTCCAATAGTTGCTCTCGGCTAAACACACCGCTCGGGTTTTCGGCAAGCACGCAGAGCAGCCGGAACTCGGTTTTGGTCACCAGCACCTCGTCGCCGCGCACCGTGACACGACCTTCTTCGGGAATAATTACCAAATCACCGAAGGTGAGGGTCGAATGCACGTGATCTGCCGGGCGGATACGGCGCAGGAGGGCGCGTATGCGCGCGGAGAGTTCTTTTGGGGCGAACGGCTTGGTGAGGTAATCGTCGGCGCCGGCTTCGAGCCCAGCGACTACGTCGTGGGTGTCGCTTCGCGCTGTGACCATCACAATGGGCACGCTGCTTTTGGCGCGGATTCTCCGACACAACTCGAAACCATCGATGCCCGGCAACATGATGTCGATCAACACCACATCAGCGGGGCTGGCGATGAACAACTCGACTGCGTCTTCGCCGGTCGCAGCCTCGTCGACCGTCCAACCCTCGTCTTCGAGCGCCAAGCGCACTGAAGCACGAATTCGTTCGTCGTCTTCGACAGTCAGAACGCGCGTGCCCACGACGCACCAAGGTAGTGGCTAGTCAGGCGTGCGGGTGTTTGCGTGCAGCATCCACCAGCATTGCCGAGAGTGCATCAAACACACCTGGGGTCGCCACCAGCACTTCGGGCGGGCGCAGCGGGCCGCCACTGAAATCGCCACCGCGTGCACCGGCCTCGCGGGCGATGAGTTCAGCAGCAAGGATGTCCCAAGAGTGCAGATTTTCTTCGAAGTAGGCGTCGAGGCGCCCACAAGCCACGAAGCAGATATCAATTGCGGCAGCGCCCATGCGCCGCACATCACGAATGCGATGGATGAATTCGGTCAAGCGGCGCGACTGCACCGTGCGCTGGGCGGGGGTGTAACTAAACCCGGTTGCCACTAGTGCCTTACTTACGTCTGACAAACCCGAACAATGCAGTGGGGCATCGTTGAGCGTGGCACCGTGGCCGCGTCGGGCGGCGAACAGTTCGTCGAGGTCGGGCAGAAACACGGCGCCGACGAGTGCACCGTCAGCATCTTGCGCGCCAATGGAAACGCACCAGGTTGGCAGCCCATACATAAAGCTCGTGGTTCCATCGATGGGGTCGACATGCCACTCGACTCCACTTGTGCCGCGGTGGCCGCCGCCTTCTTCGCCGACAATCGAGTCGTCTGGTCGTGCAGCACGCAACCCGGCGATGATCATCGCTTCGGCTTCGCGATCAAACTTGGTCACCATGTCGGTGTCGGTGAGCTTGGTGCCCACGACGTGCATCCCTTGGCTGCGACCGATGCGGGCCTGGGTGCCGGCACGGCGGGCAAGGTTTTGCGCCAGAGCTAAAAGGTCGGCAGTCATCGATGGCTCAATCAACTTATTGCACTTGCTGGTCGCCGCGTTCGCGCCATTCACCCATGGCTCGTAGCCCGAGCACGGCTACCACAGCGATGCCTGCAGCAAAACTTGTTGCGCCAATCAACATCGCCACACCCGAAGATGTTGCGCAGTCGCCGTCACACTGCACATCAACGAGCGCATAACCAATGGTGCCGCCAGCTAATCCTGACACCACGATTGCACCGAAGGCAACGGTGCGTGCTGCGCGCGATGGCAAAGCAGAAAGCGGTCGGTCGTTCATCGCCCTCATACGGTATTACTAGCGTTGCCCCCATGTCGGGGACGCCTCAACGGTCACCCGTCACGCCAGGAGCAAACGGCAGCCCACGGCGAATCTTGCACGTGGATATGAACGCTTTCTTTGTGGCGTGTGAGTTGCTGCGGCGGCCCGAGCTGGTTGGCAAGCCGGTGGTGGTGGGTGGCTCGGCGAAACGTGGCGTGGTGGCAGCTGCGTCATACGAAGCGCGGCAATTTGGTGTGCGCTCGGCGATGGCTTCAGCGCACGCTCATCGGTTGTGTAACCATGCCGTGTTTCTGGATGGTGACCACGACTTCTACAGCGAGATCAGCGCACAAGTGTTTGACGTGTTTCGCCAGTACACACCATTAGTCGAAGGCTTGTCACTTGATGAAGCATTTCTCGACGTCACGGGCGCTCAGCGAATCTTCGGTGATGCCCGCACCGTGGCACAACAAGTGCGCGAGGCGGTGCGCACACAGGTTGGTTTGGCGTGCAGTGTTGGAATCGCTACGAACAAGTTCATCGCCAAACTGGCAACAGAATTTGCCAAGCCACGGGCCACGCGCGAACGAATCGACCCTGGCCCCGGCGTGTTCGAAGTTGCGCCAGGCGCCGAGCTTGAGTTTTTGCATCCGCTGGATGTGGGAATGCTCTGGGGTGTCGGGCCGGTGACACTCGAAAAGTTGCACAGCGTTGGGATGAAGACCGTCGGTGATATAGCGGCATGCGAACTGCGCCTGCTTGCGTTAGCCGTGGGTGCCAACCAGGCCCAGCATTTGTTTGAGCTGAGTAATGCGGTTGATGACCGCGATGTCGAGCCTGACCGCGAGGCCAAATCCATCGGCAGCGAAGAAACCTTTAGTGACGATGTGACTGACCCGATTGAACTACGGCGGCATTTGTTGCAGATGGCAGACACCGTGGCTCGGCGCTGTCGTGAGCAGGGGTTAGCTGCACTCACGGTCACACTCAAGATTCGTTATGGCGACATGCGCAACATGTCGCGTTCTCGCACCGTCGAGCCACCAGTCGACACGAGCCAGGCAATCATCGCTGTCATTGATGATCTGCTCGAGGATGTGGAAGTTCACGAAGGCATCCGGTTGGCAGGAGTGAGCTTGCGAAATTTCGGGCTGCCAGAAACCCAGTTGAGCCTGTTTGACGAGCCTGAAAAAATTGTGGAATCGGAGTGGCGCACGGCGTCACTCGCCATTGACCAGATTCGAGAAAAGTTCGGCGATGGCGCCATAAGTACGGGTGTTTCTGACGAGACCCAAAGCACACCATGGGGTCCACGGAGAGGGTGACAACACCACACGGCGCTACTAAGGTCTAGTTCTCATGAAGTTCGCCGTCCTAGCCCCACGAGGTGCATAACGTGCCGTTGTCTGATAACGAACAACAGATTCTTCGCCAGATCGAAGCGCAGCTCGAAAGTGACGAGCGTTTCGCTCAAGCAGTTTCGCCATCAGGCTTGTACCGACCCGCAGTAAAAAAGGTGCGCTTGGCTGCCCTCGGGGCAGTGGCGTCGTTGGCGTTGGTGTTCGTCGGTTTGCAAATCCACTTTGCAGCGGGCTTCGCTGGCTTTGTGCTCATGCTCGGCTGTGTGCTGGTTATCGAACGTGAACTGCGCGCCGTAGGCAAGGTGGGTCTGAGCGACTTCGCCACCATGTTGCGCACCACGCGCGAAAACGCCAAACAAATGCGTGACAAGATGGGTCGCGACCAGTAATCATTCCGTCATGACCGCCGAGCGCGCCTATTTGGCCGTGGATATCGGCGGAACCAAGTTGTCGTGCGGCGTGGTGTCGCTCGATGGGCGAGTGCTCGCCCAAGAACGCTGCGCAACACCCCCGACGCAAGTGTGGGATGCCCTTTCGGGGTTGGTTGGCCGAGTAACGGCGGGCGCTGCGCAACTGCAGTTGATTGCTTGCGGTGTCGGCGTGGGTGGGCCGATGGCTGATAACGGCGACAAGGTGTCAACACTGAGTATTCCGTCGTGGCGCAACTTTGCGTTGCGATCATCGCTGACTCAACTCACCGGTCTGGCAACATTCGTCGACAACGACGCCAAAGCCGTCGTGCTCGGCGAAACCTGGTGTGGGGCAGCAGTGGGATGCCGTGATGTCATCGGCATGGTGGTATCTACTGGGGTGGGTGGGGGCATCATCACCGACGACAGGTTGCTTGATGGCGATAGCGGCAATGCCGGCCATATCGGTCATATCTGTGTGGTGCCCAATGGTCGACTGTGTAAGTGTGGCGCGCGCGGTTGTCTTGAGGCCGTCGCATCGGGCACGGCCATCGCTGAAATGACTGGCCAACCAGCGGCCGATGCACCCGCTCATGTCATTGAGCGGACCGGCATGTATGTCGGTCGAGCAGTGGCATCAGTGGCCGCGCTGTTGGACTTGCGCTTGGCGGTCATCGGTGGTTCGGTGGCCCTGGGTTTTGGCGAACCATTCTTTCGTGCCGCGCAAACCGAAGCAGATCGCTACGCCACCATCGAGTTTGCCCGTGGAATCAGGCTGTTGCCCGCAGGCCTGGGTGCCGATGCGCCACTCGTTGGCGCTGCAGCAATCGCCCGCCGCCAATTGGCGTAGCGCGCTCGGTGCTGATGTGGTTGGGGTGCTCAACTAGCGTCGGCGTTATGCGCCCGACCTATACGCCTGAAGCCGAGGCCTACCGCGAAAAGGTGCAGGCCTTCCTCGCCGAAAAGTTACCCGCCAGCTGGAAGGGCATCGGTGGCCTCGACGGCCAAGAACTCGAGACTTTTATCGCTCAGTGGCGAGTGCATCTCGCCCAAAGCGGGTATCTGGCACCAGGTTGGCCAACGGCGTACGGCGGCGGTGGATTGTCGGCGCTCGAACAAGTGATTGTCGCCGAAGAGTTCACTCGCGCCGGGGTGCCAACCGGGGCGATGAACGATGTGTTCGGCATCCAGATGTTGGGCAACACACTCTTGCTATTCGGAAGCGAAGAACAAAAGCGTTACTACTTGCCGCGCATCATTGCTGGTGACGACATCTGGTGTCAGGGTTATAGCGAACCGAATGCTGGTAGCGACTTGAGCAACATCGGTCTGAAGGCTGAATTGGACGGCGATGAATGGGTGCTCAACGGTCAAAAAATCTGGACCTCAGCCGGGCATCTTGCCACTCATATCTTTACGTTGGCGCGCACCGACGCAACGGTGGCCAAGCACAAGGGCATTTCGTTCATGCTCGTTGATATGCGTCAGCCCGGCATCGAAGTGCGGCCGATCAAGATGATTTCAGGCGAGAGCGAGTTCAACGAGGTGTTCTACACCGACGTGCGCGTGCCCAAAGACAATGTGGTTGGTGGTGTCAATAACGGTTGGGCTATTGCGATGGCACTGTTGGGTTTTGAACGCGGTGAAGCCGCAGCCACCGGGCCGATTCGATACGAAGCCGAGTTCGACCGTCTCGTTGCGCTTGCCACCGAACGTGGTGTCATCAACGATCCGCGCATCCGTCAGCGATTGGCGTGGTGCTACACAAAGGTGCAGATCATGAAGTATCTCGGGCGACGCACGTTGACCAAGTTTTTGGCAGGCCATCACCCTGGCCCTGATGGCGCGGTGTCAAAGTTGTACTGGAGCGAGTATCACACCAAGTCAACCGAACTAGCAATCGACATCATGGGGATGGATGCAATGATTCCTGTCGGGCGCAAGCCAAGCACGGCTTTTCAAACTGACGACCCTGGCGCGCCAAACTCGAGCATGAGTTGGGCGATGACGTTTCTTAATGCGCGAGCTGGAACCATTTATGCAGGCTCGTCACAGATTCAGCGCAACATCATCGGCGAAATGGTGCTTGGCCTGCCGAAAGAACCAAAACCGAACTGAGCGGCGCGATGAAGTCATCGTGGTGGAAAGCAGCTGCAGCAGTCGCTCGCCGACCAGCGCTGTGGTCTACGGCAGTAGGTCAGATTTTTCGGTTGGCGCCGAACGGCTGGTGGCATCGGGCACCATTCCTGCCGTTACCTGACGCGCGGTACTTACGCTTCCGTATGGAGACGCAGTACGGTGATGCCATGCACCGACCTACGGCCAACGATATGGTGACCTACCTGGCGTGGTGCCGTGACTATCGGCGCCATCAGAGTAGAAAAAGACCCAGGGCGTAGTCACATGAGAAGCGCGCTCGTTCTCAATGCAACATTCGAGCCATTGAGTGTGGTTTCAGCACGACGAGCGATTTGTCTGGTGCTGTCTGAAAAAGCTGAGATCATCGAAGATGACGGCACCGAAGTACGCGCCGAAACATTGGTGATGCGCGCGCCATTGGTGATTCGTCTCAATTACGTGGTGCGTGCCCCGTTTCGTCGGCGCACTGCATTGTCGCGTCGCGCTGTGTTCGCGCGCGACGGCTACAAGTGTCAGTACTGCGGTCGGCCGGCTGACTCCATCGACCATGTGATGCCCAAGTCGCGGGGTGGTGAGCACGCCTGGGAAAACGTGGCGGCAGCCTGTCGCACCTGCAACTTGCACAAACGCGACCGCACACCTAAGGAAGCGGGAATGATTTTGGCTAAGACGCCACACTTACCGCGTGATCTGGCGTGGATCACCGTGTCGGTGCAAAAGGTGCCGGAGGCCTGGAAGCAGTACCTGTCCATCGCTTCATGAGCGACGCGGCGAACGTGCATCGCACAGATAGCAACGTGCGTCGCATAGATGGCGATGTTGCAACATTGCACCATCGCCCGATTGCGGCGCTGGCAGGTGTGGAAGTCCTTGCCATCACTCGTGCTGCAGTAGTGCTCGGCAGTACGCAGGCCCAAGACATCGTGAATGTTGATCGCGCAAACGACCAGGGTTTTGACGTCGTGCGGCGGCGTAGCGGTGGCGGGATCGTCATCTTGCAGCCTCATGATCACGTGTGGATCGACGTGACGGTGCCGCGTGGACACCCACTGTGGCACGATGACGTGGAGCGGGCCACATGGTGGGTGGGCGAAGTCTGGTGCGACGTGTTGCAACAAGCGGATGTAATGCATTCCTGGCGGGTGCACCGCAACAAGCTGGCAGCAAGTGCGCTGGAGCGCAGCGTGTGCTTTGCCGCAGTCGGCCCTGGCGAAGTGCTACGTTGCGAATCGGGGAGTGAGGCTGGCAGAAAAGTCGTCGGCATTTCGCAACGACGCATCAAGGACGCCGCCCGATTTCAGTGCACGTTGTTTCGTTCTATCGACATCGCATTGCACGAGTCGTTGCTGGCCGTAGCAGTGCCGGCAACCTTGCGCGATGCGTGCGGTGTCGGCGATGCACTCGACGACGTGGGTCACCGAGCTGCCATCGCTTTGGCGACAAAGCTGAGCTGACCGTCGCCGCGGCGACAACCGGCGTAACTGGGCTAGCGCAGAGTTGTGGTGGTTTCGCCAGCATGCACTTGGCGGGCGTAGGCGCCCTCGAGTGCCATGAGCTCGGCGTGACTGCCTTGTTCAACGATGCGTCCATCTTCCACCACCAAGATGCGGTCTGCGGAGATGATCGTCGACAAGCGATGGGCGATGACGACGGCGGTGCGACCACGCATTGCTTCATCTAACGCCGACTGCACGAGAGATTCGTTTTCATTGTCCAGATGGCTCGTGGCCTCGTCCAAAATCATGAGCACCGGGTTTTTTAGCAGCAAACGGGCGATTGCCAAACGCTGTTTTTCGCCACCCGAGAATCGGTAGCCACGTTCGCCGACGACGGTTTGGTAACCGTCAGGCAGCGCAGCAATCGTGTCGTGGATTCGCGCACCAACACAGGCAGCAACGATGTCAGCGTCGGTGGCGGTGGGCCGGGCGTAACGCAGGTTGGACTCGATGCTTTCGTGAAACAAGTGAGGGTCCTGCGACACCACGCCAATTGCGGCATGCAGTGAATCTGCGGTCAAGTCGCGGACGTCGTGTCCGTCGATGCGCACGACACCGGCAGTTGCGTCGTATAAACGCGGAATCAACGATGCCAGCGTCGTTTTGCCCGAACCCGAAGGCCCGACAATGGCGACGGTTTCTCCCGGTGCCACGGTGAGCGAGACATCGCGCAACACATCACGATCAGGGTCTCCGGTTGGTGCACCAGGTGCTTCGAGTGAAGGCACCGACACTGATGCAGCCGGGGGATAGCGAAACGTGACGTGGTCAAACTCGATTCGGCCCTGCGGGGCAACCAAGTCGTAGGCACCCGCGCGATCGCTGATGGCAACTGGTGCATCCAGCACTTCAAATACGCGATCAAAACTTACGAAAGAAGTGAGCAGCTCAACGCGTGCGTTGCTGAGTGCGGTGAGTGGCATGTATACCCGGGCCACGAGTGCAGCCAGAGCCACCAGCGTGCCTGAAGTGATGTCGCCAGAAACCACGAGTTGAGCGCCGATGCCATAGACCGCGACGGCACCCAGTGCCCCGACGAGACCGAGTGCTACAAAAAATACCCGTCCGTACATTGCGGCCAAGACCCCCGAGTCGCGAACGCCAGCGGCACGGCCCGAGAACGCATCAGTTTCTTGTTTGTGGCGACCAAAAAGTTTGACCAGCAACGCGCCTGCCACATTGAAGCGTTCTTGCATCTGGGTGTTCATTTGGGCGTTGAGATCCATCTGTTTAGCAGCGATGGTTTGCAGTCGCTTGCCAACTCGGCGCGCCGGAATGATGAAAGCCGGCAGCACCACTAGGGACAACACCGTGAGGCGCCACTCGAGGGTGAGCATCGCTGCCACGGTGGTTACCAACACAACGGAGTTGCTCACCGCGGTGCCCAGAGTGGAGGTGACCGCACTTTGGGCCCCAATCACGTCATTATTTAGACGACTAATGAGCGACCCGGTTTGGGTGCGGGTAAAGAATGCAATAGGCATGCGTTGCACCTTGGTAAAGAGTGCAACTCGCAGGTCATAGATCAAGCCCTCACCGATTTGAGCCGACCCCCAACGTTGCACGATGGCAAGTGCTGCTTCGACTAACGCAGCAGTAACGGCCAATAACGCCAGCCACCACACTTGGCTTCGGTTGCCAGCCGGAATCGCCGTATCGATAATGGCGCGAAAAACGAATGGTGGCACTAAGGCCACCACAGCCGACGCGATGATGGCCGCCAAGAAGATGGCGATGGTCGTGGCGTAGGGGCGGGCGAATTCACCGACTCGACGCAAGGTGGCACGCTCCAGCGACTGGCCTGACACCGCTGCAGCGTTGCGGGGAATCAGGGCGTGGGGG
>Ga0222713_10003578_pt1 | contig 16051 bp, 11 predicted proteins | sample C33_649DmetaG_FD_165061 | JGI IMG/M metagenome (GOLD analysis project Ga0222713, IMG submission 165061) | Estuarine water microbial communities from San Francisco Bay, California, United States - C33_649D | ecosystem: Environmental > Aquatic > Marine > Unclassified | place: USA: California...
TACATGATTTAGTGCCGGGGCAAAAAAAGCAATATCATCAAAAGCAACAATAGATTTTGTAATAGTTGCTTTCATGTTTACCTTATGCATGTATTGCCTAAAGTCTGGAATAAAATCCTTGTATTCCATGGCATAATAATTCCCAATGTTACTATTATTAGTCTTCAATGACAATGCAGCAAATTCCATAATTTGTGGAGTCATTCTAAATTTAGTAGACAATTTTTTGATCACAAAACCTGATCTTTCCTTTAAGGATAATTGAACATTTGCGCTGATAGTGTCTGCCAAAAAATTGGCATTATTAATTGTGGCATTGAGGTTTTGAATTCGAATATGCTCTTCATCAAAGAAAGGCACAGGATTTCCAAACCCATATTCAATCCATATTTTCCCTTGTACAATTTCAATTTTTTTAGCAAGTATATTCATGCCATTTTCACTAAAATACATTTCATTTTTTCGAGGCGAATACTTTTTTTCTTTTCTTTTTGGTGCCAATCCTGGTTTGTCTAAATAATAGTAAAATGGTTTATCCAATACGATTTTTTCAATGTCAATTTTCTCTCCTTTAAATTGATTAAAATTGGCAATGAGGTGTTTGGATTCTAGTTTTGTTGTAGTGCCTATCCATTCGTCGTCTTGGATGAATTGAAAATTGGTGAAATCTATTTTCTTTAAATCAAATTGTTGGCTGGATGACTTACTTGTATCATTTGATTTAAAATGATCGACTATAAACTGGTAATTCCATTTAGGCGTTCTTCTGTGTAAATAGATTTTTGCTTTTTCTAAACCAATATATCCAAGCACAGGATCCTTACTTGAAAAAAGTAAATCAGATATCCTTAACTTAAGCGTTTTTGCAAATAACAAAGTATCTTTTTGTTGATCTCTAATAAGTACATTTTTGATATCAACCCTGTTTAATAAAGAAAAACTTAAACCCTCTAATTTAATTTCAGTGCCAAGTGACTGGCTCAAATTCGCAGCAATCCGATGACCAATCTTTTCTTGCACAATTGGTAAAAGCAATAGTAAGTAGGAGAGCAAAAGCAATCCAACAAAACTGGCTACCAGCACACGAATATAAATGAGCTTATTTTTGAACAAGGGGGTAGTATTTTATTTTTTAATAACCTGCAACACTATCGTCACCTCTTTTGTCTCCTGCTGCAACCCTATTCCCGTTAGGAAGTATCATGATGCCATCCATTCTGCCAAATGCACCTCTTTTATTCACGGTATATCCCTTTTCTTTTAAGGCATTGATAGTTTTTTCGGGAAAATCTGCTTCTACGGTAAGGTTATCTGGAATATGTTGATGGTGGAATCTAGGGGCATCAATGGCCGCTTTGATAGACATTTGATGATCAATGATATTCACCAAGCCTTCATATACTTGATTGGGAATGGTGGTACCTCCTGGAGTTCCAATGGTGATATAAGGTTGATTGTTTTTTGTAACAAGGGTAGGTGTCATTGAACTCAACATTCTTTTTCCTGGTTGAATCGCATTGGCCTCTCCACCTAAAGCGCCGTACATATTAGGAACGCCTGGCTTGATACTAAAGTCATCCATTTCATTATTCAAAAGGAAACCAGCTCCACCCACTATTGTTTTATTGCCATAAGAGCCATTTAGTGTGGTGGTAACAGCGACCATATTACCAGCTTCGTCTACTATACTAAAATGCGTTGTTTGTTCACTTTCTTTGGTGGTACCAGCTTGAATCATTTTACTATTTCCTGCGACACCAGCCTGGTAGTCTTTCATACGTTCCTGTGCATAGGCATTACTTGTTAGCGTAGTTGTAGGTACTTTCCAATAATCAGGATCACCCATATGTTCTGCTCTATCGGCATAAGCCCTTCTTTGAGCTTCTACCATTAAGCTGACTGATTCAAATGTGTTTGCACCCATTACTGAAACTGGATAGGGAGCAATCATTTGCAACATTTGTGCAATTAAAATACCACCACTTGATGGAGGTGCAAAGCTGATGATATGGTGCCCTCTGTAATCAAATTCAATCGGCTTTCTAAATTTCGGGTTATAATTTTTTAAATCTTCCAAACTAATTACGCCTTTACTATTTTTCATCTCTTTCACTATCAATTCAGCCGTTTCACCTTCATAAAATCCTGCTTTACCTTTTTGTTGAATACGAAGAATGGTAGCTGCTAATTCTGGTTGATATAAAGTGTCACCCGCTTTCCAATTTTCTTTTCTCGTAAAAGCAGATGCTTGGGCACTGTGATTGATAAAATTCTTTCGTTCCGCATTCAAACTTCTTGCTTCACTTTCTGTGATCACAAAACCACCAGCTGCTAATTCATAGGCTGGTTGCAAAAGTTGTTTCATGGTCATTTTTGCAAATGGTAGCGTGCTAAACATGCCTGCAACACTACCTGGAATACCAGAAGCAGATGCCCCTAATCTAGACATGCCTTCAATAGGGATACCATTTTCATCTAAATACATATCTCTATGTGCTTTACTAGGTGCTGCTTCACGAAAGTCAATACCCATTAAAACACCTTCTTTATTTCTTGACAATAAAAATCCACCCCCGCCAATATTGCCTGCTGAAGGGAAGACCACAGCTAGAGTAAATTGTACTGCTATGGCAGCATCATATGCATTACCCCCGTCTTTCATTATTGCAGCGCCCACCATACTTGCTAAAGGATGGGCCGAAGTCACAGCAGCTTTTTGAAAAGATTGTTCCTTAACGACAGTGTATTGATATGGATTAATTTGAGGATGTTGCTTAAAAAATTGTTGCGCATTACCTGCAATGCTTAATTGAAAGATGACTAACAAAATGAGGCTAAAACCCAGAAATTTCTGTTTCATAGTAGGTTGATTGAACCGTTAAATTACTTAATTATTTAGGTATCAACAAGTCATGCAGCCGGTTGTGTAAAACTATCTTCCATTGTGGCCTTAAAGCCCCCCTAAATTACCTATTTTTAAGATCTATTAATATCCATTTTATGCAACAAAAATCTTTGTTTAAATCTGTTTTGTGGGTAAGTTTATTTATCCTTCCATTTTCATTATTTGCTCAAGTACTAAGTCCAGAACAATTTTTGGGTTATAAAGTGGGCACACGCTTTACTAGACACCATCAAATTGTCAATTATTTTACTGCCATTGCGGCTGCTAAATCTGATATGGTAAAACTCATCCCATATGGCAAAACCAATGAAGGAAGAGATTTAATGGTTGCAGCAATTGGATCTGCAGAAAATATCAAAAATTTAGAGCAAATCAGAAAACATAATCTTGGCCTAGTCGAAGGCAAGGTGCAAGATTTGAATCAACCTGGAATTGTTTGGTTAAGTTACAATGTACATGGTAATGAACCAGCATCTTCTGAAGCAGCAATGTTGACTTTATTTGCTTTAGTCGATCCAAATAACAATGAAACAAAAAACTGGTTAAAAAATACAGTGGTGATGATTGATCCTTGTATCAATCCTGACGGTCGTGACAGGTATGTGAACTGGTATAACAACGCAGTAGGTTCAACTTATAATACAGATCCTGCAGCAAGAGAACATATGGAGCCTTGGCCAGCTGGAAGAACCAATCATTATAATTTTGATTTGAATAGAGACTGGGCTTGGCAAACACAAAAAGAAACACAACAAAGAATACCACTTTACCAAAGCTGGTACCCTCAAGTACATGTGGATTTTCATGAACAAGGTTACAATGCGCCTTATTATTTTGCCCCTGCAGCAGAGCCTTTGCATGATGTATTAACGCCATGGCAAAAATCTTTTCAAGATCAAATTGGTAAAAATCATGCAAAATATTTTGACAAAAACAATTGGTTGTTCTTTACAAAAGAAAGATTCGACCTCTTATATCCATCTTATGGAGATACTTATCCAATGTATAATGGAGCAATAGGAATGACCTATGAGCAAGGAGGAATTAGTGCGGGATTAGGCGTAGAAGATAATAGTTATGATACAGTGACATTGGTGGCAAGGGCAACACATCATTTTACGACAAGTTTATCTACCATCGAAATCAGTTCGGCAAATAGAACACCACTGTTAGAGAATTTTAAAAAATATTTTGATGATAGTCGTCAAGGTACGGTTTCTGAATTCAAGACTTTTATTATGACAGCTAAAAACGCAAGTCAATTAGAGGGATTAGCAAGCTTATTAAAGAAAAACAATATTGAGTATGGTACATTAAAAAATGCAGATGTAAAATTCAAAGCATTTGATTATAACACTAAAAAAGAAGCTGATTTTGTCAACGAAGGGTATACTTTGGCAGTGAATGTTAATCAAGTACATAGTGTTTTAGCGCGTGTTTTATTAGAGCCTGTTACACAGGTAAATGATTCAAACACCTATGATATCACTGCATGGGCATTGCCTTATGCCTATGGTGTACATGGATTTGCTACGAAGCAAGCAATGGCGATTGAACCAGGATTTAATGTAGTGGCTCCAGTTACCACCACAAGTGCATATGGGTATTTGATCCCTTATCATTCTTTTGCAACTGCTAAAGCCTTGGCGCAATTATTAAAGCACAATGTGAAAGTGCGTTATGCCGAAAAGGCGTTCACTATGAATGGTAGAAATTATGAGATTGGTACTTTAGTGGTACTTAAAACAAGTAATCAGGACAATTGGAGTGATGTTACAAAAGCAGTTTGTAGCAGTTTAAATATTGAAGCAGTTGCAGTGAACACAGGATATGCAGAGAAAGGTGCTGATTTTGGCTCTCCAGATATCCCAATCATCAACCATGCACCAAGAGTTGCAATGTTAACTGGTGAATATGTAGCTGCTTTATCTGCAGGGGAAGTTTGGAACTTCTTTGAGCAACAATTAAATTACCCAATTACACAATTAACCTATACACAACTAAGTAGAATTGATTTAGACAGATATGATGTGTTGATTGCGCCAGATGGACAATACAGAGATTTAAATTCAAAATCAAATACTGACAAGCTTCAAGCATTTGTAAGAAAAGGTGGGGTGTTGATTGCTTTAGAAAGTGCGGCAAGCACATTGGCTTCCAATGCTGATTGGGGTATTAAATTAAAAGAAAATTCAAAAGATGAAAAAGTAACTGTACAAAAACTTTTGAAATATGCAGATAGAGAAAAAGAATCTTTAAAGAGTTCAATTCCAGGGGCTATTTATAAAACCTATATGGACGAAACGCATCCATTGGGTTTTGGCACCAATGGAACTTATTTTAGTTTAAAGCAAGATATAGTTTTGTACGAACCTTCTAGTAGTGCTTGGAATGTAGGTAGCTTTAAGAAAGACAGTTATATCACCGGCTTTGCTGGTGTGAAAGCGAAAGCTGCTTTAGAAGAAGGGGTTATAATGGGAGTAAAACAAATTGGTGCAGGTAAAATTATTTATATGGCGGATGATCCTATTTTCAGAAATTTCTGGGAGGGTGGAAAATTAATTTTAACCAATGCTGTTTTTTTTCATGGTAAATAATAAGGGCTAATCAATTTTGAGGCATGCAGAAATTAACTTTGTTTTTATTGAATGTATTTTGTTTTGTTCAAATACTTTTTGGACAAAACAATAGTGCAGCTATTTTCTCTCAACTAAAACAGATGGAAGTCTTAGGGTCTGTATTGTATATTGCGGCACATCCTGATGATGAGAACAATGCATTCCTGCCATATCTCACCAAAGATCGTCGATATCGCACTGCCTACTTAAGTTTAACAAGAGGGGATGGGGGACAAAATTTAATTGGTAAAGAGCAGGGTATCGAACTGGGCCTGATTAGAACCCAAGAATTATTAGCTGCGAGAATGCAAGATGGGGCAGAGCAATATTTTTCGACAGCTTATGAATTTGGATATAGTAAATCAGCAAAAGAAGCATTAGCCATTTGGGACCATCAAAAAGTGTTGAGTGATGTGGTATGGGTAATTCGTAAATTTCAACCAGATATTATTATTACCAGATTTCCTGGGGATGCTAGAGCAGGTCACGGCCATCATGCTGCTTCTTCCATCATAGCACAAGAAGCGTATTTAGCAGCCGCAGATCCGAGTCAATTTAAGGAGCAATTTAAATATGGTGTTCAACCTTGGAAAGCAAAACGTATTGTATGGAATACCTTTAATTTTGGTACAGTCAATACTACCAATGAATATCAATTGAAGATAGAAGTGGGTGGATACAATCCTATAATTGGCAAAAGCTATGGAGAGATTGGTGCCGAAGCAAGGACCATGCACAAAAGTCAAGGGGAAGGTAGGCCAAGAAGAAGAGGTTCCTATTTTGAATTCTTTCAACACTTAAATGGGGATACTGCAAAAACAGATATCATGGATGGAGTGGTAACCAATTGGTCAAGACTGAATGCTCCAACTATTCAATCTAAAATTCAACAAATTATTAGTGCCTATAAAATTGATCAACCTGATGCTTCAGTATCGAGTTTGGTTCAATTGTATCAAGCAGTAAAAAAATTACCTGAGAGTCAGTGGAAGGCATACCAACTTAACTTAATTCAATCAACAATAGAATCAGCGAGTGGTTTATTAGTCGAAGCAACTACCACAAAACAACAGGTTGTTCCGGAAGGGGATCTTACTATACAAGTTTTGGTGAATCAAAGATCCAACATAAAAACTAGTTTGGTGAAAATGCAGTACTTGTCCAATCAGTCGATAATAAAAGATTCATCACTACAAATTAATTTAGCAGCGAATCAGAATCAGCAATTTTCCTATGCTTTGAAAGTGCCTGCTACACAAAGCTACTCACAACCATATTGGCTGGTCAATCCAAAGACCGAAGGCATGTTCGTGGTGCAGGATCAAACCATGATTGGTAAGGCAGAAAACGATGCGCCATTTTCGGTTGTTTTAAATTACACCATAGAAGGACAGGTGTTTGAAAAACAATATCCAGTTCAGTATAAATATATAGATCTTACAAAAGGAGACGTCTATCAACCTATTGTGGTTTTACCTAAAAAAGAAGTCGCACCAGTAAAATCTGTGGTTTTAATGGCGACTAACAGCAATGCAAAACTACCTGCATTTGAAAAAGGAATTTTCCATAAGACCATCCAATATGATCATATTCCTGCTCAAACCTATTTTCAAGATGCGAGTATTCAGGTAGTCAAAGTTGATATTAAAAAACAAGGTCAGAAAGTGGGATATATTGATGGTGCCGGGGATGCAATACCAGAAGCATTAGAACAATTAGGCTATGAAGTCGTGTATCTAAAAGAGTCAGATTTAACACCTGCACATTTAAAAGGATTAGATGCGATTGTTGTAGGTATTCGTGCTTTCAATATGTATGCTTACTTATCTGATAAACAAGCTGTATTCAACGAGTATATCGCGAATGGAGGCAATATGATTGTACAGTATCTTAAAAGTAATCAAGTAGGTACTCAGAATATTAAAGTTGGTCCATATCCATTGACTGTGAACTCAGGCAAAAGAGTAACAGAAGAGAATGCCAATGTCAGTTTTGTAATACCAAATCATCCGGTATTGAATTTTCCAAATACAATCAATGCGGAAGATTTTAACAATTGGGTGCAAGAAAGAAGTACTTATCAGGCCGAAAATATAGATACGCATTTTCAAACGCCCTTACAAATGAATGATACGGGTGAAGCACCAAGCCAGGGAAGTTTATTGATAGCGCCATTTGGTAAAGGTAATTTTGCCTATGTAAGTTTGGCTTTGTTCCGACAATTGCCAGCAGGCAATCCAGGAGCGTATAAATTATTTGCTAACTTATTATCGCTTCCAAAAAATCAATAGACCATGAAACAACGCAGAAGAATTAGTTTTTTTATGCTGCTGGTCATTGGACTAGGGATTGGTTGGATGCTCAAAAATGTAAAAATTGGTTTGATCATTGGTATCGTGATGGGCTTACTCCTCACTAGCTTTGTGAATCCATCCAAAACGAGTAGCAAGGGCAAAAGCGAATAAGCCTAATCCGGTTACAATCAATCCACTTAGCATCATTTTAGGGCCAGTAGAATAAAATATAGCTGCCCAAATCAATATGGCGATAAATAATGGGATTGGAAAGAAGGGCATTTTCCATGGGAAAAATCCACTGCCTTTTCTTTTATACAAAATCAATAAGCCAATTGCTTGACCAATAAATTGGATCATAATTCGCATTGCTAGTATGCCGTCAATCACTTCCTTTAATCTAAAGAGTAAACTAAAGACAAATGCAATCGCGCCTAATACCAAAAGGGAACGATGAGGGAAATGTAATCTAGGATGTACTTTGGCGAAAAAGGCAAAAAAAGATTTATCCTGGGCTGCAGCATAAGGGATTCTACTATAACCAAGTGTGGCCGAAAAAACAGAAGCAAATGCCACCATTAAAATAAGTACAGTGGCAATGGCACCAGCATTTTGTCCGTACAATGTTTTGATATAATCACTCACTACAAACTTACTATTCACAATAGTATCAAAAGGTAACACACTTGCTACACTTATATTCATGGCTAAGTATAAAATTGAAATTCCTGTGATAGAAATAAACATACTTCTTGGAATATTCTTAGTTGGATTTTTGATTTCTGCACCTAAATGACAGACATTGTAATATCCTAAATAACTATAGACTGTTTTGACACTTGCAAATCCGAGTGCAGCAACTAGACCGTATTCAATTTTAAGCCCGTCATTAATATGCATGATAGGTTCCATGAAATTACCATGTGCAATACCACCAAAAATGATCCATAAAAGAGTGGTGATTACACCCACCCATAATAGTACAGATATTCTTCCAATTGATTCGATATTTCGATACAATAAACTAATCACTAAAATTACCACTGCACCACTTACTAATTTCTCCTGTATAAAACTTAAATGAAAAAAGTAATTGGCGTATTGCGAGAATCCTATTGCAGCCGATGCAATCACTAAAGGTGCTTGAATCATTGTTTGCCATACAAATAAAAAGCTCATTAATTTTCCCCATTTACCACCGTAACCTTCCTTTAGAAAATGAAAACTTCCACCTGCTTTTGGCAAGGCAGCACCTAGTTGACTCCATACCATGGCATCTACATAGGATAATATTGCACCAGCAATCCAAGCATATAAAAAATAGGGGCCACCCATGATCTGTGCCACCACACTCAATACTACGAAGGGACCGATGCCTACCATATCAATCATATTGATGGCAGTTGCATGTAAAAGACTTAATTTGCGATCTAATTTAGGATTCATCTTAGCAACAAGATAACAAAAAAAGGCTATAATTATGATTGATTCATTTAAGCAAGTCAGCTGGGCCAATTCTGCTTCAATTTATGAAGTCAATATTCGTCAATATACTGCAGAGGGTACATTTAAAGCATTCGAAAAACATCTCCCAAGAATTAAAGAGATGGGTATTGATATTATATGGTTGATGCCTATAACACCAATCAGTCAAGTCAATAAAAAAGGAAATTTAGGAAGTTATTATGCCTGTAGCAGTTATACAAAAATTAATCCAGAATTTGGTACAGCAGCAGATTTTAAGGACTTAGTAGATACTGCTCAAGCATTAGGTTTGAAAGTAGTCATTGATTGGGTAGCGAATCATACAGGAAGTCAACATGAATGGATGCAAGAAAATCCAAATTGGTTTGCACAAGATGCAGCTGGTAATTTTACAGAACGCAATGGATGGGATGACGTAGTTGATTTAAATTTTGATAATCCATCTATGCGCATTGCACTCATTGATGCAATGGAATATTGGGTACATCAATTTAATATAGATGGGTTTAGATGTGATATGGCGCATTTAGTGCCATTGGATTTTTGGATAACTGCCAGGACAAATTTAGAAAAAACAAAAATCTTGTATTGGTTGGCTGAGTGTGAAGACATCGCGTATCATCAAGTATTTGATACAAGTTATGCTTGGGCTTGGATGCATGCTTCAAAAAAAGTAGGAAAGGAGGTGGATAGTTTGCAGGAAGTTTATAATGTATTGCATCAGTATGCACAATATCCAAAAGGTGCCTATAAATTATTTTTTACCTCTAACCATGATGAGAATAGTTGGAATGGCACAGAATATGAAAAATATGGTATTGCTGCAAAGGCATGGGCTGTGTTTACGCATACTTGGAATGGACAACCCTTATTGTATAGTGGGCAAGAATTACCCAATCAAAAAAGGCTTGCTTTTTTTGATAAGGACCAGATTGAATGGACGACTGAATTGCCTAGGCTTCATAATTTTTATAAAACCTTGTTGACAGCAAGAAAAAAATATCCAGTTTTAGCTGCTGGAAGCATATTCAACTTGCCAACAACGGGTGCAGTGATGGCTTACCTAAAGCAAGATCAAGGACAAACAGCATTGGTGGTTTTAAATTTTTCTTCAGATAGGCAGCATCTGTATGTGGAGCATGAAACTTTTACTGGAAAGTTTACCAATTTATTTTCGGGACTAAGTTTTGAGTTCAATGGCAATACCCATTTTGAAATGATGCCAGGTGAATATATTGTTTATTTGAAAGCTTAGTTTCTTTTGGCTTGCTGGTAGCTAATGAACTCCATCATTTCGGCCAAACTAAAACTGCTTAAATTTTGTGCGGCAGTGAGTCCTGCTTTTTGTGCAACCAAAACACCATAAGCACAATCTTCATATCCATCAATGGCATGGGCATCTGGATTAATAGAAATCAATACGTCTTCTTTCATGGCTTGATGAATATAACGCCAATCCATATCCAATCTTCTTGGATGTGCATTTAATTCAATCACCACATTATTTGCTGCACAGGCACTGATGATTTCATTGTGATTAATTGGGTATCCTTTTCTGCTTAATAATAAACGGCCAGTAGGGTGCCCTAAAATGCTTGTATAAGGGTTTTCAATTGCGTTCATCAAACGCATCATTGCTTTTTCCTCTGTCATTTTTAAATTTGAATGCACAGATGCAATCACGATGTCAAATAAAGCTAAAATTGCATCTGGGTAATCTAGGCTTCCATCATTTAATATATCTGATTCTATACTTTTAAAAATCACAAATGGTGCTAATTTTTTATTTAAGGCATCAATCTCCTTATGTTGCGCCCTAATACGATCCTCATGTAAACCGTTGGCATAAAAAGCAGATTTTGAGTGGTCACTAATGACTAAATATTCAAATCCTTTTTCTTTTGCAGCGAGGGCCATTTGTTCTATGGTATGTAAGCCATCACTCCAAGTGCTATGTGAATGGATGATGCCTTTTATATCTGCAACTTGTATCGGCGGGTTAATTCCTTTTGTTTTTGCTTGCTGAATAATCGCAGGATCCTCCCTTTGTGCGGCAGGAATAAACGGTATTTGTACTTGTTCAAAAATGGCTAATTCAGAATCAAATGCTTTTGTCGCATCAAAATTTGGCAAGGCCTGCCATGCTTGCAAAAATTCGGGACTACAGGCGAGGCTAAAATCTTGGGTATAAAACCGGTCTTTTTCTACAATATGCCATCTTAGTTCAAACTGATCTGGTCCTTTGCAACTTAAAAAAGCGTTGGAGTGGTCAAAGATAAAACCCTTATCCTCTAACCATTCCGAAACTGATTCACTTGTGGCGGTCGTGACAATATCTAAAAAATCTAAGGTTTCCATTTGCCTTTTATAATGGCCGGACACTTGATGCTGTTCTTTTGGGAACTGGATATATAAGGCATTTTCAATTTGTGCTACAATCTCATGTACCTGTTGGTATAAGAAGCTACCCTGGTTTTGTAAATAATAATTTAAGGATTCTTGAATACTTTGTTGGGTCTTAGCGCCAAAGCCCTTATAATTGATCAATCGATTTTCTTCACAAGCATATAGGAGTTCACCAATACTTTCAATCCCCAATTCCTTCCAAATAGTTATGATCTTTTTTGGACCTAACCCTTTGATTTTTAGCATTTCTAATATACCAGCCGGGGTTTTATTTATGTATTCTTCTAAGATTTGAAGCTTCTTTGTGGCTAATAAATCCACAATTTTTTGTGCTAAAGCATCTCCAATACCCCGAATTGCTGCAATTTGAGCCGGGGACATAGCATCCAAAGGATCATTCAACCGATCTAGGGTATATGCTGCATTACTATAGGACTTTATTTTGAAAGCATTTTCTCCATGGATGTCCATGAGTTTAGCCAGGAGACTAAAGTATTCGGCAATTTCGTAATTGTGCATGGACAAATATAAATAAAACTAAACTGACCATGTAAAGGAGGGAGAGGTAGGGGCCAAAAAAAAACCCCCGATAATATCGAGGGTCTTTCAATATTATCCGAAGATAATTATTTCTTCTTCTTAGCAGCTTTCTTAGGAGCAGCTTTCTTAGCAGCCTTCTTAGGAGCAGCTTTCTTAGCAGCCTTCTTAGGAGCAGCTTTCTTAGCAGCTTTCTTAGGAGCAGCTTTCTTAGCAGCTTTCTTAGGAGCAGCTTTCTTAGCAGCTTTCTTAGGAGCAGCTTTCTTAGCAGCTTTCTTAGGAGCAGCTTTCTTAACTACTTTCTTTGCAGCTTTTTTTGGAGCAGCTTTTTTAGCCGCTTTTTTTGCAGTTGCCATGTTTTTAGATTTAATGGTTAGTAAATATGTACTAAAAGTAAAAACTTTTTTTATAACTACAAAAACTTTTTTTTAAGCCACTAATTCAACTGGGACGATTGAGACCGTCGTTTTGTTATTTTTACCCTTTTTGAACTCAACAATTCCGTCTGTAAGAGCGAAAATAGTAAAGTCAGAACCTAAACCAACGTTCTTACCAGGGTGGTATTGAGTACCTCTTTGACGGATTAAGATATTGCCATTTAAAGCTGGTTGTCCACCGTATATCTTTACGCCTAATTTTTTACTTTGTGAATCACGGCCGTTCTTAACGGATCCTTCACCTTTTTTGTGTGCCATAGTATCTTAGTTTAAGCTATGTTTTCTATTTTGATTTGAGTATAGTGTGTTCTGTGACCGTGTTTCTTACGGAAACCCTTTCTTCTCTTCATTTTAAAAGCGATCACTTTGTCACCTTGAACAAGGTCGTTTGTAATTTCAGCCTTCACTACCGCTTTAGTCGCGAAAGAGATGCTTCCATTATTATCAACGAATATAACATCATTGAATTCAACTTTGTCTCCGGTTTTACCTTGCAGGTGAGGTACATACAAGCTATCTCCTGCTTGTACTTTGAATTGTTGTCCTGCGATTTTAACTACTGCTAACATAATTGTCCAAAATTAGGAGGGCAAAGGTAATTATAATTATGTCAATATGCAAGGAATTCTTGAAAAATATAATTTAGCTATTTTTTTGGACCAGAAACCCTCAAAAGGTTTGATGTTAAGTAAAATACACTCTAAATTTGTTCCTGACTATTAAGTCATTAACCGATCCTTATGAATATTAAGTCTTTGTTGGCAAAACCCTTTGCTAATGTCATCTATCGTCAAATACAAAAAGAGCGACATAATGCTTTACAAGATCAACAAAGTATTCTAAATCAATTAGTTAAAGCAGGGAAATCTACTATTTTTGGGAAACAGCACAAATTTGATCAAATCAAAAATCCCCTTGAATTTCAGGAAGCTGTGCCTTTAAGAGACTACGAAGCATTTAAGACCTATATAGAACAGATCAAAAAGGGCACCCAAAATGTACTTTGGAAAGGCAAGCCCATCTATTTTGCCAAAACCAGCGGTACAACTAGCGGTGTTAAATACATCCCTATTACAAAGGACTCTATTAGTAATCATATTAATGGGGCCAGAAATGCCCTATTAACTTATATGGCGATCACTGGCGAAAACCAGTTTGTCAATGGTCGGATGATTTTTTTGAGTGGGTCTCCAGTTTTAGAAAGAGTGGCAGGCATTCCTACAGGGAGGCTGAGTGGAATTGTGAATCATCATATACCGGCCTATTTAAGAAGCAATCAATTACCAAGTTATGAAACCAATTGTATCGAAGAATGGGAGGAAAAACTAGATCGTATTGTCGACGAGACGATTTTAAAAAATATGACCCTAGTTGGAGGAATTCCGCCATGGATGCAAATGTATTTTGACCGAATTGTAGAAAAATCTGGCAAATCGGTTAAAGAGGTATTTCCAAATTTACAAGTATTGGTACAGGGGGGCGTGAATTTTGAACCCTATCAATCTAAACTTTTTGATACGATTGGAAAGACAATGGATACTATTGAATTGTTTCCTGCAAGCGAAGGATTTTTTGCTTTTCAAGATACAAGAGATGAGCAGGGGTTATTATTGAATACCAATAGTGGTATTTACTTTGAATTTATTCCTTTAGCACAGATACAAGAGCCCAATCCAAAAAGACTTAATTTATCACAAGTAGCATTAGGGGTACAATATGCACTCGTTATTAACAGCAATGCAGGTTTATGGGGCTATAATATTGGAGACACAGTAAAGTTTGTGAGCATTGATCCTTATAGAATTATTATAACAGGTAGGGTGAAACATTTTATTTCGGCTTTTGGTGAACATGTGATTGGTGAGGAGGTAGAAGCTGCCATGTTGCAGGTTGCGAATGAAATGAATGCATCTATCGTAGAATTTACGGTGGCGCCCTATATAGCACAAGGCGAAGGGAAAAGTTACCACGAATGGTTGGTTGAATTTGAAAGAGCTCCATTGGATATGGAAATGTTTAAAGCTAAATTAGACAAAGCCATGTGTGCTAAAAATGTTTATTATCAAGACCTGATTGCAGGAAATATATTAGCACCTTTAGTAGTAACAGTGGTTCCAAAAAACACATTTATTGATTACATGAAATCCGAAGGAAAATTGGGTGGACAGAATAAAGTGCCAAGATTGAGTAACGATCGAAAAATTGCAGATGCAATACACATTCAATTAAGCAAATAGTAAGAATAGAATAAAAAGCTTATTTTTAACCACAAGTAAACAACTGGATGAGTCAAAAAAGAATTGCCATTTTCGGATCTACAGGTTCCATTGGGAAACAAACCCTTGAGGTGATCGCGGCGAACCCAGACTTATTTGTTGCCGAGATTTTAACGGCGCATGCAAATGAATCTTTACTAATAGAACAAGCATTATTATTTGAACCCAATATTGTTGTCATTGGTGAAATTGGCAAATACGCGGTTGTAAAAAAAGCATTGGAAGGTAAACCCATTAAAGTGTTTGCAGGAGAAGAAGCTTTGGAACAAGTTGCGGCAATGGATTGCTATGATTTTATGATGGCAGGTATTGTAGGATTTGCTGGTTTAAAGCCAACTTTGACTGCAGTTCAAAATGGAAAAGCAGTGGGTCTTGCCAATAAAGAAACTTTAGTGGTAGCAGGTGATATTGTGATGCGCACTGCAAGAGAAAAAGGGGCTGCTATTATTCCTGTTGATAGCGAGCACTCTGCCATTTTCCAATGTTTAGTTGGCGAAGGGGATAATCCAATTGAAAAAATTATTCTTACAGCAAGTGGTGGTCCATTCCTAGGAAAGAAGCCAAATTTTTTGGTGAATGTAAAAAGAGATCATGCTTTACAACATCCTAATTGGAGCATGGGCGCTAAAATATCTATCGATTCAGCGACCTTAATGAATAAGGGTTTGGAAATGATTGAAGCCAAATGGTTATTTGATTTAAAGCCTGATCAAATCAAAGTGGTCGTACATGCACAAAGTATTATTCATAGTATGGTACAGTTTCAAGATGGTAGTATAAAAGCACAGATGGGTTTGCCAGACATGAAATTACCCATTCAATATGCCATGGCTTTTCCAAAAAGATTAGATAATAATTTTCCAAGATACCATTTTGATAAACCCAATACTTTGACTTTTGATGAACCAGATGTAAAAACATTTAGGAATTTATTTTTAGCCACAGAAGCACTTCGTCTTGGGGGAAATACGCCATGCGTTTTAAATGCTGCAAACGAAATTGCAGTCTATGCTTTTTTAAAAAATAGAATTGGATTTTTAGATATGACGGATCTAATTGAAAGAACATTAGAGAAAATTGAATTTATCGCCCA
>Ga0222713_10003580_pt1 | contig 16049 bp, 32 predicted proteins | sample C33_649DmetaG_FD_165061 | JGI IMG/M metagenome (GOLD analysis project Ga0222713, IMG submission 165061) | Estuarine water microbial communities from San Francisco Bay, California, United States - C33_649D | ecosystem: Environmental > Aquatic > Marine > Unclassified | place: USA: California...
CAGGGATTGTGGATAAACTCCGTAACCCTGTGGATAACCCCCTACATATAGGGGCCGAGCTGACAATTGTCAACTCGGCACACCGTTACCAACGATTCGGCAAATCTTCTAACCCGTCATGATCAATATCAGTTTTACCAGTATTCCACATATAGATTCCTAATCCTAATGGTAACAATAAAAATAAAATAATTAAAATTCCAAATAGAGCTCCAATAATTTCGTACATTATTTTTTACTCGCTGAAAATCTTATGTCTGCTTTACCATAAACACATAAGCCACATGACACACAAGCGGACCCATTGCTAGAGATTAGCGGAATTTTTTTAGCATTCTCAGGACACTTAGCACCAGGCTTACCAGTCAATTCTTTCATTGTGTCTTCGGTTGAGGCGAATGTCTTTCCTAAATAAGCAAGGCGGACCTTAGAATTAGTTTTCAAATCGAATGCAATTTCTTTATTCTCATTATCCGTCGAATAGTATAGAGACAAATTAGGTACATCCTTTAGAATAAGGGCTGCAGACTTTACACGAGTATAAACCCAAAATTGAATATCAGGATGATTTTCAATAATTACTTTCCAGGCATAAGTATAAGTATCATTGAAGAAATCGCCGTCCCAGTGGATACGGAATAACTTAGGGGCACTCTTCTTATCGCAATCAGCAACAAAGTCAACAATCATCTCATCCAATAGAATGAGCATTGTGTCCATATCTGCATTGCGTAGCAATTCCCAATTGTGTAATAGATTAGTTTTTACTCCTGGGAATAACTTTTCAAGTTTTCCTGCGTAGCATACGCTTTCACAAATACTAGTGGCACCAGGGCAGGAGTAATTCTTTCCAGCAGGCAATCCAAAAGTGTTGGCAATTGCTGCTTGCTTTCCATTTTTTGTGACAAGATTAGCCACCTTTCTATCGTTGGAACGTTTTAGTTTCATGGGGGTAATTATAGCGGCTAGGTCTGACATTATTCTGCCACCTTTACCGCAATAGTAGCCCAATTATCTCCATTAAATCTAATAGAGTAGGCTTCATAACCCTCAGCAAGATAAACATCATCTCGCTTAGTAGTGTAATTAATTTCTCCGCCTTTATGTCTGCGAGCAAGAGAGCGTGGATAATACATTTTGCCGTAAAGCAAATCAGCAATTGAATAAGATTTCATAAGTTGGCCTTTCGTTGGTTAAGTGGCAATTATAGCAGAATGGACTGACATTTTCCACGACACGCCCAAATTTCCAGGGTGATTTTGATCACAGCCGTAACGACACGCCCGACCCCGTGCCTTTGCGGGCCAGCTTCTAATTGTCAAATTTATTTTTATGTTTTATTTTGCGTGTGTATTTTTTTTTATTGCGAACAGGTTGCGCCGCATTACTGCGGCGCAACTCTTGAATTCGTTTTACTTTATCTTGAACTGAAGTTAGGGACAACATAACCACTCGCTTCGTGAAATCGTTTTACATCAAATCGCTCATTATCTTTGGCAAACATTTCTGCGAAATCATTTACCATTTTAGAAAATACAGCGGGGTGAATTTTATTACTCGCATACTTTAGAATTTCTGCGGTAGAAACATAATCTTTGCGTGTCATCATTTTACTACGACCCTTCTGCCTTCACGATAGAAAATTTTCGTGTAGCATTTTCCGCTAGGTGTAAATAGATTTACAGTTGAGTATTCGTTAGCAAATCCCCAATCAACAAACTTAGCAAACTCGGTGTGAGCCTCTAATTCGTCTGAGTATTCTTTACTCCAATGAGGAGCGTTTAGGTCATAAGCAATAGTTATTTTATACATTTAGGTTTTCCCTTTCGTTAGTTGAGCATAAGCATTTATTTATAGTTATTGTATCACCGACCACTGACAAAGTGGCAAGCGTTGAGCAATTGTCGCAGATAAAGATTTCCATTTTTACTCTCCCTCATAGAGAGAGTCTGGATTACATACGCAAGCCTCTATGTCATACATTTCGTCATTTCCATAGTAGAGCCAGCCTTGACCAAAGCACATTTGGCAATTTATGATTTCTAGAGTTTTCATTTTAGGTTTTCCCTTTCGTTTGTTCATTTGGTTATTATAGCCTAAGCCACTGACATTTTATGGGGCTTCGGGGGTGTCAAAAATTCCCTCATTGAGCAAGCCCAATTCTAGGTTTAGCAATTCATCGGGGGTAGCCTCGCTTAGATCAACCCAGCCAGCACCCTCATCATTCATTCTAAAGATTTCAATATATCCCATTATTGATTTTCCTGACACTCGCAAGGCTCGGTGTAATCAAATTCGCAGAAATAGCAACCCATCATTTCATCACATACACGACACTGATAGCGGAATTGAATTTCATCACAATGAATTTGAGAAATATCCCAAATTAGATAGTGGTCGGTTTTATCTATAACTGAAGCCATTACTATTCACCGACCTTTACTGCTACTGAGCGATAAGTATAATTTCCTCTAAGGCTATCTCTAACCTGAACACGATACGCTTCTGCGCCGTCATACCAAATTGCTTGCGGGTGTGTTTCCGCTGAAACAATTTCTCCTGTAAGAGAATTAGAGCGATAAGTTTTTCCGATTAGTAAATCTGGAATTGAATAAACATTTGCTGACATTATTTGCCTTCTTTCGTTGTTGATTTTGTAATTGTAGCAGATAGCACTGACAAGGCTTCTGCCTTGCTGGCTTCACGGGTGGCGATAATATGCGCCTTGAATTCATCTAGGTTCATGAATTGACCTTCTTTCGTTGTTGTTATATGGATATTTTACCATGACCCACTGACATTATTCTACTTACTGGCGAGTAATTCCATATTTTGAGACGCTCAAGTCGTGTGATAAATCTCACAAATTTTCAGGGGTTATCCACAATCCCCGTAACGACACGCCCGACCCCGTGCCTTTGCGGGCCAGCTTGATTTTGTCAAGCCGACACGCCGTTATTCTTCTTCTAATTCAGCTAAATAATCTTCGTGCTCCAATAAACCAATAGCAAACGCTACAGGATCGCAACACTCTAGAATTTCGGCGGGTGTAAAAGTAGAATGTCCAATTTTTACAGTAGGATAAACATCATTTAGTAAGTCAATAAAACTTTCCTTGATTTCTAAATCTTTTTCTAATTGTGATTTCATTAGTTTAGTCCGTTCTCTTTTAGGTCTTTTATTACGGCAATTAGTAGCGGAATAGTCACACCCGCTAGTAGTAATTGGACTAGCGTAGTTAGTAGGCGATTAGTAGTCATTACTTATTCTTCTTTCTCTTATAAATCTTATAGGCAACTAGCGCAATAGTAGCGGGGATAATTACTTGCCAAGATAACGCTATGTAGCAGACATAGGTGTCAAATTCTAAGCCGTAGTCATTTAGTCTTAGTGTCATTATTAGTTATCCCAACTGAGAGCGAATACTCTCGCTAATTCTTCATCATCAACATCATCAAAGTCATCTAGAGGCGGTTGCTCTAATTCTTCATCGTCTAGGTGGCGGTAAGCGTCTGCTATGTCGCTCTGTATAGTGTCCCACTTGGACACGCTATTAGTTTGTGTATTGTATGCGTATGACATTATTTATTTACCTCTACTTCTCTAACTATGTAAGTAAAACCCTTACCTAGTTTATTTAGTTCTTCCATTACGGCTAAGATTTCTTCGGGCTTAGTAGCGGTATTACCCGTGCTTAGTAATTGGCTATCTCGCCATAGTGAGTATGTGATTTTCATTTACTGTTCTTCTTTCGTTAGTAGTTTGTGTTGAGCGATTATTTGCTAGGCTCACCCTTTCGGTTTATTTGCTAGGCTCACGCTCTAATTCTTATTTAGTTGTTATGCTGTAATTGTAGCCGATAGGACTGACATTTACTAGCCGACACGCTATCTATGCGGTGTGAGTTGCCTCACACGGCTCTATTGAGTAGTCCTCATCGTTGCCGATGTAGACCTCACCTGTGCCGTGGCATAGGGAGCAGGTAGTAGGTAGGCTAAAGAGATGCTTTAGCAACGCCTTGCGTTCATAGGTAGTTAGTTCGGGGTGGTTAGACTTCACGCCCCCGTGTTGGTATTCGTAGACTATCTTGTCTAGTGTAGTTTGAGTAAGCATTTGCTTATCTCCTTTCGTTTGTTCTTATAGTATAAGACTAGCAGGGGGGACTGACATTTATCCAATTATAAATGCTATCAATTCGGACATTGTGGCGCACATCACAAAATATCTATGTGATACTCATCACAATACACGCTCAATATGTGCGGTCTATACTAAATGTCCGTTTTTTCTAAATATGTGTATCATACAAAATAAAAAATTATTAACATTTTTACAAATATGAAAAAGTGATCAACTAAAAAAGCTTGACATCGAAAATACATTTAGTATACTTCGTATAGGGGGGTCGGGGGGTCAGTAAATCAATAAATAATAAATATATAATATATATAAGACCTAAGACCTAAGATCAAGTGATAAGTGTACTATAAAGATTCAAAAAAATCATCAGATATATGTATATTTCTATGAATTCCTATATGAGCTTGGTCGGAACCAGAAGAAAACAATTTATCATTGCAATAAGGACTATCTTTGTGGCAGTCCTTAAAAAGAGTTTTATCGCTATAGTCATCCCAAAACTCAGTTTTTAGATTTACAAAATTTTTATAAGAGTCGACATTCTCAGACTTTACTGATTCAATTATTTTTTCTAATATCGTAGACCATGTTCCGTATTTAAGAACTATATTTGCAGATTTACAAAACACTTCAAGATGCAAAATAGACTGAATGCTTAAAAATAAGGTTAGCGTATTTGGTATTACTTGTTGTTTAATATTGGGCAGCAAGCCTTGCTTATTTAAATACCATTGATGCTCCATGTTATTTGCAAAATACTGAGATAACTCTAAAATTCCATGCATTCTTAAATCTTTTTCATTTACAAGATATCTTTCATCTCTAGGAGACATAAGTCTAAATGGATCAGGGAATAAACAGAATATATATTCTGGTTGACCAAAATTATCGATATATGAATATATTCTGCTTATAATATTCGATATAGAATCTCCTCTTACAGCAAGGTTTATAGAATTTTTATTTAGGCGGGAAGATAGGATATTTCCCCATACTAGGTCTTGATTATCATCTAGGTAATATCCATGAGTTTGGCTACATCCAGAGTATATAATCTCTTTTTTGCCAAAAGATTGACCAGAAGGAATATTGTGTTCTGTATTGTTTTGAAAGTTTAATAAAAAAATTGACTCAGGATCATTTTTGTCTAAATATCTAAGATCGTCTACTATATGATCAGGTATATTCTTTTCAGGTTTAATTTTTTTAAACATATTTAATTATACAATATGTAATATCTTAGTCAACTAAAATTATGGTATAATGACATTATGAAAAAACTATGGGCAGGTATAAGTGTAATTGCGATAGCAATTTTTTCTGGAGCTATGCTTTCTAAATTTTTAAATTGGGCGGGAGAGCTAGAAGTATTTGATTTTGACCTAGATGATAGTATAGAAGATGAAGAACTCTAAGCTATATAGGTCAATCCTTCAGCTATCTTGGGTATTGATAATATCTTATATAGTTTGGTCAATATGGATCTACCAATAAATTTAGATAAAAGAGACCAATTAGCGAAATATCTGCTAGATCGTCGATATGAAGAGTGCAATTATTTTCAAGCTGACAATTTCATGGCACGGTGTTCGCTAGAATGGGTCATACAAGGTCTTAAGAGCCGATTAGAGACATGTTTAAACGCAGAGTCAGGGGTATGTGACATATGGTACCTAGAAAGTCATTCTACGTGTAAGTTATTAATGGATATTATCTATGAATATAGTTCTGATCCCCTGTATGATGCTAAACTTAAATAGGTTCTTTTCTCGCCGCCGCACTTCACTTTGTCCGATATGTGCTATATAATATAATATGATATATTTTAATCTATTTCCAAGATGTGGTAGTGCTTTCTTGGCCACCTTATCTAGTTATATCTTAGACTCTGAAGTAAAAGTAATTAGAGAGCCAGATAAATATAAGGATAAGATAAATCAAATAGTTGTTTTTCGTGATCCATTTAAAACTTTATCTTCTGTAATTGAAAGATCTAGATATACAAGCTTTTTACAAAATAAAAGTATTTCATGGACAAGCGGATTAGACCAAGAAATAGAATATCATAATAAAGAATATATTAGATTTATAGACTTAGCTCTAGATAATTTTTCAAATTTGTATTGCGGAGTTTTTGATCAAGTTATGACCGATCCTGTTAGTTTTTTGAAAAAAGCTGGAACCACCTTTAATTTAAAAACATTTGATAATGTAGACGCCGTTGAAATGACCATAAGCACCTTAAAGAATAGACACAAATCTGATTCTCCAACAGACTATGGACATTATTTTAGAGATAAAGATATGAATAGACTCCTTATAGAAGAATCTGTTACAGGATCTAAATGCTTAGATGAGTCTTTTGACAAATATAAACGTTTTGTAGAAATGGTTTCTTCTGCCGACGCACTTTTTCGCACTTCACTTAATTGCGACTAATATTCCTAATGGCAAAGTAATTAATTCACGTTTATTTTTAAAGAAATCCCTAGTTGCGGCTTCTGGTCCAGTAGAAATTCCTTCATGAGTATTACATATTACATATCCGCCAACAGACATCTTATCCCACATATATTCAAGTGAAATCTTAGTAGGTTCGTATAGACTGCAATCTAAATGCAACAAAGATATTTTTTTATTTTCAATTTCAATAAACTTTTTTGGAAACCAACCTTTATAAAAGCTTATATTGCTAAATTCAGATAAATTATTTTTTATATTTTCAATATCGGTATTCCAGTTTAACGTTTTGTATATAGGATTATCAACTACAGCAAGCTCAGAGACACCTTCCCAAGAGTCAAATAAATGAAGATGTGTTTTACAGACTTCTGCTAATACTTTGCTAGATACTCCAAGGTATGAGCCACATTCAACAAAGTCTCCCTCTACATCCAGAGCTCTCTCAGCAATACCTCTTATTGATGTTTTCCATATTTCTAAAACTTCTTCATTCATTACCTAGTTATTTTTGCTTTCATTGCATTAATAGCTGGGGTTTCAATGTTAGTATCTTTTCCTTGATAATATAAATTATTTCTTGAAAGAGCTTCCTCTATTACTTCTTTGAATTGAGGATTTATCTCAAGAGGGTTCATCCATTTTGCCATATTGGCAGGACTTTTGTCTCCTATTTGTTCGTAATATTCTGGGCTCTTGTAGTTATAAAATGTTCCTGGGTTATCTTCTGCTAAAAGTATAAAGTTTGAAAAGGCATAGCGAGTCCCAGAAGTAGTTGGCTTTGTTCCATGATCATAAGGGTAAGCTGCACCATGGAAAACTATATCTCCTGGTTTTGTTTCTACTACCAAACAAGGTTCTAAAAGTCTTTCTTCCCATAATTTATGATACAAGTCATTATCAGCTTTAGATATTTCTGGTTTTATGGATCCGTCAGGATTTAAATTTGGATAGTAAAGCTCACCGCCAGTGTAATCTCCCAAGTATGCAATCATTCCATACTCAAGCTCACAGCATGTTTGCCATGTATCTATTTCTACCAAAAGGTTGCAGTTTCCTTTACCAGGACTATCTGTATGAACAAACATACCATCATCAGTATTATCCGTAACCATTAGTGTCATTACTGGGTGTGCAACAAGTTCTGGATAAATTAATTCATTCATGAACTCCCATAACGGGTGCAACTCTTTAATAGGTGGGCTCATTCTGTCTTCGTACCAGTCACGCATACTCCACGGATTAAAAGTACTACCCTTTTTAAACTCTTCAGTTTTTTTCATAATTGTATTATATATATCTTTTGGGATAATGTTTTCAAACTTATATATTCTGTCTGCTATTTTAATACAATTAGGCTTATCGTAAAACATTATTTGTAAGCCTCCCAAGCTTCTTTCATTATTTCATTTTTCTCTTCAATAACTTCAGCAAACTGAGGATTTAATTTAAGTGGTCTATGCCAATCATTTAATTGATTTAAGGTTGGAGGATCATATTTTCCTATTTGCTCATACCACTCTGGACTTTTATAACTATAAAAGCTTCCAACATTATCTTCTATATTTAATGCAAAATTTGAAAATGCATATCTTGTTCCGCTAATAACTTTTTTTACTCCATGCTCATAAGGAACTGTTGCTCCATGTATAACAATATCACCTGGTTCTGGAGATACAACTAAGCAAGGCTCTGCTAAAATTTCTTCATTAATTTCATACACTGAAAATTGTCCCTTATCGGTAGGCGGCTTAACAGTGCCATCAGGGTTTATGTGTGGATAATATATTTCTCCACCAGTAAAGTCTCCAAAGTATGCAATTACTCCATATTGAAGTGAGCAACAAACAGACCAAGTATCAATTTCGTAAAGATCATCGCTGCCATCCATACCAGGGCTGTCAGCATGAACAAACATTCCCTCGTCGTGTGGTTGAGAAATCATTAAATTTGTTAAAGGGTGTATTACATGTTCTGGATATATAAGCTCGGACATAAATTTCCAAGCAGCAAAAGTGCTTACAAAGGGAGGACAAAATTTGTCTTTGTACCAGTCGTTGGTACTCCAAACATTTTCTGGTCCGCTTCTTTTCCATGTTGCGACGTCAGCATGTACTGAATCCATTATCTCTTTTGGGATAATATTTTTAAATATAAAAACTCTAGGTGCAAGCTCTATGCATTTGGGATGATCCTTAAACATTATTTTTTCTCCGTATCTTCTTCGATATCATTAGCATCCAATTTTCAATTTTTACCTCAGCTCTGCCACTAACAGTTTCTTTTAAATAGGCATCTGTTTGAAAATAAGGGTTTTGCATTGCTTGGGAAAAATGATCTCTTGGACTCATGTACCACCTCTTTTTAAAGTATTACTTAATTATACCACTTAAACATTAGAAACCCCCAATTAGAGGCGGATCCAATTGGGGGTTACAGGACTTTCGTCCTAAACAGGGAACACGAATGCTCTACCTGAATTCTTATTGTATTATTATTTTATACTTAAGTCAATGTTTATATACAATTGCTTGTCCTGTGGGTAATTCAAGAATTTGTTCTTGACCAAAAAAATCAATCATTGCTTTTCTTGCTCCTGGAGTTTTCTTAGATCCATAGTCATCACATATTAAAACAGCTCCATCTACCATTAATGGCCAAAAATGCTCTATAGAATTTTTTGTTGGTTCGTATAAGTCTGTATCTATATGTACATAAGAATAAGAAAGGGTGTCTATTTTTTCAAATACTTCAGGAATCCATCCCTTGTACAGCTCCACCTTAAAATTATTTTTTTCTAAATTTTTAGTTATTTTTTGAGCTATTTCTAAAGGCATTGCAAGTTTTACTGTTTTAAAATAATCACTATCAAAAATCCCAGGTTCAGAAACTCCTTCAAACGAGTCTATACCTAAAAATCTTTTATTACATAAATCAGCAACAAAATATATAGACATTCCAGCGTATGTACCACATTCAACAAAGTTAGATTTTTTATTAGACTGTTGTTTTGCTAATTGTCTGAGAATATATAACCTAGCATAAAGAACAGTATCAATAGGATCATTCATCCCAGTGATACTGTTAAATGTTTGATGTAGTTTTACAAATTCTGGATCATCTTGCCAACGTGAAAGGTAAGATTCCATTTATTCTTCTACAGAGATAAGTTCCCAGCTAGGAGAATGACTAATTACATTTCTAATTGATAAACACTCTTCATCGTTTTCCGCTACTACAATTAAAGTAGCGTTTAAATCGCTAGGCAAATCAGGATGGTGTGCATCTTCCCCAGCATTTTCTTTATACAGCTCTATATGAGATTCATAAATTGGTTTGTAGGTATATTTAGGCATTATTAAGTGCTCCCGCCTCTAAAAGTCTTTCATACATGTTAATGCATAAAAGTTTAAACGATTCATTTCCTTGCTCGATATGTTTAGCAGACTCTTCTTCTGAGATGCCAGCATTAGAATATAGCGTTTTCATATCCTGAATTACTCCACTCAACATTAAGTCCAGTGTGTCTTCTCTAGTCATTTGTTTCTCCTGGTGTAAATGATGGCGTTGGCCCAAGTAAGTAACCCGCCTTATGGTATTCTACCATTTTAGAAGTTTCTTCGCTACCAGCCATCCTGCTAGAAATTAATGTTAAAATGTCATATATTCTATGAAGCATTATATAATTAACCATTGGTAGGTTGTCTTCTAAATTCTGTTGCTCTTCTTTATTGTCTGTCGTCTGGTCTTCCTGCATCTAACCAAAAAACCTCTCTGCCCATTGCATCTGTAATTGTTACGGGTGCAGATTCTGTCTCTACTTTACAAGTGCAATTATTTTGGCATTTTGTCATTTTTTAACTGCCTGTCCACTAGTTTTACTATATCGTTGTAAGTAGTAATACCAATATTTTTTTTATATTTACAAGATAAGCAATATAAAAATATATTATCTTCTAAATCTTGATTAGACAAAAGAAGGGATTGATCTACTGGGCATAAAAGCTGTTCAACCAATCCTTCCCTTGACATAAGGATGTAAGTTGATACATATTGTATCTTCATTACATCTCCTTTACTCTGTCGGAAATTTTAATAAAAATTCCTTGGCTCTTGGGGTCATTCCCTTCCAAGCCGACCAATCATTTCCGCCATTGGTCATATAGTACGTTATCTCTGCGTTTGTTACTGGGTCGAATAACTCTTTGTTACTCTTCAGATTAAATTTCTCTAGCCTATCTAGACCGAGACTTCCAATCATATTTATTTGAAATAATCCATAAGAATTATCTCCTGTATTCCTATTCCCGTTATATGCAAGCGGTCTTCCATTAGATTCACGCTTTGCTATTGACCAAGCTTGTTTAAGGCCTAGTCCCTCGAATCCTACAGTCTCAAGTAATAGTTTTAACTCTTCGTCTGTAAGCATCTCAGATGGCTTGTAAATCTCTTTACTAAAACTATCTAAGACTTCTTGCTTTAATTGGGCTTCAGTTTTCACTAAAGGTTCTACTACAGTTAAAGCGCTTGCTTGTGGTCCAGAAAATAAAAACAATGTTACCATCGTTATAATTGTCCAGTCACGAACTAAATCGCTAAACTGCGTTTTTATATTCTCCATTGGCATTTCCTCCTATAGAGATAACGAACTATAAGAATATCATTAATAATGTAATACTGTCAAGCTAGTCAACTAAAATAAGTATAAATATTTATTAGGTGTAGACTGTTAAATAAAAGTTTGATACACTTGGACTTCACTCAAAATTAACACCGCAAGGCGGAGAAAAGGTTATATAAAAAATGTCGCAAACTATTGAAAACCCTTATGAAAACTTTATTGCTTTATCTAGATATGCAAAATGGGTAGAATCTGAAAGCCGTAGAGAAACATGGGGTGAAACAGTAGATCGATATTTTAATTTTATCACCAATCATTTAAAAACAAATCACGACTATGTACCAGATAATAATCTTGTTGCAGAACTAAAAGATTTTGTATTTAAAAGAAATGTAATGCCTTCCATGAGATCAGTAATGACATCTGGACCAGCATTAGAAAGAGACAATGTTGCTGGCTATAACTGTGCTTTTCTTCCAGTTGATTCCCCACGCTCTTTCGATGAAACAATGTATGTTCTTATGTGTGGAACTGGAGTAGGTTTTTCAGTTGAATACAAGTATATTAATAAGCTCCCTTCTGTCCCAGAAAAACTTGAAAAATCAGATACTGTTATTGTAGTTGAAGATTCAAAACAAGGTTGGGCAAAAGCATACCGTGAATTGCTCGCACTTCTTTGGACAGGCCACATCCCAGCGATTGATGTTTCAAAAGTTCGTCCAGCAGGAGCAAGACTTAAGACAATGGGTGGCAGATCATCTGGGCCACAACCACTAGTCAACCTTTTTGACTTTACTATTGCTAAATTTAAAAATGCTGTAGGAAGAAATCTTAAGCCAATTGAGTGTCACGATATTATGTGTAAGATTGGCGAAGTAGTTGTTGTAGGAGGAGTTCGTCGCTCAGCAATGATTTCTCTTTCAAATATTAACGATATTGAAATGGCTCAAGCAAAATCAGGTAACTGGTGGGAAGCAAGTCCACAACGTGCACTTTCTAATAATTCTGTTGCGTATTCACGTAAACCAGAAATGGAGCAATTTATTGCAGAATGGAAATCACTTTATGACTCAAAGTCAGGAGAGCGAGGTATATATAATGTGGCCGCAGCTCAAGCCCAAGCAGCAAGATACGGTAAAAGAGATCCAGATATACACTACGGAACTAACCCTTGCTCAGAAATTATTTTACGTCCTTATCAGTTTTGCAACCTTTCAGAAGTCGTATTACGTGAAAAAGATACAAAAAAAGATATTGAGCGTAAAGTAGAGCTTGCAACCATTCTTGGAACCTGGCAATCAACGCTAACTGATTTTAAATATTTACGCAAAATTTGGAAAGATAATACAGAAGAAGAAAGATTGCTAGGGGTTTCACTTACTGGACAATTTGGCCATAAGTTTATGTCTGGCAAAGAGGATATCGTAGCACTAGAAGCATTTTTAATGACTCTTCGTGAAAAAGCAAGAGAAGTTAATAAAAAAGAATCTGAAAAGATTGGGATTCCTGAGTCTGCTGCTATTACATGTGTTAAGCCATCAGGAACAGTGTCTCAATTAGTTGGTGTATCTTCAGGGATGCATCCATGGCATTCACAATACTATATTCGTACAGTTCGTGGGTCAAAAGGAGATCCAATTTCTACATTTTTAAAAGAGGTTGGAATTCCAGTAGAAGATGATGTTATGAAACCTAACGACACCTATGTATTTTCGTTTCCAATAAAAGCACCAGAAGGTGCAATTGTCAGAAGTGATCTTACTGCTATTGATCACCTTAACATTTGGCTTGTATACCAACGTGCTTGGTGTGAGCACAAACCATCTATTACAGTTTCTGTAAAAGAAGATGAATGGATGGAGGTTGGAGCTTGGGTCTATAAAAACTTTGATGAAGTCTCTGGCATATCTTTTCTCCCACACTCAGAACATACATATAAGCAAGCTCCGTATCAAGAAATTTCAAAAGAAGAATATAATGCACTATTAGAAAAAATGCCCAAAAATATTCGTTGGGAAGACCTATCTTTTTATGAGACAGAAGATGGAACATCTACAAACGCTACACTCGCATGCAGCTCAGATGGAAACTGTGAACTGGTAGATATTAGTGCATAGTGGTACAATTATAGAATTGGGGTAAAACCCAAAATTCCTGGGCAACCCGCCTAGAAATAAGGAGGATCAAAATGGCAAAAGCTAAAGAAGATCTTAATAATGATGGAAAGGTAACAATGCAGGAGAAAATTCTAGCAGCGCTAGCAAGTTATGGACGTCACTTCTTAGGAGCCGCAATTGCTCTTTATATGACTGGGAACACCAGCCCAAGAGACCTATTGATGGGCGGATTTGCTGCAACAGCACCCGTAATCCTAAAGGCTCTAAATCCAAACGAAGCATCTTTTGGATTTACCAAAAAGTAAAATAAAAATAGTCAATTAAGAATACTCCTGTGCTAAAATTAGTACAGGAGTATTCCTAATTAGGAGACTATGGCAAATGGCAGGACAAAAGAACTTTGAAGTAGATCAAAATGCAACATTTACCTTTATAGTAGATTATAGAGATAATAATGGAAATGCAATTGATTTAACGGGAGCATCAGCAAAGATGCAAGTTCGTGATGGAAAAGGTGGAGCAAAATTAGCTGTTACCCTTACATCACCTTCTGGTGGAATAGTAATTGATCCAACCAATGGAAGATTAACTATAAAAATGACACCAACTCAAACAAATAAACTCTTTTATCCTAAATCATCTTATGATGTAATGGTTGTCGATTCTAATGGGAATAAAATAAAACTCCTTGAGGGCTTTATGACGCTCAATAGATCGGTAACCATCTAATGACAACAACAATAGTCGTAAACCAAGTAAAAGATGAAGTAGTAGTATCTTCCCCAGGACCACAAGGTCCTAGAGGTAGAACCATACTTAGTGGCACTAATGCTCCATCAAATAACTTAGGCTTAGAAGGAGACTTCTATTACGACACAATTAATGCTAAATTTTATGGTCCAAAATTATCAGATTCTACTTGGCAAGATGCAAAAATCGTAATCCTCACAACAAATACCCTATCTTATTCCTGGGAGCTAGCTCAATTAACTGGGCCAGTAAATGGAATATATTCTTTAGAGATACAACACAACCTGGGATACAATCCAAACGTAACAATTAAATCAAGCGCAGGAGATATACTTGAAACAGGTATAGATTACAACAGCATCAATAAAATTACACTGACTATGGCACAACCATTTTCAGGGACAGCACATCTGTCTTAAGGGAGAAAAAAATGGCAAAAAAGTTTTTAGTTAGCATTGATCTCAATAAAAACGAGCTCTTAAATGCTAGAATTCAAAATTTGGGGTCAGCCCCATCTAATCCAGTTGTCGGACAGGTTTACTACAACAGTGGCGACAACGTTATGTACTACTACAATGGACTAGCATCACCAAATGGTCCATGGGTAGCAATGAATGCTTCTCAGGAAGTAATTCAAGATATAGTTGGATCATCTATTTCTGGAGGCACAGGATTAACTTCCACATACGTAGATTCAACTGGCGTAACAACAATTGATTTAGATAACACTGCAGTAAATGCAGGATCATACGGTTCACAAACAAAAATACCAACATTCACAGTAGATCAGCAAGGAAGATTAACTCAAGCTGGCGAGGTAGATGTTGCAACAGAGCTTTCAATAACTGGAGATACTGGAAACACATCTATTTCACTACTTACAGAAGGATTAACTGTAAATGGTGGAGAAGGAATTGATGTTGCTGTAACAAATAATGCAATAACAATTTCAGGAGAAGATGCATCTACAACTAATAAGGGAATTGCTTCCTTTTCAGCAGCAGATTTTAATGTAAATGCAGGCGTAGTATCTATAAAAGATATTGATTTAGATTCTCAAACAACAGGAGATTATGTAGCAACTATTGTTGGAACAGCAAATGAAATTACTGTTTCCCCAAATAGTGGACACAATGCAGCCGTAACCGTAGGACTTCCAGACAACGTAGAGATTACTGGAAACTTACAAGTTGGTGGAAATTTAAATGTTATTGGAACTGTTAACTCTGTAAACACTACACAGATAAACATAGAAGACAATAAAGTAAAGCTTAATAGCAATTTTACTGGAACACCAACCACAGACGCTGGAATTACAGTAGAACGTGGACTAGAATCAGATACAGAAATTTTATGGAATGAAACATCTGACAAATGGACACTAACAAATGACGGTTCAAATTATCATGCAATTGCTAGAAAATATGCAGAAACACTCGGTGCTTCTGCTACCTCTTACACAATATCCCACAACCTAGGAACAACTGATGTTACCGTTCAAATATTTGAAGCGGCATCACCTTTTGCACAGGTTGAAGCAGACGTAAAAAGAACAAGTGCTAATACAGTAACAGTTGATTTTGCAGTAGCACCTTCAGCTGGAGAATACAAAGTAGTAGTTGTAGGATAATAAGATGTCTAGACAAATGAAGGTTGCTCTTAATCTTCTTACTTCTATGGAAAATCCAGATATTGGCACAGTTGGCGATATCTACTTTAACATAGTAAGCAAGAACTTAAGAATATACAATGGAGCAGAGTGGGTTGAATTAACTCCCCCAAGTACAGACCCAACTCCATTTTATATGCATACCCACACATTTGATGGCAGCGTTCATACAATTGATGTTCAGAATAAGGTTACCTTTAAAGAGACAAACACAGAAGATTCTCCCGATCTTGTTTTGCCTCTAGTAATTGGATACGATGGACAAACTCCTTCGTCATTAAATGATGGTGGA
>Ga0222713_10003581_pt1 | contig 16047 bp, 24 predicted proteins | sample C33_649DmetaG_FD_165061 | JGI IMG/M metagenome (GOLD analysis project Ga0222713, IMG submission 165061) | Estuarine water microbial communities from San Francisco Bay, California, United States - C33_649D | ecosystem: Environmental > Aquatic > Marine > Unclassified | place: USA: California...
TCTGTTTGAAGGGAGGCTAAGACCAGCCTGCGGACATTCTCGTGCGTCTGGGCCATCTTGTTGTTCGTGCCAGCTAGGTATTGTTTCAGACACCTGAATAATTTTTAGTACTAGAAGGGCTTAGCGGGACAAAGTGACGGCCACAAAAATTCCCTTTTTTAGCTTGACATGTGCAAGGTTTGCCGCTTTTCATTGTTCCTTCACAAACCTTGTATGGGGTTTTTTCTGTAGCAGAACGATACTTTCTCGTAGAAGAACCCGTTACATCTGGATCTATAATAATATTTTCTATGCGTGCACCATCCCACTTTTTAATATTGACCGTTTTTGGTAATTTTAATAAACTAAAAGAACCTTGGAGTCGGCGTTGTGTTTTACTATCAATTTTATGGCACATGGTGACATTCATTCCATATTGGCATTTCATTTCCTTTTTCATTTGCATTATTTCAGTTATAACTGTCTTATTAACTTTACCTTTTGGGACATCACATATTTTTTTGCGTAAATTCACAATGCTTTGTTTATTGCACGAACCAAATAACCAATTAAGAAATTTGTCATCGATAATTAACTTGTATGATTCTTTTATATGTTTTACACCATTATTCAAATTGTCATAAATAAAAATTATCATTTCATGTATACGCTTATCACTCCTGTAATCAAAAACACGAAGAAGATCCCCAATGTCAATTTTTTTTGGGTTAGTTGATGTTTTAACTGAAATAGTTTTTACATTGTTTTCTGCATCATGTTTATCAGTTGGTTTACTTTTCGTGGTATCAAACCCCAATGCCTGTAAATAACGTTGTTCGTATTCCTTCCCGTGCATCTGTGAAGTAGCAGGCATATTCCATATTAAAGACATACAAATAATATGTTTAAATGAGAGCACTTGCTGACAAATTTTACACAAAACCTGATGTGGTGAATAAATGCGTAGAGATACTAAAAAATCACTTCACCATAGATAGAGCTAATGATGTGGTGATCGAGCCGAGTGCCGGTGGGGGTGCGTTCATTGATGCGCTCACGGGTTTGTGTGACAGGTGCATTTTTTTGGACCTCATCCCTGAGCACGAAGGGGTCACGGAGGGTGATTTTCTCGCATTCGCGAACCCACATCCTGGGAGGCGAACGCATGTGATTGGCAATCCTCCGTTCGGTCGCCAGTCGTCGCTGGCGATCAAGTTTATTCGTCACGCGGCTACCTTCTGTGACACTATATCGTTCATACTACCAAAATCATTCAAGAAAGATAGTATGAAAGACAAGGTTCCAAATAATTTTCATCTAATAAATGAAACGGACCTGGAATCGGAATCATTCACCGTGGATGGAAATTCCTATGATGTTCCATGCACATTCCAGATATGGGAAAAGAGAGACCACGAACGGACATCAAGGGTGAAATTGGAACCGAACGGATACAGATTCGTCAAAAAGTCTGAAGGACCGGACATTTCGATTCGACGGGTTGGAGTGAATGCTGGGGAGGTGGCTACGGAAACATCGACAAAAAGTGAACAATCTCATTATTTTATAAAATTTGGTGGAGAAGTGCCACGTGGGCTAGATAGACTGAAGGATCAGGTTCAGGCATTCGCCACCAGCACGGTGGGACCAAAATCGGTCTCCAAGCAGGAACTGATTGGATTTCTAAACGGGTTTTGAGTGCCTTCCGCAGTAGCACCCGTTAATGGCCTTGAACCCGCACGGTTTGCCAGAAAGTGTAACGGCTTGGCATGTAGCTTTGGGTGCCTTTTTTGTCTTTTTCGTAACGGTCTTCTTCACCTTGGGCATCACCTCGTCAAGCTCGATCCTCTTGGTCGTATAGAGCCGGTCTTTCTTGGCGATGTGATGGATCACCTTGGGGCGCATGGGGTCGTCATGCATCGCCCTGCCCGTGGTGGGATCCAACTTCATCCTACCCGGGACGTAAATGACTTCCTCTGGAGGAAGGTAGTAGCGGTCGAAAATCTTGTGCATGCGTTCGCGAGTAGCCGGAAGCCAGCGACCCCCTCCCTTGAGCACCATTGTGTAGCACGATGGGTGTGACCAAGCTTTCCTCTTCCTGAATAAAATTTAGTGCTCCTCCCACAGCAACTGATAAGCCGGATAATATTCCGACCAAAGATGTAACGGAAAGTAATCCCAAGACCACACCCACCTGCATAAAATAAATGTAGATAATTAGTAACAATGTCTTCGTCATTTGAGAGTATTCTTTCACCGGAGTCAGTTGGCTCGGCGAGGACACCCAACTCGGTTGGCTCGGCAGCAACTCCATTCAGCGAGGCGATGTCGAACTTCAGGGGGAGTGTGGCAGAGTCACCCTTTGTGCAAAGGACGCGCGTGTCACCGAAGAATGCGCTCGTGATTCTTGCGTTCTTTTTGTTAATTCTTTCATCAATTGGCACTACCTACACGATTGCGCAAATCAAGCCCACACCTGCGCAGCGCGATGCCCTGGACGTTCTCAAGGCTGCTCAGATGAAATTCTACAACAGCCGCGAGGGGCAGAAGACGATTGCGTCCGTTGCGAGGAACGTCGGCATCAAGAACCTCACGTCTCAGAAGGAATACATGGAGCTCGCGATCAACTCGAACAAGATGGTGAACAAGATAGTCATGCGAAGCAAGATTTTCACCATTTCGACGGTGCGTCAGACGCTCGACCTGTTTGGCACGCTCGGGAAGGACACCCAAAAGACTCTGGCGAGTGCATCGGGTTCCGTTTCGGGACTTTCTGGAATTATCTTCAACGTCGTGAAGACCACGGAAAAGATCTCCGAAAGGGATCTTCCGATCATCGCACGTCTCACCGTATGGGCGGCTTCGCTGATAACTGGCGCGAGCATGCTCTATGGGCTCAACCCGGTGCAGATGGCCAGAATCTCCAGAGGTGTTACTGGATTGATTGTGAAAATGTACAGGGAGCGCAAGAGTTATTACGAAATGGCCGCGACAATTTACAATTATGTTGAAAAAGGGTTCAGAAAAATGAAACGGTCCAGGAACTAAATTTTATTCAGGAACCCAAAAGATGATCCCAAGAGGTCACGAACACAACTTGGGTTAAAGAAGAAACACACAAGGTGATCAGAACCAACAACAAGATGTCTTTTGCTTACCTTATGTCTTTCGCGCGCAAGGTCGACTTCGATCTTCAGGATCCCAATGGACCCATGAAGGACCTCGAAGCATACATGGCTGCCAGGATCGAAGAGGCAGTCACCAAAACTGAGAACAAGTTCAAGGGCTTGGTGGGAATGACCAAGAGCCATCTGCCCGACATCTACAAGATGGACCGAACCTTGGGAGGAAAGTTCAGGGATCATCTGCTCTCCACGAACATGGTTGCGGTGGATGAGATGTCACCCGAGCCCGAGGTGGTGGCGACCAAGCCGGCAAGCACCAGGGACAAGGGCAAGGCGAAGGAGCCACAGGGACCAGCGATGGTCTGTGGGTGTATCACCAAGGACAAGAAGAAGCCCTGCCAACGCCGAGGGGTGGCCGAGTATGGAGGTCGATGCGGGCACCACAAGAACTCGGAAGGTCCTCGGGTGACCAGCGTGGAGACTGTGGTCGTCGCAGCTGAGCCCAAGAGCGAGCCCATGGCAATGGTCGAACCTGGTCCATCTGAGCAGCCACCGGTCCCGATGACCACCACCAAGGCAACGGTGAAGACGGCTCCTGCTGAGGTCGTGGAAGACCCTGAGGAGGTTGAGCGTCGCCAAGCGGACTTCAGCGAAGAGGAACGTCAGATGGTCGAGGAGATGACACGTCAGATGGGGATGACCAACGAGGATGGTGAGGTCCTCCACGAGGAGCTGGAGGAGTGGGATCCCTTCGAGGGGGACGAGGAGGAGGAGGATGAGGAGTCCGACGAGATGGACTACGAGTAACTTAAAGAATATTAGATAATATACACCATGTTTCGAGCAATTGGTATCGCTGTGGGTATGTGGGGTGCATCGACCGCTCTCACCTACGCACACTATCGTTTCTGTTTCCCTTGGTTCACAATCGCCGAGCCATGTCTGTCCATTCAGCGAAGTTCTGTCTTTCTGAACACCACGATCCAAAATTATGGGTACATGGCGGTGGGACTTTTGATTGACGCGACATTGAAACTGATGCCTCCGGTGATGAGGAAACCCATTAAAGAAAAAACTCCAAAAGTAGAATAGAACAAGGATGTGGTTTGCACCGGCTTTCATCGGCATCCATTCCTTTTTTGAGAGACGGTTTTCAATCAAGAAGACTCATGTGATTGTGAACTTGTTCCACATGGCCTCCGTGTTCACGTGGAATCCCGGGTTCGTGGTTTCAAAGAGTTACTTCTTGGCTGATTTCTTTTTACTTTTCAAAAATCGTGACGCCTATCCGGGCATGTGGCAGATCCTACTTGCGCATCACGTGGTTTCGTATGCGATCTTGATGACGGAGGAGGGCAACGAGGATGTGGATCTCGCGCTCAAGTGGGCGGAGGTGTCCAACATGAGTCTGGCTGCCTACGAGCTATACCCAAACATATTCACCAAGACCATGCGCGTCATCGTCTACCCGTGGAGTCGTTGTGCGATGCTTCCACTCTGTCTGATTGAGTGCACCAAGTCACTGGGCGCCAAGGCAGTCGTGTTGGGTGTTCCGATCGTCGGAGGATCATTTTGGTGGTCGTGGAAGATAATTAAAGATTTTTTGCGTAGGTGACATTAGTATGTGGAAGTTACTTGAAACCTATGAAGACAAAATGGAACAAAATAATCTTATGGCAACCATGACTTTATTTTGGGGTGCGGTGTATGGAGTGACCGTAATGGTGAGTGCATGTCGAGGGATGGTGATACCATTTTGGGTCTCAAGATATTCTAAGGATATTAAAAGGGACTAATGGATCCATGTCCAAGATTGACCATACCAGGCACGAATTTCACAAAGCGTCTATATGCAGAGTTCGGAACCACCCGACCTTGGAAGGTTCGTAGACTGCCTACAGACGAGTTGCGCAAGTACCGCGAGGAGAGCATCGCGATCAGCATTAGAGAAAATCAGCGCGAGGCGGAAGCCAGGATGGCTAATCAGATCCGGATGATGAAGAAGATACTTTCTAGAATTTCCCTCCGTAATAGAAGGAGATGAGCCGGTTTCCGACTGGCTTCGTGGTTACCTCCATGGGTCACACGATAAGTTACGAAGTTGCCAGGAGACTGGTATCATCCTACGTCAAGCCAGTGAAGCAAAAACGAAGAGTCGGGTCGCTATTGAAAAAGAAGGTTGCCGCTGAACAGAAGTGGATTTGTGGATTGTGCAGTCACCTACTGGATCACACATATCAGGTGGATCACATTACACCACTGTTTAGAGGGGGAAGCAATGAACGTTACAATTTGATGGCAGTCTGTCCTCACTGCCACGCTAAGAAGACCTACGACGAGCAGATGGGAGTGTTCCATCAGCCCATCTCATAATTTGCGCATAAGTCCATTTGGGAGTAATATCAGTTGTGAGATCTATTATTCCAATATCATATTTTACAATGTTGTTATTGGGTGGCATTTGATATTGTTCATTTACTAATTCAAGTAAATTATTTTCCGAATTTCTGGTTTTCATGTAATATTTAAAATATTTATTGAGGTAGTTCCATTCGGGACCGGTTCTTTGTGACAAAGGCAAGTTTTTGAGAATCAAACCCCAAACAACCTTCTTTATCCACGGAAGACGAAGTCTTGGATCTTGTGGACCTCCATTTGTTAGGTCAAGATCTTTCATCATTGCGACAAAAGATTCTACGTAGCAAAAATGATGTTGTGAAAGTTCATCAAACTGAGCAATATTTTTGGCACTTTTTCTTTTTTTGACAGGAATACGTGTTCCTACGTAATTTTTCAACGTTGGCAAAAATCCGCCAGTAGGTTGTGCGTGAGTATTGTTTACGGATAGATTAAAAGGAGCACTATACGCACTTCTCAATGGAGTATGAAACACTTCTTCATTCGATCGCATAGAATCATACAGATTCACAGTTCTTCTATTGTGATCAACAACTACCATTCCATAATGACCCTCGTCGCTAGGAAAAGTATGTTCCAGTAAAATGTATTCTTTTCCCTTTGAAGGATTGATTTTCCTCGACATGTATTTTGTTTTTCGGCATTTGAATACAAACCTTTCACCGGTTTCCTTTTTTATGTCTTTTCCTATTTTTTCAAAAACGCCATCCTTTTGAATAAACCACTTGGCAATCTCTGATGCGTTCTCTATGGCCATGAGTTTTCTGGCACGAATGTTGGTATTTATTTTTGATTCTAGCCAATCCTTTTTGTCAATGTGAGGCGTTTTTTCTTCATGCATTGCTATTAAAAGTTTCTGTTTTGTCGGACCATTTTTCATCAACTTGACTGGGACAAATTCTACACTCATCCTATATGGTATTGTAATATTTTTAACTCGGTGACCATTTTCTACATCTTCGACTTCTTCGATTGTGCCCCACGATTCCACACGCCGTGCAACGAGGCAAAATGGGATCATCGTCGGCTTCGAACTCGATGGGCCATCTACAGCAAGGACAAAATGGTTTTCTAAGTTGTTCACTACAGGTCTTATGAAACACGTGACCACAGTCTAATATATCGGCATCTGTTTGGGAGTTGTTTTCCAAGCAGATGGCGCACTCGGGCAGATTATCGCCGTATGCCTTTAGCACCAATGATTTGATATTTTCGTGAAGCATAATACTGATCACGAAAAAATATAATTGGTGCAGCCGCGATTGCTACAAGGTTTAGAACCAAATATAGAAAAATCAATAATGAGTTTATTGTCATTGTTTCTGGTGGTATAAGAATTAATCTTTTTACAAAAAGGACATTCCACTATAATCTGATAAGACCAGTCATTTTTGTGAACACTCATGTTCTTTATGAGTTCTCTCTTCATTTGCTCTTGGTGGAGAAAATCCTTTAGCACTATTCCAGTTCATAAAATTTCCCACATTTTCGCGAAGTGCAGTAACGTTCACTCATCTTATCGTATTCAAAGTGTATGTGAATACCGGTTTCGTCCCTCATAACGGCATTGTGAACCACATGGTAGTTTCTCCTCCCGCAGTGAGGGCACACCACTTTCAAGGTTGCCAAAGAAGTTTTCATGTCAATCTCGATGTTCGTAATCAGTGAATTTTCACAGAGCATTGTTTGAAGTACTTGGCGTACTGAGGTTTGTCCATTCTTTCTACAATTTCTTTAACTAGCATCTGGACTTCCTTGGGGATAGGTTTTTTAGTCTTCTTGAGCAAGTCGTAGAGAAAGGTCATGCGCACGAACCTCTGTTGGCACTTGTCCGGGCGGACTGCCTTTCGGTGGCTGTTTCCGGTGAGCATGCTGTCCAATGCAAACAGCTGGTCGTACAAGAGGGACTTCACGTTCAGGACCGGGAGCCCCAAGCTCTTCAGTGTCTCTATGCAGCACTTGGTCTGCGCAAGTCGGTCGCTTCCACGCTCGGTGTATTCGTTGCCGGAGCGATCACCCATGTATCCATTGACCGCGTGGAACTCTGCGTAGTCGAAACCGGTCTTGGCATCCTGCAGCGACACATCAATCACGTGGGGAAGTTTGGTCCGCACGCTGACCTTGAACAGGGCTCCATAGGGTTGCGCCGCTTTGGTCATGGCCTTCTTGAGGAACGCCTTGAGCTTGGTCTCCTTGGAAATGTTTTCCTTTTCAAGCTCCTTGAACTTGAGAATGATCTGCCCATCATAGTCCGAACTAGGGGTCATCATCATGGCGGCACCGATCTTGGGGTCCACGAGTTTCTTGGTCTGCTGAAAGATCTCCTGGATGACCTGTCCGCCATAAAGGAAGAACCCATTCGGCACCAAGGAAACGTCATCCGGAAACTTGGCGGACTTGATGATCTTGTGGAACCGCTGAAGCACGTCCACAATGACTGCCTTCTTCAGCTCGGGTGAGTCCCTCATGGCGATGATGGCTTGTCTTGAATTTTTATTCAGGGCCTTGAGGAACCCATCACGGTTAAACCGAACCGGAGGGCGATTCAATTTAGAGATTAGGCGCTCCATCTTACCAGTAGCATAGGAAATATGTCAGACTGCATGATCTGTTGTGAGACCTTCACGGGCACCCGACGTGCCAAAGTGTCATGTGGCGGATGCGACTTTACGGCATGCGTCCAGTGCACCCAGACCTACGTTCTCTCGAAGGAGATGGATCCCCACTGCATGGGCTGCAAGGAACCCTTCGATCCCAACTTTCTGATCAAGCACTTCAGCAAGACCTGGCGTCTCAAGGATCTCAAGAATCACCGCGAGAAGATCCTACTGGATCGCGAGAAACTGCGCAAACCCGAGATCTACACCGAGGAGATGGCGCAGCGAACCCAACACGAGATCAACAATCTTTCTAATTGTTTTTATCAGGGGTTCCTAGGTTCGCACATAGCACATATCAGCTATCGTCAGGCACCTGACGAATATGGTAGTAAGATTCTTTGGCGTTTTGGAATTTATACCAAAAGTTCCTTGAGTCTTGTTCTCAAATGTTGGGTCGAGGATTGGAAAAAAGAATACGACAAACTCAAGACCGATTACCTTCCTCCCGACGCGATGGCAGCCTACATCTACATGGGCAAGATGATCGAGATGGACCTGATGGAGCACCCCGAGTTGGCCATATATCGTCGTTGGTGGGATCAACAGTATATTGCGATGCGTTCTCGGTACCCTTTCGAGGAGAGTTACAGAAGGACCAGGAACCCACCCAAGGTGGTCTACAATCGTCCGTGTCCTCTTGAAGAGTGTAACGGGTTCGTGGACACGAGCAAGTGGGTCTGTGGCACATGCAAGAAGCACATATGCAAGCAGTGCTTTGCCGAGAAAGAGGAAGGACACGAGTGCAACAAGGACATGGTCGAGACGGTCAAGATGATCATGAAGGAGTCACGTCCCTGTCCCAAGTGCTCGATCTACATTCACAAGACAGAGGGTTGCGATCAGATGTGGTGCACCCAGTGTCACACGACGTTCAGTTACCAGACGGGCGAGATCCATGTGGGGCGCACCCACAACCCCATGTACTATCAGTGGCTTAGGGAGACTCGCGGAACGGTCCCGAGAGAGCCCGGGGACGATCCGAACCAGCACTGCATGACCGACCCGACCGTGATGCTCACCAAACTGACGCGGATCAACACCGACCACGAAGAGGAGCAAGCGATCATCGGCAAGGTCGAAGGCGTCGTCCGTCTCAAAGCCGAAATACAGAGGGGCTTCATGTGGAACATGCCCTGGTATCACAGGGAGAACTACACCACCAACAAAACTGGGACCGAACTGAGAAAGTTGACGGTTGAATCAATTGACGGGAAGATCCGCGACGCCGACTGGAAGCACCGGATCCAGGTCATCGACAAGCGATCGGTGCGCGACCAGTTGTTTCGCGACTGCATGGACACCTTCCTGGCGGTCAGCGGCGAGATGGTGGAGGAGTTCTGGAATCACTGGAGGACCCGCAGAACGATCGACATGACTTTCGGCGAGAAACTGGACGGACTGATGAGGTATGTGAACGACCAGTTTGGCGTCTACGGCAAGGCAATGAACATCGTGGCACCGAGGCTGGCGATAGTGCGTCGCGAGCGCGAGTGGCGCGTGGAAGGCAACAAAATTCGCTATTAAATCTAGTAATGCCCGATTGGTTGCTCGTGGGAATCACTGGATTTTTGGGTGGGTTCTTTGTATACATTGTGTGTCGGTTTGCTTACGTGGCAATACATCACTGATAGGTCACCATACACCACCGGCGGTTAAGACCGAGATACTCAAACGCGATGTGAGTAAGGGCGCCAGCAAGCACGACGGCGACCGCCGGATGCACCGGGAGCCTTGAGGTGAAGGCGAGAAGCAGGAGCAGCACGAGTCCCACAACCAGCGCCTCAAACCCGACAGTGAAAACATTCCTCATTTAGTTATACTCGTGAAATAATTTACTGGCACTGTGGGTGAAGGGACGATCATGCTGAGCCCCCGCTGCCAGTTCAAAAAGATGATGGATCTCTCGTCTGGATGACAAAATTAGCAAAACCAAAGCAATAAATAATAGAGACGTCATTTAATATGAAGGACTAAAAATTATTCAGGTGACCCACTTAAGGAAGTGGGGCATAGACTTACAAAAGATGCAAGCCGCGCTCAAGATCAATTCGTCCGAGCTGGGCAACTTGGCCGGTTATGGTGCCAAGTTCTGTTCACCCCGCGAGGCCGCCGAAAAGTTCTGGAAGCGCAACAGACCCGATGCGTTCAAGGAATATGTGAGAAATCACGGGACACCCGATTGGAAAAAGAAAGACGACTTTGTCTACGGGAATGCCAACGCCAAGCAGATCATGGAAGAGGCGCGCAAGGTCAATACCGAGAACACCGGCGACATAGGTGGTGTGCTCAAGTCTGTCTCGGACGACAAGCGTGCTTCCGCCTTCACTGCCGAGCAGAAGCAGTTCCTCAACGAGGCCACACGCACCAAGGTCTTCCAGAATCACGGAACGCGCAAGGAAGGTTCGACGCTCGACCAGTGGTGCCGCGAGACCGGCAAGAACGCATTCAAGCCCACGGACAGGTACACTCTCCAGATCCACCCAGATGTGGTCGTGGTCGGTCTCATTGACGGACGCACCGAGAACAACGAACTCGTCGAGTTCAAGAACCGAGCGGGTGGCAGGCTGTTCAACGAGGTCCGCAGCTACGAGATGGCGCAGTGCCAGGCTTACCTTCGGATGCTCAATCTGGAGCGAGGCTTTTTGGTCGAGTGCCTTCGCCGCGAAGGACAGGAGCCCAAGCTGAACACGATCCCCTTCACCCGGGACGACGAGTTTTGGGAGGACACGGTCGAGAGGGTGCTGTCCAACATCTTCGATCCACGCTTCGAGTGCTTCCGCGTTACCGAAAGCGGTCCATCAGCATCCTAGACACGTAGGGGATTTTGTCTTTATCTTCTAATAAATTACTAATAATATTAAAAAGTTCTGCCTTCTTTCTGTCCCGCTCCACCTTGCTCTTGAGGTCCCACGGATTCCCGAGCCGCTTCATGGTCGTGGTGACCCATTCCCCGTCCTTGCGGTAACTCACTTCCTGCTTTTCGTCCCAATGCATTCTGTGCACCTTCCACGGAACTCCATCGAAACGAAAAGCAACCAATGTCATAGTCTGTATGGGCGTTTCGAACATCTGACGGATGCGTCGCTGGATGATGCTAAGTGCCTCTCTTAGGTTTTCGGGTTCTGGATTCTCGATATACCTTCGTATATCCGCCGGGACGGGTTTGGTCTCTCGCATCGAAAAAAGAAACTTCTTTCGCTTTGGATGCTGGATGGTCTTGTAGTCCGTGCGGGGCATGATTTCAATGGTCAGTGGGTGGTACATGTACTTGGGCACCTTGATGATCGCCCCGTCCTTCATCTTCTTGGTCTCCGTCCCCTCCTTGGGAATGTAAACAGCCGACGATGGGCTCAAATAAAAGCCAAAAATAGCATCTTTGACCTCCATACTGGTATTAAACGATAGAATAATTGTGAATGCAAATGAAGGTAACATTTCCAGGATGGCTTGGATGGGTTGAAGAAATGCCAGAAGATGAAGATGAAGAGGAAAAAGTGTCTATTATTGAAAAATGCTTCATGGAAATAACAGATGTTTATGCGGAGAAATTGTTGTGGCCATCCATCTACATGGATGAAGAAAATGGTTACGATTCAGAAGATAACCTAGAAAGGATATGGTATTATTCTGATGCTCGATCTTATTTGGAAGAATACCTTGAAGAAAATGGTTATAGCAGGGACTACTATCATATCATGCACGTCGATGCTACATTCCACGAACCTGGTAAAGAACCACGTGAAGTAAAATTTTACGTCAAAGAAATTACATGCGAAATCGAGCATCCTGGTGGAAACTGTTCGGATGAAATGTTCAAATGGTGGGTCTGCGAAGAACTTTATGGCGATTTTGATGAATACGGGCTTGATGTACCTGTTGAGAATTATAGAATTTTTCTTTATTGTTTGAATCAGGCTTGGCAAAATGTAAAAGCCTTGCCCGAGTGCATCACAAAACTGATTGATAAAAAGAGGTCTACCATTAAGGATGATTCTCTACGAGTGGCAGACGAAAATGAGCGAACTGGTTGAGATTTATGAAGAAATGGGAGACCACACAAGAGCCAATACATTTTCGGAAGCGGTCCAGCAGATCGTGAATCACGCCGAGCAATTTGATATTTCGATCAAAACGACAAAGGACGTTGACAAGTTCAAAGGTCTGGAAGGAGTGGGGCGCTCGACACTTGAACTTTTCAAAGAGTTCGTGACGACTGGTGAAATGAAACGTCTCAAAGACCTAAAAGGTGAAGACTAGTATAAAAGAAGCACGCCAGACCCGTGGTCAAAAATATAAAGTTGGTTTGTTCTTCACACTTTCTGGCGGGTTCGGCAACGAGAGGTTCCTCGTTGACTCTAGGCAGTGTCTCGGCACGGCACATAGGACAAACAATGTTTCCATGAATATTCCAGTCACGGACACATTGATAGCAAAGTTGATGACCACACGGATTCATAGTGACCGTGGTCTTATCACAGATGTCATCGAAGCACACTGGGCACTCGGACATGCTCTCTAATAGTTAAGCATCACAAAAAGGCTCATGACCAAGAAGATCATGTAGATGACAGCAAGGCTGAACCGCATGGTCCGCTCGGAACTGGTGATTCCCTTCTTGATTGACCGCATCAGATAGATCTGAAGGGAGAACGCCAGGAAGGCAAGACCCGCAAGAAGGTAAGTGAATGACTTCATGGGGAAGATACGCTTCTTCGAGACCAGAGGACTGGTGGTCACCATGAAGAAGATTCCGAACAGACAGACCAAGGCAAACGCCCGACCGGCCTGAAGGAGCCCCATCTGGTTGTCGTCGATCTCAAGCTCGGGAACCTCTCCCCCGGCCCTGAGCGCCTTCATGACGTCCAGACGCTGGCGTTGACCCTCGACGATGAAGGCACCGCAGGTCTGCTCCATGCTCACCATGAGAGCACCGAAGGCAGTCGCAACCCCGAGGTTGGCAAGACCCGCCATACACGAATGGTTATTAGGGACAGCGTTCATTTCTTACTTATTGTAAGAGATAAAAATATGATATCTCGTTCTGGGTTCATTGTCCCCCGAGATCGTGATCTCGAAAAGGCATTGACGGTCACCCCTGAGGTCAACACGGACTATGCTCCTAGAGGAATTCCGTTCAAAGTCTTTCGGCGAAACAAGGACAACCTGTGCATTCCACAGCACTATGGAAAGCAACACATCGAAGCGGACCCCCGGGACAAGCGTCCCGAGCCAGTCAAGTATGAAATACCTTTCAGTGGAAAACTTCGCAAGGACATTAATCAGCCTGAGGCGGTTAAGAAGGTTCTGGAATCTATGAAAAAATGTGGTGGTGGAGTGCTTTCATTGCCGTGCGGATTTGGTAAAACCGTTTGCGCCATCAAGATCGCAAGCAAATTAGGTGTCCGAACTATGATCATGGTACACAAAGAGTTCCTCGCCAACCAATGGAAGCAGAGGATTGAGCAGTTCTGCCCCGGGATGACCGTGGGGAGAATTCAGCAGGACAAATTTGAGATTGAGCATCCATTTGTGATTGGGATGCTCCAAACCTTTACGTCGCGGGACTTTCCTATGGAGGCATTTGAGTCCGTGGGACTGGTCATCGTGGATGAGGCTCATCATATATGCGCGCGGGTCTTTTCGCAGTCGATGCTTCGCATGTGTCCGAAGTACACGCTAGGATTGAGTGCGACTCCCGAAAGGAAGGACGGACTTACCAATGTCCTCTACTGGTTTCTTGGACCACAGGCCTACATGGTGGAACGAAAGCAGGACGACGAAGTCACGATGGATGCCATCAAGCCCAAGTTGGACATCTACTACCAGCCATTTCCCACGAGTCGATTCGGAAAGGTGTCGTTGGCCGAAGCCACCACGATGTTGGTGGAGGACGAGGAGCGCAACAAGATCATCCTGGAAAAGATGAAGGAACTAGCTCACAGAAAGGTTCTGATCCTAACCGATCGAAGGGATCACTGCTTTTGGCTGAAGGAAAATATCCCAGACTCGGGTCTCTACATCGGTGGAATGAAAGAAGCAGAACTGGACGAGTCGGCGACCAAGATGGTGATCATCGGAACATTCAATATGGCTCATGAGGGCTTAGATATTGGAGATGTAGACACAGTGTTCATGGTGACGCCCAAGTCGGACGTGGTGCAAGCCGTGGGAAGATGCATGCGAGAAGGAGGGTCACGACGCAACCCACCCAAGATCATAGATCTCCATGACAACTGGGGTCCATTCGACGCGATGTATTACAAGCGTCGCAAGATTTACAAACAATTAGGAATAATAAAGGAAGCACAAAAGAAGCAGGTGACGGAGATCCTTGAATTCCTGGATTAAAGAAAAGAAAACAAAGGTAAGTACGAAAAACAATGAACAGCTACGTTCGCAATCTGATGACCAAGCTTGATGTCGCACCCTGCTTTGACATGGTGATCCGTGACAAACCCTTTGACCTGGTGGCGACCTTGGAGAAGCACGAGGAGATTTTACATCGGACCGGTAAGTTCTTCTTGGTGGTTCACGAGGATGGACTCAATGTGCCCAATTATTCCCGCGACCGCCTTCTTGACCGCGGGTGTGTCGGGGTGGTGAGCAAGAAGGATCTAAGGGAGTTTCTTTTGGGCACCAAGAACAAGATGCACAATGATCCCAAACTAAAGGACATGTTCATGGAGCCTGTTCGTGATACGATGAAGAGGGATGTCCCCAAGATGCCCAAGAATGCGCTCAAGGGAGTGAAGTTCGCGGTGACCGGAGTTCTAAAGCGCTGGAGTCGCGAGGAGATCGTGGACATCATCAAGAAGCATGGCGGAACAGTCACGAGTCAGGTGTCTGGTCAGACGGACTACCTCGTGGCTGGTTACGATCGTGGTAATGTCAAGTGCCGCAACGCAAAGGTTCACGACACCGAAGTTCTAAATGAGAATGATTTCATGGAGTTGCTTAGATGTCCTTAGGCACATCGGTGGCAACACCTGAGATGGAGTACTCGATGGTGATGGGAGTTGCGCCGCCAAAGAATCCACCCCCACGGCTGATCTCCCTGGGCTCATCGAGCTTCTCGCGCTTCATCTTGTAGGCGAATACCTTGCCGTTCTCACCGCGGGTGGTTTCCTGGACGGTCACCACGAGCTTGCAAGTTCCCTTAACCTTCTTTTCGCGACACGCGCGGGTGAAAGCCTTCCTCGCTGCCCCGAAAGGAGTCTTGGACACGAAGCGTCCGCCCTCGCCAACGGTGCTCCGGGTCTTCTTGGCACCCGGGCGGCGAATATCAATAACGGTAAATGAACGATCAGTACTCTCCATTTCTCTTTACTCTACTTGGACATTATTTTTCAACATCATGCCGGTGAGTTCGCCGATGGGTTCCTTGACGTTGGCAAAGTTGGGAGGGTTGGTGACGGCGAAGGGCGCATCGGGCACGCGAATGGGTGCACCTTGGATGATGTAGAGAGACCGCGTCCTGTCATAATAGATGATCAGCAGCAAAAGCAAGATGGCAATGATAAGAGTCATTCTTGTAGTTACTTGACAATTTTTGCCAGAGCCTCGCCCAAGGTCCTGTCAAAATTTTTAGCCTCCTTTTCGCCATTGACCGTCTTTTCACCGATGGGTCTGACTGGTCCAACTGGAGAGGCGATAGGCACTGCACCCCCTGTGACATTTCTGGTTCCAGTGACATTGTTAGTATTTCCAACCCTGACGCCGTTGTTCCTCACATTGGCGAGATTGGGTCTGGCGTTGATCTTGGTCTTCGGTGCCGGGGGCGCCACGTTCGGGACGTTCACGGGTCCCGCGTTCTTGCGTTCGGTCAGCATATTTTCATTTGCCTTGACGACCACCTCCTCGGCATT
>Ga0222713_10003583_pt1 | contig 16039 bp, 18 predicted proteins | sample C33_649DmetaG_FD_165061 | JGI IMG/M metagenome (GOLD analysis project Ga0222713, IMG submission 165061) | Estuarine water microbial communities from San Francisco Bay, California, United States - C33_649D | ecosystem: Environmental > Aquatic > Marine > Unclassified | place: USA: California...
GTTCGGTTCCTAAACAAACAGCAGTGCGAGAAGGTCGCTGACTTTATCGTAGAGCTGTCAAAAAATGAAACCCAACTCGGAGAATCTCCGAATAACTAAACAAAACCTAACAATGAACAATCAAATGACAATGGACGAACTCGTCCGCAACGTAGAGCAATGGGCAATCGCCAAAGGTCTCGACAATCCGCAGTACGCAAGCCGTCAGGCTCTTAAAGTTATGGAAGAAGTAGGTGAGACTATGGCTGCACTTGCTCGTGGAAAACAGGATGCCCTGAAAGATGGCATTGGTGATTCTATCGTAACTTTGATTATCCTTGCACAACAGAGTGGTCTTTCCGCAACAGAGTGCCTACAATGTGCTTACGATGAAATCAAAGGCCGCAAGGGTAAGATGCAGAACGGAGTGTTTATCAAATCAGATATGTGATCCGTATTATGGCTAAGATTGATCCGTATTTTAATCTTGAAAAAGAAAGGAATGTTCTGCTCAAGGCTATGTCATACCACGAAACATTTATCTCGGAGTGTTACAATCGCCTATTACAAATAGATAAAGAAATGCAAGATGGAAAGCCAATTCCAAACTATATACCTGTACAAGGTTCAGCTGACGTGGAGAGTTACTACAGGTAAGTCCTACGTAAACCACTACAAGGGCACTGAAGAGCGCCCATATGAGTTTATCTCTCGTGCCGAAAGCATCGAAGACATAAATAGAAATCCTGAAATCATATACCAAATGATGGTGCAAAACGGCCTCACTGGTAAAAAGATTAAGGACTTCTATGTTAAGCAGTGCTTCGAGAGGAAGCCTATATCGCAATCATTTGCACACAAGAAGGAAGACTACGAACAAGAATTTAAAAACTAAAAAGAGAGATGAGGGAATTTATTTTTGATGCAGACAAGTTAAAAGACCAACTGTTTGAACTGCGTACAGACGGTATGAAGAAGGGTGACTGGGTTGGATTCCATTCGCTGTTTGACAAATACTCAGTAAAGCGTGGTAGCACCACATACGTCTATGCCGGTGCACACCAAGGAAAGTCTCAGTTCGCCTTTGAGATTATGATGAACCTTGCAGAGTATTCCGATTGGAAGTGGGCTGTATATTCGCCAGAGACAGGTAGCCCTGTTGAGGTGTTTGCAGAACTTGCTTGGGTCTACTTGCGTAAGCCATTCCTAATCAACGATATGGTCACCGCATCAGATGAGGAGGCGCAACGTGCCATTGACTTTGTGTCCAAGCACTTCTACATTATTGACTCCGGACTGCAAGACCTGACAATCGAAGGCTTCTACACTGCTGTTGCAGACATCGAAGAACGATACGACATCAAGATTGATGGATGTTCACTTGATCCATTTACAGAGATTAAGACAGATGTGTCTTCAGGTGTTCGTGATGACATCGCTATCGGCACAATCCTCACTCGCATCCGTAAGCACTCAGCAGAGCGTGACTATCACACAATCGTTACAGTGCACACCAAGCACCAACAGGTGAAGTACAAAGATGGCATCCCATACGTTGATGTTCCAACTATGAACGACATCGCTGGCGGTATGCAGTGGAGCCGAAAGGGTATGATGGTGGTGAACATTTGGCGCTGTCCCTACGGACTTTGCGATACCAACGGTGTACCATACGAACCTAATCAGGTTAAGATTACAGTTGTGAAGGCTAAGCCAAAGGCTGTTGGAAAGTTAGGGTCTGTGTATATGTACTTTGACCGTGTTATGAATCGCTACTACGAAGTAAACCAATTCGATGGAACAAAACTATACGCCCAGCCACAGCTTAGTTAATGAGTATCGTGTTTCCTGGGGGAACGCTATATGTATGTTCTTTTCTCTGAACGTAGAGCAGATAACATCGTGCGAGGTATTGCCAAACACTAACCTATCTATCAATGGTAAAGAGTATTTGTTTGATGTGTCAGACTATCGTGGACACTCAGAGAGATATGTATTCTTTAATCCTGTAAATGGTCGTTTGGTAGTTGAAGCAAATGGTGTAAAAAAGATATACAAATTTGAAGTATCTTTGTTCGATGAAAATGAAAAGTTCTGAAGATAAAATTCGTGAAGTCGCTGACTTCGTTCGTGATTTATTGATTTCTAAAAATGCTGCATATGGCGACTCTGCCCTTAAGCCTGTTGCTATTTTTGGAAATGCAGACCCTATCGTTTCTCTGACCGCGAGGATTGATGATAAGCTTATGCGTATCAAAAACCGGGGGCTTAATGATAATACAGAAGACACTGTGGTTGACTTGATTGGCTACCTCATTCTACTGAAGATAGCCTTAAATGATGCTAATCCGAAATGAGCGAGAGCTTTTTAACTACCTAAAAGAATCGCATATACAGGACTTAGAGACCTGTAAAGATGAGTTCAGCTTTTATGACTGCTATTCGGTTGAGACGAATTCAGACATAGAACTCAAGTGTAGGAAGACTCACTACGATGAGCTTCTGATTGAAAAAGCAAAATACGACAACCTACTAGCGAGGGCGTTGGAGTTTCGTACAGTTCCACTGTATATTAACTCTACGCCCTCTGGTATTTTTGTCTTTGAACTAACAGAGCTGCCTGTACCGCAGTGGGAAGAACGTAGGATGCCAAAGACTACGGAGTTCTCAAACCGCAGCAAGATTATCAAGGTAGTTGGATACCTTCATATTCGTGAAGCAAAAATCTTAGAGTTTTGGAGATAGTGTTGAACCTCCCAAAGCCACCAAGCCTTAACAAAATATACTCTGGTGGTCACTGGGCAATTAGATCTAAATATAAAAATGATTACAAAAGAGAAATTAAAAAAGAGCTTGATCCTTTTGACAAGTTTACTTGCGAAAGTTACAGTTTGGATATTCGCTACAATAGCCGTCTTGATATTGATAACGGTATTCTTGTTTCAAAGTTTCTATCGGATTGTCTTGTCGAGGAAGGTTACGTTAAAGACGATAGTCCGAAGTACTTTACTAGTGTTCGTATCAGGTTTGACGCTAGTCTACCAAAAAATATCTACCAAGTAGTTATCAAAATAGAAGGATACAAAGTATGAAAGCGCTGTATTTTCAAGACCAAAAAGTAAAGGAGCAAATCGATGAGATGCTCCACGATATGGCTGTATTGTTTTCGAACATAGGCCAAGACTCTAGTCTAAAGGAGATTAAGGATGCCTATAGAAAAGAGTGGAAGATAATGGATGAGATAGAGGAGATTGACCCTGAATTTGGAAAAATCATACGCCCCTATAACGATAAAGAATGGACGAGTATTACGAAATCTTAACTAAGGATGAAGCTGACTTCCTTATTGAGCTATACGAAAAGATTAGAAACCGCATTACAAATAGAATTCCAGTTACGCTTGTTGGCGTAGCAAAGGAGATGAAGGTACGACCATCAGAACTTGCTGACTACCTTCCAGAAATTCTTGCTATGCTAAACTCACTTGAAGATGAGATACGACAAGCAAGAGATTGAACTAGAGGCAATCAAGTCTGTTAAGACTGGACGCATCTCAGAGGCACTTGGTAGGTTTATCTTAGATAGGTCCTACGAGGTAGCCAATTCAACCTTCAAGGCCCCAGACAACCCTGAACTCATTCAGTCCCTTGTTGATGAGGCTGTGATGCGTTGCTGCGAGAAGTTCCTACACTACTACAGGCCAAACGAATCTGCCGCAAACCTCATCATTAGTATGGTGTTCTCTGCGATGTACAACAAGATGACATCTCTTAAGTGGTCCGACGTGTACGGTCAAAAGATTTCTGGCAAGGTGAGAATTGTAGAAGATGGAGAGACCGTAGTTAAGTATCTTCGCTATATGAAAGACGACAACATAAGTAAAGAACTATGACACTATTTGAAATCATTACAACAGTATCAGGAATGGGCATTGGCTTTGCCCTTCTGTACATCTTCGAACCCTACAGTAAGCTCGTTGACGCATACCTCAATTTTAAGCCATTTAACTGCGTTCTCTGCACTTCTTTTTGGGTGTCTGGACTTGTGTATTATTTTATTGATTTGAGCATCTTATACGCAGTATTTTCTGCGTTTATTGCTGAGATGGCATATCGTAAATTGGTAAATTAATTACGGATGGAAAATTCTTATTGGGTCAAGTCTTGCACTTGCCATAGGACTGACTGTCCCTGTAACTATTTATATAACGATAAAGAAAACGAAGATGCCAATTCCCAAGCCTAATGACTCGGAGAACAAGAAAACATATTCTGAACGATGTATGTCTGACCAAGCAATGTTGGACGAGTATCCAACTTCATCACAGCGTTATGCAGTGTGTATAATGGAATGGCGAAACAGCATCAAGGGTAAATAAAAAAGGGGGCGTAAGCCCCCTTTCTTGTCAAACACTAAAACAACTACTTCAATAGCTTAACCAACCAAATGACTAGTAGTCCTGCAAATATAATAAGAAAAAGTATAGAAAGTGCTTTTGTGCTTTCAGCAAACTGATTCTCTTTTTGCAACGGTTTCCCTGCAGATACAATCTTAATCGTGTTGATGCGAATTGTATCAGGTGGGCAGTCAACCTTTAGGTAGACAAGGCTGTCACGAAATTCAACCTTTAGCTTTACGCGATCTTGGTAAATCGTTGTGTCCTTGTACAGTAGGAGTGTGTCGGTCAGAGTTCGCTCTTTGGTTACAATTACCGTGTCCCGAACAATCACACTCTCTGGGATAAGTTGTGCAGTACTTCGGCATCCGTTAAGAGCCGCAAGAAGTGCACTCGTCAGGATTATCGATGTTACAGGTAGGTTGAGGTGCTTCTTCCAGTTCATTTAGCCAGTTGTCAAAGTTATTGTCGCTCATAAAGGTACATATTTAGTTTTACCATCAGATTTAATTGCCTTTAGCTTTTGCTTCCGGTTGGCTCCTTCTGCAAAGCTAACGTGCACCCACGCAGGATTTCCATTTTTATCAGGAAATTCTGAAATAATTTGATCGAACTCTACGTTCGCAATAATCCAATCCAAAAGCTTCTTTTGACCACCGCTCATCATAAGGTCAGCAGCCTGACCCTTTACGTGCTGGCTTGAAGGACTTCCCATAACCTTAGCATTGACGGCAGGCGCTCTGAATCCGCTTGTAATCTTGATAGTTCCAAGGGCCTCACGAGCTGGTTGTAAAACGTTCACGCATAGTAAACGCAAATTCTCGATCTGCTCTTCGTTTGGCGTATTGTCTAAGCCTGTAGAAGTGCGGATGAGTTCTGCAAGTGTGAAGTTTTCGCTAAGGTTCATTTGCCTTGTCCTTGGTATGGTTTGCTGTAATTCTTAGAAGCTTTGTTGTCGCTTGCGCTCTTAGAGTGCTTGCCTCGCTTCTTGCTCTTGCTAACGTATGTGTTAACTGTTTGGCTTTTTGTCTTTGCTGCCATTGTTACCGTCTTTTAAAAATAGAACTGAGAATCCTCCAAGCATAAAAACAGAGACTTCTGTAAGTGTCGCCTTCTCAAGGAACACCAACACAAAGCACAAAGTAATTATGATTAGACCAAGAACAGTGGTCTTTGGATTCATAAAGATTCGCTCAATCATCGTCCTGATTTGATGTCACGATGCCAACGCCAAATGGTATAGGCAAGTGATGATACAAGGACAACTACGCCCAGAATGGCGTGTAATTGGGCAAGCAAAACACCACCAGCCGTAAGGCTCCAGGTAGTAGCAATTGCTTCTGTGGAATCTGCTTTCACAACGGTTCTTCTTTAGATAATCTACAAAAAAGAAGCCCCAATTAAGGGGCTTCTATCGGGAGAGAGGGGATTACGCTGAGGGTTACTCAGTGTCTTGATCGGATACGGTAAACTCTCCTGTTTCGAGGTTGAGTGTTCCGTGTCCGTGTTCTTGAGCTAGCTCGTTCATCAAAGACTGAATTTCATCGCCGGATTTACGAAGTTCCTCAACAAGTTGAGATTGACGATTCTTCAGATCTTCTTGAGAAACATAAAGGCCGCCCAGTTCCATTTGGATCTGCTGCTGCTTTGAACGAATCTCACGAGCTTTGCTCAGTTGTTCTTCAGTTACTTGTGACATATCTAATTACATTAATGTGGTACTAATATACGAATATATTAGCAATCCACAATATTATTCAGCTGGCTGAGGGTCTACAATATTCTTAGTTACAGAAGTAGGAGTAATCAACGCAGCAACTTGAGTTGAAACAGATGCCTTAAGCTCATCAACTCGCTCTTCACCCATAGATGTTTCAACCCAAGCGACAACTTGCTCGTGCGTAAGATTTTCAAATTCTACAAACGAAGACGCATCGATATCTTCAACGGTCAAGTTTTGTGTTCCGATAACAGTTGCACTATGATCTCCTTCTGTTCCAGTCAAACGCCAGTGAACATTGTAAACCACGTCATTTAAAGAACCTTGAGTAGGATATGTGTCAACGGTTCGGCAATCCCAAGAGTAAGTCATTTTATTCTAATTAGTTATATAAATATACAAAAACATTAACAAGTAAACACCTCGGTTATCTTTCCTGTAATGTAATATTAATCATTAAAGATATAAGTAGTGACAAGTTCTACAGTAGTCAGCTTATGTGCTGCAAAGGATTCCATTTTCTCTTTTACAAGACTTGGCATTTTTTCCAAAGCCCAGACTAAGACTGTAGCCTTTTCAATATTGTCCAAAGGTGCAAATACATCTGGAACTGGAGCATCTAGTAATACCCTGTGCATTGGTACTACAGCTTTATTTTCTCCTTCTGTAGCTGTTAATTTTAAAAAAGCTTCTGTTACAACTCCATTAATAAAAGTAACAGTTCCATCTTCGTTTGTGTAGGGATAGTTGTCTACTGACTTAGCACTGATTAATTCCCAATTGAATGTTACCATTGTTATTTGTTTTTGAGGATTTCTATTTCTTGTTTTAATAAATCTACCATATCGGATAGTTCTTTGATTGCTTCGTTTTGGTAAGCAAGAAGCGCGTTGTAATTTAAAGCTTTATGAGTATTTGTATCAGATACAGCGTGTGGTACAACTTCTTCTACTTCTTGTGCAATAAATCCACTTGAGTGCTTGCCGCTGGATTTCCAATCAAACTCTACACCTTGAAGTTTTTTAACTATCTCAAGTCCAGAGACAGGTGTAATGTTTTCTTTTAGTTTTCTATCAGAGGTTGGATAAAATGCTGGTGCATATAATCCAGGTCCGTTTGCACCACCCCCATTACCCCAAGGGTCAAAAAGCAATGAGTCTGGACCAAGATACTCAAAAACGGTAAACAAGTAATTAGGACCGTTAAGTTTTATACTATCACCTGCGTAACTATATGTACCACCAGAATCAATTTCATACTTAGCAATCATTCCAGGTGGTTCAGTACCATCTCCAAAAGCATCACCGCTAAAGTATGAATTGTAAAAACCTTCAATGGAGCTTGGTACTCTGGATATAACTTGACCACTTACAAGTACCTTCTTGTTAAGCTGTACTTGGTCAAATGCTCCAGCTCCAATAACGAGTGCGTTGGCAGAGTTGGTGAACATCGCACTAACGGAGACTCCGCTTGTTGTGTGGATGCGGTATCCCTTAGTATTGTCGGAGTGGTTGTTTACAAGGACTGTAGGAGCGTAGATTACACCGCTAGTCTTAATGTTTCCTGATACGTCAAGCTTTTCGCCGGGACTCGTCGTCCCAATGCCGACGTTTCCTGCGCTGGTGATAACCATACGGTCAGACAAAGCGCTACCGCTTGCCGTCTGAAATCTCATATCACCAGCAACAGTTCCAGGTCCACCATTCGTAAGGTACGTGTAAACCTTACCTAAGCTTTCAAATGATAATCCAGAAATTCCCAGATTTATTCCACCGCCCCAACCTCCTGCGCCGTTGAAATCCATAACGGACAAGCCGCTATTTTGAGCAGACGATACAATATATAGTTTATTTGCTGGACTAGTCGTACCAATGCCGACGTTGCCGCCATCTGTAGCAATATAAACGTTACCTCCGCCCCATCCAACAGTTAGCGGTAGGTATACATTTGTTTCGTAGTTATAGGCATTTATTCCAAAAAATGAACTTCCATCGCTATAAGCGTAAAACGCAGCACGACTTCCGCTTGGGGCAATACCAATACCATCTTGGAAATGTGCAGACATCCATCCTCCTAGAGCTCCCGATGAACCAACGTGAAGCTTTACATTAGGAGCCGTGTTACCAATGCCGACGTAGCCTGCGGTAGTTATACGTACCTTTTCGGTATTATTTGTGCGAAGAATAAAGTCGTGATTAGTAGACGTACCTACAAGTCCGAAAGACCCACCGGTTGTATTCGCAACAAGGTATGATTGTACAGTACCGTTTTTAGCCCACAGAATAGCATCTCCACCGGAAACTGTTGATTGTATATTTCCAACCACTTCTAACTTCTCAGCAGGATTCGTCGTGCCAATGCCGAGACTACCACCCGACGTAAGGGTCATAAGCGAAACAGCATTTGTCGCATTTGTGGCTTGATACCAGTTGTGAATTCCGCCCGAATAGTATGCCAATGTATTGTTGTGAATACCAAAGCCTCCAAGCCAGCTAGCATCATATAGCGTTATCTTATTTGGCCCTCTTGCTACATCGTTATAGTCATTATTAAATATCAAACGATTAGCTGATGTATATGGGGAACTGTTATTTGCACCAAGACCTCCATCTATATATTCACTCCCACCTACTATGTGCAATTTGTATGAAGGACTCGTAGTGCCAATACCAACGTTGCCATTTGCCGTAATACGCATCCGCTCACCAATCGCACCAGTATTCTTAGTGCTAAAGAACATATATCCAAAATCTGATGAGCCAGCGTTTGCCTGGCCAACCCCAAGTTCACCCATAGGAAAGTCCTCAGAGGTGCTTCTGTCTTGGGAGAATACGATTTTTGCTCCCGTATTTAGGTTATCAAAGCCAGAAGGATTATTCAACCTCAAGGCGGTTTGAAGTCCCGTGGTTGATGGTGTCCAAACATTCAAACGAGCACGAGGGTTCGTCGTACCAATACCTACGTCGCCAATCTCATCTATCCTTAATCTCTCAGTTAAATCACCTGATGTGTTGTTAGTACTGATTATTAACTGTCCTGCTGTTGATGCGGTCGCTCCTGGAGCAGATGCTATTCTAACTTGTTCGTGCTTAGTAGATGCGGTATTTTGACCAAATAACTTGATAAAGGTTCTAGCTGTTCCTTGAACTCCTGTAGTACTACTATATATGGATAGCGCTTGGTCCCCTGCGCCTTCTATGGAAAGATGCTCTGATGGACTCGTCGTGCCAATGCCGACGTTGCCTGCACTTTGAGCATATATAGCGCTTCTAGCAATGTTTACAGCTCCACCAGAAACCCAGTTGAGGTACATTGCTGATATGGTACCATTTGAGGCGTATGTATTTATTTCATTAGAGTTGTTAAACTCTGTGTAGTGCGACGTGCCTCCGTGCCAAAATCTAGATGTGCCATATACGTCAAGCTTAGCATTAGGACTCTCTGTACCAATACCGACGTTGCCGGCGCTAGTAATCCTCATCCAGTCAACACTGTGTGATTCATTCCTGAATATGTGTTCGACAGCAGAGTAATAGTTACTTCCATTAGTGTATGGAAACCAGTTGTGGTTTCTTGACTCATCTATTGCTAACAGGTTTGCACCTCCATCTCCAGCGGCAACTTCGATTCCAGTGGCGCTTGGATGAACTTCTGCACCAACTTGAAGCTTTGCTGTTGGGGATGTGTTACCAATGCCGACGTTGCCGGTGCTCGTGATGCGCATACGCTCTGGGTGGAAGCCTGCGGCATTTTGTGTAGCAAAAGCCAAGAATCCTGCTTCATCAATTGCGTTTTCTCTTGCTGCTTTTATATAAGCCATTTGACTTCCCGTTCGCACAAAAGCCAAACCAACTCCGAAGTTTGTTGATGTTATGGAACCACCATCTAATTTCATAAGTGTTCCATTGTCCATATCGGTAACTACGTTACCTGAACTTCCTAATATATCAAGTCTAACGAAAGGCGAACTTGTACCAATACCTACGTTGCCATAAAAACTAGCATTAAAATTTGAATACAGTGTAAAAGCAGGAAGAAAACCACCAAGAGCCGGTCCTGTATAAAAATTTAACTGTCCAGTTGTTAAACCTCTATCTGAAATACCCCATCGAATACGTTCCTCTGCATATCCATTTCCATATCCAAAGAAAATCTCTGAAACGGTATCAGCCTCTTCAGCATTTAAAAAAAGCTCGCCACGCCCTGAACTTCTTATTCCGGTGCCAATAAGTGAATTACTTATTTGAGCATTACCATTTACGTGCAATTTCTGAGACGGACCAGTCGTACCAATGCCGACGTTGCCTGATGCGGTAATACGCATACGCTCATCAGCAGGTCTTGTTGGGTCAGTACCATCAGTACTGTTTGTCAAAAAAGCAATATCTCCAAAATACCAAGTAGAAGGATTAGTTCTAAATTGTATAGAAGCCATATTGGCCCCTTGATTGGAGTATCCTCTAGCTTGAGAAGATATTTCAGCAATTAAGGCATTTGCAACACCGTCAGCATTTTGATTTGTAAATACTTGACTACCTCTAATTGAAAGTTTTTGAGTTGGACTAGTAGTACCAATGCCGACGTTGCCGCCATCTATCCTAATTACTTCACCTGTACTATCTAGAAGTGAAACGTAATCGCTACTTCTTAATACAAGCCTGTTAGCTGTATTTTCATATCCAACGTATCCGGCGTTTCCTGCTGATGAATTCCCAAAGAATACATAAGCATCATTACCTGCTCCTGATAGGAAGTTTAAAGAAGCTCGTCCGCTATTTTCAATAGTTATACCGGACGCTTCGTAAGGAGCGCCACCTGAATCTCCGTTCCAAACGTGTAGTTTAGTATCTGGACTCGTCGTGCCGACACCAGTATTTCCAGTTGTACTAAGAGTTCCAGTGATGCTGGTACTTAAAAGATTAGCCATATTACTTGTTTTCTAATTTGTTTACTCGTTCCGTCAATTCTTGCACTGCCTTCAGCAAAATTACTGATAAGCGTTGGTATTGCACCCCACTAACTAACCCTTCCTCGTTGTATGTTACAACCTCTGGGAACAGTTCTGCTACCTCCTCTGCAATCAAACCAATCTCCTCTTCTAATACTCCAATCTTGTTGTAGGTTACAGGATTCAACTGCTCTACTTTACCGAGTGAAGGCTCAAGAGGTTTGATGTTCTCTTTGAAGCGGATAGATGAAGACTCTGTGAGTGTTCCTTGTACTTCTACATCACCTACAAAGCGAACAAGTTCAGACTGTACGCTCTTCGTGTCTGTGTCGTTGATGTTCCAGTATCCGTAGTCAGCGTGGTTACCCCATCCATAGGCTGTGTTCCAGTCCGTTGATGTTCCTCCTGTGGCTGTGATTACACCGTTTACGTGGAGCTTGGTTGATGGATTGGTGTTTCCGATACCAATGTTGCCACCGTTGACAAGCGACAAAACCTCTACCTCACCACCATCTATAAACCTTAAACGGTCTGAGGTCCCTCCGTAGTAAATAGCAAATCCATTTGAATTATTGCCTAATCTTATGCCAGTTCTAGATGTTGTATCATTTCCATTTGTTACATTTCTTTTGATATCCAACATCAGACCGGTCTGTGCGGCATACATTGCAACACCATCAGAAATTGATAGCCTAGAAGTAGGACTGGCAGTACCAATACCAACAAGACCGCTATCCCTCATAATGGTCATATGCTTGGTGGCAGAAATCAGGTTTTCACCAGGAGTTGCCTGAGCATCACTAGAACCTGTAAAGTGCATCTTGTTAGCCTTGCCATCATAGTATATGCCCATCGTTACATTTCTTGGACTTGAGCCAAGAAGTTCAGCGAATGCAATACCACCACACATACCGACCTCAGATGTGCTATCTCCAAGACTCAATACTGGACCTCCAAAATCTGCATTGACTGTCGTTGTCTTTACTAATGCTACATCACCACGAACATCTAGTTTTGCAATAGGGCTAGTCGTGCCAATGCCGACGCTTCTAGTGTCACCTTTAATAAAAAATGCATTACCCGAATAGGTATCAATGTGAAAACTATCAAGCCCGTGGCGACCTGTTCCTACTAATGTATCTGAATTACCCCTGTCTCTAAGCACAATCTCAGGTGCTGACAGGGTGTCAATGAGTATGCCATCGTAGGTTGTATCACTTTTAACCTCTAGTTTTTTCTCAGGGTCTGTAACTCCAATACCGACGTTAAGTGTATCATTTTTAATAGATAATGCGTATTGACCACCCGCTTGTAAACGTGTGTCAACTCCGCCTTCGCCGCCATATAAGGCAAAACCTGAATTGTATCCAGAGAATGCCTTAGTAGAACCATTATAGTTGTGTTGTATTAGAGAATAGTCCCCGGAAGCGGCATCTGTTATCAAAGCAACATTGCCATTAAACCTACCAGCCCCAGCAACATCAAGCTTATAAGAAGGATTAGTGTTCCCTATACCGACGTTACCGCCATTCAGAATAGTTAAACGGGTTGAATTTCCAGTTCTAAAAATCATATAGCCGCCAGAGGCCTGCCCATAGATGTCAATAGAGTTTACGTTATTTTCTTCTCCAGATGCATTCAAACGAAGCCATCCGCCGGTTCCTGCCCCATTTAAATAAACTCCGTTTGTTGAAGAGTAATACGACAGTGCGCCATCCGTGGCGTATAAGTTTCCATTTATCGGTGTTAATGTAATTCCACCTCCAAAACGAACATCTGAAGAAACATCAAGTTTATACGAAGGACTCGTAGTACCAATACCAACATTTCCATCACGGTTAATCATCATCCGTAGGTCGGACTGCTGAAGCTCCGTTCCGTCAGAACTATTGTTGCTAACGTAGAAGCCCAAATATCCAGCATCATAAGATGTGGTTCTCGTATGACCTATTGCACTACGTGACCAAGCAGCGTTTTCACATCCAAGTCCAATCAGCGTGGTATGACCTCCCGTATCAGCATAGCTAGACTTAGCAAGTTTCTGTGCGAACTGGAACGTATTAGAGCCTCCAACAACTCTAAGGTTGCCTACAGTGATAGCGTTAGTTGTAGTAGCACCACGCCCAGTAACCGTAGCTAACGTATCTGATTCAGAACTGATATATCCATAAGCCGCAAGGTCTTCACTGGTAAGCAGACCATCAAGAGTAACTGTGTTTCCGTTGGTGATGCTTATGTTCTTACTTACTCCGTCCCACTCAAGTGTTTGTGAGTCAGTTTCTGAGGTGAGGTATCTTCCGTCAAGGTCTACCGTTACCGTGCCCCCATCTTGCTGGGTAAGGGTAAGTACACCGTCCGAAGTGTTAAACGAGGCAGAGTTAATCTTATCGTTGTATGCAGCGTTCCAGTTGGTAGATGTACCACCGGTTGCGGTGATGACTCCGTTTACATCGAGCTTTGTTGTTGGGTCTGTGGTTCCAATTCCGACGTTCCCGCCTGTATCAATAACCATTCTATAAGCCTCATTTGTTCTATCGTAAACGATAAATGATGTGGCAGAATCATTAGTTGCTTGTATCTCCCATTTATTGCCGGTAGATGGTTTAAATTCAATACCAGCAGACGAGGCTGAAGAACGAACTCGAAGTTGAGTATAACGGTTATTTAATATATCTAACCCTGTTCCCAATGAATCCAATGAGGGCGACGTCGTACCAATTCCGACGTTGCCAGAGCCATTGATATTTAAGTTTGTTGAACTAAGAACATTACTTAATCCAAATGAAGCATATGAGTCTTCAGCAATGACATATACAGCTGTATCATTATCTTCAACCCCTATTCTAGCTCTATTATCAGAACTCCTAAAGAACGCAACACTATCTGATGTGGAGCTATTGACATCTAATATCGTAACAGGATTAGTAGTACCAATGCCGACGTTGCCAGCACTAGTGACACGCATACGCTCATTATATGAGGTACCGTTCCAGTATTGAATAGCAAAATCAGCCTCTCCTGAGCCTAGTGAATTTGAAACAAGCTGATACGATTTATCGTTTGCTCCAAAATATGTGGTTCCGTGCGTAAGTACTATCTGAGCATACTTAGATGCTCCCGGCGCATTTGACTGTCTTACAGATATAATAGCATTATCAGATGCAACAACATCAAGCTTAGCGTTTGGACTTGTGGTTCCAATACCTACGTTGCCTCCTGCTTTAATTACAACAGCCTGTGATACATTTTTTGTATAAAACTCATAATCACCGTCGGTGTTAACTCTAAATGTTCCATTGTTGGCTCCTGATTTAGTAAAATACAAACCTTGAGTTGACGTGGAATCTATCTGAACCCTTGTATCTGAACTTCCAGATACAACTAACTTTTGACCCGAGTCAGTGGTGGTTCCGATTAGAAAGTTGCCGCCAGTGGTTATTCTTACTTTTTCACTAGCTCCAGCATATAAAGCTAGACTGTTGTTTGTTTGTCCACCAACAATAGCAAGATTTGTGTCCCAGCTTAAATAACCATTACTAGCGCCACCACCCCAGGTCATAACGCCATCGCCATTCAAAATAAATCTTGATGCTCCCGCTTGCTGTACTCTTAATGCATCACTATTATTTGCAACGTTAACATCAAGTTTGTACGATGGACTAGCCGTACCAATACCTACTCGGTCGTTTGCGGAATCCACAACTAAAGTCGTTGTGTCCACAGTAAGACCTCCAACAGTAATAGCGTTAGTAGTAACAGCATTGCGGTCAGTAACGCTGTCTAGCGTATCAGTCTCCGTATACCCAGTAATATACCCTTGACTAGTTACAAAATCTTCGGTGGCTAAGTCTAAAATAACACTATTGCCATTTGTAATGCCAAGAGTTTTACTTCCGATATCCCAAGTTAGCTCTTGGCTATCGCTATCTGAACTGACATATCTACCATCAAGGTCTACAGTTACTGTCCCTCCGTCTTGTTGAGTAAGAGTTAGTACACCGTTTGTAGTGTTAAACGAGGCAGAGTTAATCTTATCGTTGTAGGCTGTGTCCCAGTTTGTTTTATTGTAACCAGATGCAGAGAATCCACCAGTGACTGAAAGGTCGCCAGTAATAGTGTGGTTGCCATTTGTATCTATTTGATACTTATATCCGCTACCAGTTCCATCGTTTTTATAAATGTAAAACTGACCTTCTCTTCCAACTACTTCCCATTTGTTTGCTGAAGAAGCGTCTTGAAATTGAATGATATTTCCAGACCCACGCAAGTATAAAACCCTAGACTGGGAATCTCCAGTAAATATTGCAGCACTAGCTGTGTTTCCACGTCCTATTACCGATGAAAGTGTATCGGTCTCAGTATATCCAGTAATATACCCTTGACTAGTAACAAACTCCTCAGTAGCTAATCCATCAAGAGTAACATCGTTACCGCCAGAGATACCAAGCGTCTTCGTGCCAGCCTCCCAAGTGAGTGTCTGTGCATCAGTATCCGTATCATAGTCAACCCACGTAGTAGTAAGCGTGGTACCATCTCCTTGAGTAAGCGTAAGCGTCTTAGTGCTAGTTCCTGTTACAGCAGCGGCAGTGATTCTGTCGTTGTAGGCGGTATTCCAGTTTGATACGTTCGTAGAAGTAAAGTCTCCAGAATTCCAAATCTTGTACCAACTTATGTTGCTAGTGCTTTCAGTTGTATTTCCGTGATACAACTCGTGACTATTGTACGACTGCAGAAAAGCGCCATATCCACCGCCAGTATCTCTTCTAGCTATAATGTGATAATATCCGTGACTAGGAAGTGGATTCTGATAACTCGATGGTTGAATCATCGTAGAGTATCCACTTGGCTTATTATAGTCAGCTAATGTGCTAAATAAAAGAGTTGGATGTGAAGTTTTATTTAGTAAAAGAGCGTCTCTTTCAGACGTATAAATAGGGTCTGTCTCTGTATACCCAGTAATGTAACCCTGAGTAGTAACATACTCCTCAGTAGCCAA
>Ga0222713_10003587_pt1 | contig 16021 bp, 29 predicted proteins | sample C33_649DmetaG_FD_165061 | JGI IMG/M metagenome (GOLD analysis project Ga0222713, IMG submission 165061) | Estuarine water microbial communities from San Francisco Bay, California, United States - C33_649D | ecosystem: Environmental > Aquatic > Marine > Unclassified | place: USA: California...
GGTTCACGTTCAGAAACAACAAGTGCCTTAAGACCCTCTCGGATTTGTTGATGTGTTAGCGTCAACAAGTCGCGGTCGCCATATTGATTGCCGTGGCGATCTACCAATCTCATTGCCAGTGCGTAACGTTCAACCAGGGTCATAATGTCACCTCGGTTCATCTGTCTCCCCTTGCTCGGATTGCTTGCGCGGCCACCTTTGTAATGTCTGACGCATATTCAGGATGTACAGCAAGCACATCACACACCTTCGCACACGCCTCGCGCTCTCGCTCCGCGATTTGCCACTCAAGCTCTTTCAGCAAGTCCTCCACAGTGTCTCCGTGGCCGGTTGCGTAACCTTGGCTCATCATCCAAGCGGCCAGCTTGTTTCGCTCGGCAGCAGCAACCAAGGCAGCGAAGCGTTCAAACGATTCAAGGTTTGCGCCCATGTATGAGACTGGGTTAAAACCAGCCTCCCTCGCCATGCGGATTATTTCTTCTCTATCCATGATTCTTCCCCTTCTTTGTTACTCCATTCTTGCCACCTTGCTGCGATGATATCTAATAAATGTTTAAGCAGCGATTGATCTGAATCAGATAAATCATCTCTACCTGCGTACTCAAACAGCAAGTTCCATATAGCTTCGCGCTCATGCTCGGCAACAAGATATGCAAAGTATTCGAGCTGATAAAAAGCATGAACAACCCCGTTGGAATCAGCAAGCCCTGCTTCTCTAGCCATGCGGATGATGTCTTCTCTATCCATGATTTTTTTCCTTTAGTTTGCCAATCTCAGCGGCGGCTCTGACGATGGCGCGGCGGGTGGCGGCTTTCGGGTCATGACCCTTTATTTCCCCGACCTCAATCATCGACGGGATATGTTGAGCGCACACATTTGCATACGGCACCTTCTCATCTGCGAATGTCCAACCGTGGTGAACGCCAATATCCAGTGCAACCATCAGATCAAAAGCATCTTTGTCGTCGTGGAATGGACTCCATATAGATGCGCCGGACTCTTTCCCAACCCACAAAAGACAGTTCGTCTTCGGCCTATACATGGTTGGTTCAACATATCCCATCGCTTTCGCGGCATACCTCAACAGTTCTTCGTCCGTCATGTGTTCTTCTCCCGCAGCTTAGCTTCGATGGCTCGGGCAAAAGTCGTGCTAGTCCAAGGCGCAGTCCAATCTCGCTTGTAGCAAACACTGTTTATTTCTTGATCCGTCAGCCCAACCCATTGTTTCTTTGGTGGTGCGGTGTACAGTGGTACATCGTCTGGGTTATATCCGATCAGGTTGCCTTCTTCATCGAACTTTGATGATTGATACCACCAAAGTTCCCCCTTGCCTCCATCGGTAATCCACGCCACAGGCTTTTGCTTATCCACCGTTCTTCTCCCGCAGCTTGGCTTCGATAGATTCCGCAAAATCCAACACGTTCTGATGTTCGTAACAAATATGAAACTCCACAGCACTGCCACTCGCTTTGTTGCATTGCCAAATTTCATCTGCTGTCAGCCCAACCCATTCACGCTTTGGTGAGGTGTACACCGGCTGTGGATTAAAAACCTTGTCCTGTGGCTTTTTGCGGAAATATACGTGCCCGGTTCCGGTTGTGTGCATCCACGCAATGGGCTCTTGCTCAGGCTGCGCTAGTGCTTGGCGTAGGGCATTACGTGCGTCGCGTACTTTCTGATCACAAGCGTCATCGTAATCTTCGTCTTCGTACTGAGCAAAAACCAGCGCCTCAAGCGCCAATTTCATAGCTTCACGGCTCATGCTTTACCTCCTGCGGTTTTGAGCATTTCAGCACCATGGCGCGTTAAAAGCTCGGCGGCTTTTAAGCGATCGCGTGCGGGGGTGTTCTCATCACGCATGATACTGAGTAGGGTTTCAAAAATCTCAAGTTGAAGTTTGTTTTGAAACTTCAAAGCGAGCTGCCGAGCGGGTTCTGGTAGAGCGTTCATGCGGCGTCTCCTGCGTGTAGTTTCCAATCTTCAACGGGTTCGGGTTGCGGAGCGTAGCCCGCCGGGAGCATCTCCGCTTTTATGTGCTCGGGGATGAGCGGCAACGGTGCCCAGGCCAACGCCCACGCACCCCAGGTTCCAATCACGCACACACCCCCTCGGTTTAGGAGGAGCATCTTCACGCCCAGCGGCGGGGGCTCTTCGGCGGGCAGTCGCCACGTGGACTGACCCGCGACGTAACTTTTCACCATTTTTGTTTCTCCTCTTTGTGCGTGAGTGCGACCACCCGATCGCGCAGCTCGTCCAGCTGAGCGAGCAGCTCTTGTAGCTCCGTGGCGTGCACCATGACGTAGTCGTCGCGTTGCGCCAGTTCGCGCACCACCGCCAACGAGCCGTCGTCTACAGAGGCGTCCAGGAACCCTTCGCAAAGGCACACGTAGCGTCCGGCACTGTGGCTGGCGTTGCGGTCGAAACCGTGGGGGTGCGCGGGGTCCTGTGAGCAGCTCGGCTCGTCATCGAGGTTGCCGGGGTCGCCGCGCATGTTGCGTTTCTTTTGCATACGGTTGCTCCAGTTATCAAAATGAGGGGTCTTCATACTTCTCGCGGTGCCCGAGCCGCAAGCCGCAGCTACTGGCTTTTACAAGGCGCTTAGTCTCGGGGTTGATGAAGTGCTCGGCCCATTGACCGTTCTTCATTTTACGGAAGATGCGCCGATGACCGTTCGGGTTGGGCGTATACTCGTAGACTTGCTGCTCGCTGAGGCCGTTCCGGTCAATGCGTCGGGCGTCGTCTTCCTGCACCACGATGTACCGTTTCAGGTTGTTAACCTCGACCACCGTGGCGGGGTAACGATCCGACCACGCGAGCAACGTTGCGGGCATCCCCGCATAGGGTGGCTCGCCCGTGGTGCTGCCCGAGAGGACGTAATTGATGAGGCTTCCGGTTTGTGTGCCTAGTTTCATGTTATGAGTTCTCCTGAATTGAGGGGGCCGTAGCCCCCGAGAGGTTTACTTGTGGATGATGTTGGCGAAGCGGGTGTCGAACTCGACCTCTTTGACGGTGTCGTAGCCCCTGACACCGCAGGTGCGGTCATCAACAAAGACGTAATCTTCGTCGAGGGTCACGATGATGCTGTTGCCTTCAGCACGCTCATCATCTATGTGCTTGACCCAGAGGCGGGTGTTGAGGATTTTCTGGAATGTCTTTTTCATGCTGTGAGCTCCTGAGTTATTGAGTGTGGCGTTTCAGTAAACGGTGTAGCCGAGTTCGTCGTTGACGTTGCGGTTTTCAGACTCCCAAATCATGCCCGCTGTGCAACCGAGGCGGTGATGAAGATGCGACCAATACATCAGCTGACCTTCTTTGAAACGGCCTTGAACACTTTCGTACGTCGAGCAAACGCAATCACTGGCGAGCGACTTGTCAAGAGCCTCAAGGGCGGCTTGGAGCTTATTGAAAACGGCTTGGTCGGCGTCATACCGAGCATACGCCGCATCGAGCTGCTGAACAGTCCAGTCAGAATTGTTGAAGATGATGGTGTCTTCGGGCAGCGACCTGAGCCACTTGTCGAGTTGCTTAGGGGTTAGATTCTTCATGCTGAGTTCTCCAGTTAGTCAGTTATCGGGGTGTTTCGTACAACTGAGGTGAACTATAGTTCATTTTTACTGTTTGGGGGTAGAAACCGTTCACGAGCCGCCGAACGGTGGATTGAATGGGTTAAAAGGCGTGGATTGAACGTATAACCACTCGCGTTGGTTGGTTATAATTTGCCTTTCCCACCGGGAGTGCGCATAATGAAAAACACTTTTGTTCAACCCCATAACCGATAACTGCGATGGATCTGAGACCCTATCAACTTGAGGCGGTCGACTCCGCACTCAATGCGCTCGACGCGGGTGGCAACCCGGCGTTGCAGCTCGCCACCGGGACGGGAAAGTCCCTCATCATAGCTGAGTTGGCTCGTCGACGGCTGCCCGGCCGAACGTGGGTGCTCACTCACGTTCAACAGCTGGTGAGGCAGAATGCCGCCACCTACGCTCGGCATACCGGCGCGGAGCCGGGCGTGGTTTGCACCGGGCTGAAGCGCCGCGACTACGACGCGCCCGTAGTCTACGGCACCATTCAAACCGTCATTAGTGCCACGGGGCGTATGCCCCCGCCGGCGCTCATCATCATTGACGAAGCGCACCGCGTGCCGCATAACCACGGGGAGCCGACTCAGTATGAGCGGCTGCTGAGCGGGCAACCCCACGCCCAACGCATCGCTATGACCGCCACCCCATGGCGTATGGACAACGGCGTAATCTACGGCGAGGGAGAGCAGTTCTGGTTTGATCGGCTGGCGTACGCCTATAATGTGCCTCGCGCAGTGCAGGAGGGCTATCTCTGCCCCCTCGTTGGGGTTGAGACCGCCGTTCAGCTTGACGTAGGTGGCGTAAAGATCGACAGCGACTACGTTCAATCCGAAGTGGCCAACCTTGAGACCGAGGAGTGGCTCATCAGCGTGGCCCGGTCGCTGGGTGAGTTGGCTGCGCGCCGTCGGCACGTCGCGGTGTACTGCCCGACGGTGGTGGCCGCCAAGCGAGCTGCGCTCGTCATTCAGGCCATGACCGGCTGGACGACCGAGGTGCTCACCAGCGCTCTTGATGAGGAGCAACGTCAGGCGGTGTTGGGGCGGTTCACGAGTGGGCAGACTCGGGTGTTGTGCTCGGTGGATATGCTCACCACGGGGTTCGATCACCCGGCGCTGGACTGCATTGTATGCCTACGACCTACGCTGTCCTCATCGTTGTGGGTGCAGATGCAAGGGCGAGGCACCCGGCTGCATGAAAGCAAACGCAACTGCCTCATCTTGGACTACGTCGGCAACCTCATCCGGCTGGGCGGGGTTGATATGATGGAGACGTATTACCGGGAGAAGAATGACGCTGGCCAACTTGAGCAGGTCCGCGCCGACCCGGCCGAGCGCCGCGAGCGGGAGATGCGCCCTGGGCTCATCAAGTTATCACCCATCGACCCCATGACCGGCCAGGAGGCCCAAGACGGCGCTGTTCTGACTGCGCAGGTGCACACGGTCAACAGCGTAGCCATCACCACCCGCCGCGACCCCGCCACGCCAATCCTGCTCGTTAACTACAACTGTATGACCCCCGAAGGCGCACGCCTTCAGGCGTCGCAGTTCATCAACTCGGCGCAACCCGATCAACGTGCCGTTAGGTTCTTCAATCAGCGGGCGTTGGCGGTTAGGTTGCCCGCGCCGGCTCGGTCGGTGTTGTGGCAGTTGCGTAATGCGCCGCGCCAGCCACAAGAGGTGCGTATAATCAAACGGGGGCGCTACTGGAATGTTTTGGAGGAGAGGTTCGGTGGTCAGTAAACAAAAACAACTCTGGGCCGTGGACCGCGCCCCCACCACGCTCGATTACGCACTGGCTTACGCTCGACTCGGGTGGGCGGTGTTGCCGGTGTGGTCGGTGGACGCCCACGGGCAGTGCCGGTGCGGCCGCGCCAACAGCGAGCAGGGCCACAAAGCCGGCAAGCATCCCCAGTCGCAACTGGTGCCGCATGGGCATCAAGACGCGACGACTGATGAGGAACGCATTCGCCAATGGTGGTCAACCGACCCGGAGGCCGGTATAGGGGTTAGCCTAGCTGACTCGGGGTTGCTCGCCCTTGACATTGACCCGCAAAACGGCGGTGCGGAGAGCCTTGCGACGCTCGAGGCCGAGCACGGCGTTCTGCACTCCGACCTTACAGCGGTCACCCAGGGCGGCGGCGAGCATCGCATCTTTCAGGCATCGCCCGAACTCAGCTACCCCGGCTCGTTGGGTCGTGGGCTTGACCTGAAGCATCACGGTTACATCTGCGTCGCGCCCACGTTGGGACCCTCCGGCGAGTATCGTTGGGCGGCGGGTCGCTCGCCGTTGTCGCGGTCGGCTCCGGCGCAGCCCTCGCCCCTGCCCAACTTGATTCTTGACCGGGCGCACTCCCCGGTGAACTACAGCCTGGTGGAGCGGGGTGGGGTGCCCGTAGCCACGGCGCAGACTTTTGATGACTTGCGCTCCGCGCTTAAGCACGTCGACGCTGATGACTACACCACGTGGGTCAACGTCGGAATGGCACTGCGCCCGTATGGCGAGAACGGTTATAAGATCTGGACCGAGTGGGCGGCGCAGAGCGACAAGTTCAACGCCGCCGCGCAACGCCGCAAGTGGGAGCGCGACATCGAGCAGCCGCACTCGATTACGTACCGATCCATTTTCCGCCTCGCCATCGACAACGGCTGGTCGGGTAATACCCCACCCGCCGGCAGCCCCACCACCCCCGAAGGTAAGCACCCGTTCGCCCTGAGTGAGGCACGAGAGTCCGGGGCCGAGCGCCCGCCCATGTTTGAGTACATCTTTGATGACTTTATGAGCGTGGGGGTGAACGTGGTGGCCGGTGCCCCCGGCGTCGGCAAGACCACCCTAGTCATACCGTTGGCGCTGGCGGCCGCGCACTTGTGCCCGGCGGACTACACCCTCCGCCCCACGGTGCGGCGTAACGTCATCATCATTACCGAATCCGTTGAGCAGGTTCAACGCACCGTCTACTCGCTGTACTCGTGGGGTTGCACCGGAGCGAGCAGCGCCGAGTTTGAATCTCGGGTGCGGGTCATACCCGCCCGCCGGCTGCAACCCAAAGTGGTGGGTGCGGTTGCGAGCGAGTACCGAGCCTGGACGGTGGACAACGCCCGTGTTGACGGCACAGCACATGCCGCGCTACCGCTCGTGGTATTTGACACCGCCAATGCTGTGTTTGACCTTGAGAATGAAAACGACAACGCCGAGGTGGGGCGGGCGATGGCCGAAGTGAAGCAGGCCTTTGCAGCGTTCCCCATACTCATCGTCAGCCACACGGCTAAGATTCTCGGCTCGCAGGAGTCCGACTACCTCAGCCCACGCGGGGCGTCGGCCTGGACCGGGGATGCGCAGGGGGTTTACGCTGTGTTCAAAGATGGCGAAGACGTCAATGCTCCGCGAGTGTTAAAAGCACTCAAGGTCAGGTTCCCGGCCGCCTACCCGGAGCTGGCTTTCGAACTGGTCAGCAATCGCGAGCGCCACGTTGACGTGTTGGGGCATATGCGTGATGTGTGGTTTGCGCATGCCGTCGCCCGGCCGCTCAAGCCCGGCGAGCGCATAGACCTCAAGGATCAAGTCAAGGAGGAGCGCGAGCGCACGCAGTGGGCCACCCTGACGCAGCAGATGATTCAGCTCATCCGTGCCAACCCCAACCGAGCACGTAGCTACTTTGAGCGGTTGACCACGGCCGAAGGCGGCCTGAAGTGTTCTCAAGAACGACGCGAGCGGTTGATGAACTCCCTGCTAGCCGATGGGTTGGTGGAGCGAGTCGAGCTTGAGAAACCGCAGGGTCGCGCCAATCATTACGTGCGGTTGAACGAAGCGCTCATCGCGCAGCATTACCCCACCGAGCCCGGCTCATTACGTATTTTTAACCCCGAAGAAGGAGAACTGCAGAATGGATAACATCATCAACACCGCTCAAGACGATCAGCCGAAACCGCCCGGTTGGGTTGCGGAGTTTAACAGGCAGATCAAACCCGGCAACTGGTGCCTGCCCGTTGAGGACGTGTGGCGTCGTCACGGTTGGGTACCACCCTCACGGGAGTGCCCGGAGACGATGCGTAAACATGAAACCTATCGCCGGTGGCAGCTCGCCGGGGAGACCCAGTCATGAGCGAGCATGAACTACCTCCGCTGGTGATTAATGACCGGCAACGGCAAATACTGAACTATTTAAAAAACCGCACTACCCCGGTCTCAACGACCGCGCTGGCCGAGCGGTTCAAGGTGACCACGGCTTGCATTACGGGCAACCTGCGCCCGCTGCTGATGGCGGGAGAAGTGGAGCGAACCTTCAAACTTGAGCAGACCTCCCTAGCGAGCAAAGTCGTTAAGCTCGGTTACTACAAAGCCGCCAAGCCCATTCCGTCAAAGAAGAAACGGCCCGAAACTTCGCCACCTATATTCAACGACCCGTTCAACCTAGGACGCGGGAGGGAGCGTGTCAATACCCAACCAGACTGAATGGTTATACTTTTAATCCACGTTTGAAATGAGTTTTAATTCAAACCGTTGTACCTTGATAACTTACTAACTCGGAGAACTTCAAATGCTTAACGATCTCAAACTCACCAGTGTTGATCAGCTCGGCGCGTTGCTCGCTGAGATCAAAACCCTCGAGGCTCGTGCCGAGGAAATCAAGAATCAAATCAAAGACGCTGCTAGCGCCGGCGGTGCTAAGGTCGTCGAGGGTGCATTGTTCAAAGCGACTTACAGCGAGTCGAATCGTCAGGTCGTTGACTACAAACAGCTCTGCGCCGACTTGGGTATCACTGCCGCTCAGGTCGCGCAGTATACCAAAGTTTCCGCCGTCTTTACGGTCAAAGTCACTTCACGCTAACCACCACGGGGCTTCGGCCCCTCATAACTCAACAACTCAAAGGAACTCAAAATGAAAGTCACAGTCAGCCAACTTGTTAAAGTCATCGAAGTGCTCAGCAAGATCGAAAGAGCAAGCATGAAGACGTTTCAAGACCCACAATACGTCGGCGCGTTGCAGGCCGAAGCCTGGTTAGCGGTGTGGCCTCTGAAGCACGCGATTGAAGCTGCTCAACTTGAAGTCACCGTCGAGGAGTAACTCAAATGATCACCCCGAACAAGTACCTTCTCACGTTCGAGCACCGCATCGGCGGTGTTCCGTGCACCATTGGCGTGTTGTCCTACGAGAGCGTACGCGGCACGTTTAACCGCGATGCTGCTAGCGACCTTGACTACCACGGCTGGTTTGACTGCGAGTGGCACGTGCTTGATGAAGACGGCCAGTTGTCCCCCGAGCTAGCCGCTAAAGCCACCTGGGCCGAAGACGAAGAGATCCGAACCGAGGTTCAACATTTGTTGAGTGAGAGGTTTCGCCGTGATTAAAATCCACGTATCATTTCGCTTAGCTCCTATTCCGGTGCGTTGTTTTGACTGGGCGGCTTGCAGCCCGGACTACGAGCCCGGTGACCCGGTTGGCCACGGCGCGACGCAGCAGGACGCCGTCGAGGATTACCTCGCGGCTATCGACGCGCCGCTGGACGCTGAGTACGTTGTTGAGGGGGTTTGAGCGATGCGTTACCACCAACAAGGCGATCGTGTGATGACGCCTTCAGGCCTGGGTGTGCTGGAGGCGATTCATGCTGACGGGGGATGTTCAGTGCGGCTCATCAATCAAGAGACCAACTGGCCGTTTCCGCAGTGGGTCATCCTCCACATCTCGCAAGTCAAAGCCGTGCGCACCCCCAAATCACCCCCGAGTGTTGAAGATTTTGAAGAAGCCCCCTTTTGATAGGACCCACGACCATGATGAATTTTAACGAACTCACCACCCCGGCGCTCATCGCGTTCTACAATCAGTATGCCGAGCGTCCCGTCCGTCGGTTCAGCGACCGACCCACAGCCATTAAGCGCTGCTCTGAGCTGTGGAAGTCGTTGCAGGCCGCCTCGCATAGTAAAGTCTTGAACCAGCGCCCCCCGGCACGCAAGACCGAGCAGCCGCTCAAGCGAGAGGCCATGCGCGATACGCTTAAACTGTCCCGTGAAATTTGCTGCTTGGATACTATGGAGACTTGGCCCAACGCTCATCAAATGTGGAAGCAGCACCCTGACTGGATGAGCAGCGGGCAGCAGGACCGCCTGACCCGTAAACTGTACGAGGCCGCCAAGCGTGGCGAAGCCATCGTGGCCGAGATGAACAGCCGTCGGTATCAACTAACCGCTAAGGAGCTTAGAAATGTCGCGTGAAAATGTTTATTTCCTCTTGTGGATCTTGAGCTGGGTGATCTTGCTCCTTAGCGGATCGGTGCTGCTGGGGTTGGGTTTGCGTATTCTCAATCTACTGTTTAACTTCGGATGGAACCTGCTATGAGCAGCGTGTTTCCGCAGTTCGCCCTGAACCGCGATCAGATACGGTGGGAGGCGTACCTCGGGGCGTTCACCCCGTGGGAGAACCATGACGGTATCTGGTTCAAACGCGATGACTACTTTGCTCCGCTCGGTTACGGCGGCCCCAACGGGTCAAAGATGCGGCAGCTGATTTGGTACGTGAATCGGTATCGCGAAGGTAAGACGCACATCGTCACCGGCGCGAGCATTCAGTCCCCCCAGCTGAGTATGTCCGCTATAGTGGGTGCACATTACGGACTCCGCGCTCGTCAGGTGGTGTACAGTAAGCCGGAGACAGTCTTGAGCCATGAAAACCCGCGTATAGCCTACGGGTTCGGCGCTGAGTTTGAGTATACCAACGGTCCGTACAACCCGATCATTCAGCGCCGGGTGGCCGACCTAACGCAGGAGAAGTCACTGGTCGTTGAGTACGGTATCACCGTACCCCATGAGCGTTACCCGGCCGACGACGTGCGTAAGTTTCATGAGGTCGGCGCTCGGCAGGTTGAAAATCTTCCCGACTCGGTTGAGAACCTAGTCATGCCCGCCGGGTCGTGCAACAGCCTCTGCAGCGTGCTACTGGGGTTGAGCCGCAGACCGCACAACCTCAAGTGCCTTGTCACGATTGGTATCGGCCCTGAAAAGCACACCTGGGTACGCGAGCGTATGCAGAAGATTGGCATCGACGTTACGAACCTGCCATTCGCGTGGCAACACCACAGCCTCCACACCACGGGGTACAGCCGATATAGCGATAAGTTCAAGGGTGAGCGGTTTAGCAGTATTGAGTTTCACCCCACCTACGAAGCCAAGATCTGGCGCTGGCAACGCGAGCGTCGGTTCATCCCACAAGACGACTCGTGGGGTTTCTGGATTGTAGGCTCCGCGCCCAACCCCAAAGTCATCGAACCCTATTACTTGAGGAGTGTGCAGTGAGCGTTAAAGATTACCGATTGCCGGAAAACCGCCGCGAGTACTTTGATAAGCTCTACGGCCTGAACCTGACTTACGGAATCATGCCGGGGTTGGTGTACTTGTACATGCCCGAACTGGCGCAGCGTTACGGCTGGGACCATGAGCAGAAGCTCTGGTTTGCCTTCCTGAACGGTCTCACTCAGAACCCGATTACTTCGCTCAGACTGGCTTCCCGGCTGCCCGGTGTTCCGCCGCCCGGCGCGGCTTTAACACAGTTCAGCGAGTGGTTCAACGTGGAGTGGGACCGGCTGCAGTACGACACCGACCGACGGTATCAAAAAGCCGACACCGTCGAAGCCATAAAGACCTACGCCAACTTGGTGGCCGAACACGGCGGCTCGCAGTTCGCGATGCTCACCGGAAAGACCTACGCCGAGCTGTGGAAACTTGTACGCAACCGCTACTTCTCGTTCGGTCGGTTATCATCGTTCAGTTACTTGGAGTACGTTCACCTGAACGGATACGGAGCCGACTGTGATGATCTGCTTTTTAGTGATAAATCTGGTTCTCGTTCACATCGCAACGGTATGTTGTTCCTCACCGGGCATGACCAACTGGTCTGGGATAAACGCGCTAACAATGATTTTGACGGCAATTATTTTAACTTTGAAGGGATGTGTAACTGGCTGAGCCGTGAGGCTGACAATGTGCTGTTTGACTTTACGGAAGCTAACTACGACACACCCAACGCCTCGTTTTTCACGTTGGAGAGTAACCTTTGTACGTTCAAGAATCATTTCTTCGGACGACGTTACCCCGGTGTTTACGCCGATATGGCCTGGGAACGGATCGAGTGGGCGGATGCTCGTGGTCTGAGTGAGTTCACCGGAGTGTTCAAAGACATCAGGAGCCTGAACCTGCCGGACTGGCTGCGCGCTGAGTGTGAAACGGAGCGCTTGTCTTTGCGGGAAAAAGCAGGTATATTTCCCGAGCAGGGGCAACCCTACCGAGCGGAACACTTTCTATAACGGAGAACTGAGAACATGCGTAACGTGATACTGCGTGTGGCGGGCACCTTTGGGTCGGGTAAGACCACCGCCGTGCGTCAATTCTTTTCCTACCCAAACGACACATTGATGAGCGGAGCGCGAATCGCCGGTTATCGGGTCGCTCCTATCAAGCTGAAACGGCCGGTGTATGTGATCGGCAAGTACGACAACACCTGCGGCGGTACGGACGCCATCAAGACCCAGGCTGAGATAGCTGAGAAGATCCTCCGTGCCCACCCGCTAGGCCACGTGCTCTATGAAGGGGCGTTGGTCTCAGCGAGTGGGCTCGGCGGAGCCGTAACTCAGGCCGTTCATCCTACAGGCTGTGACGTGTACGCTTTCTTGAACACTCCGCTCGAGTTGTGTATAGAGCGCGTCAAGCAGCGTCGCTTGACCGCCGGTAATGAGAAACCATTTAACCCGAAGAACCTTGTTGATAAGTTCGATTCGGTGGTGAACTGTTATAAAAACCTCCGCGCAGCGGGCTATGACGTGCGGCTCATCGACTACACCGACCCGCACCCGCAACTCATGAGCATAATTGAGGAGTTTGAAGCATGATTGAAGAATGTCCCTACCCGCGCCCCACCACCGCTGAGCAGGTCGCCTCGGTTGACGGGTTGCTCTACTTCGTATGGGAACGCGAAGTGATCAACATCGCTTATAGTAGCGGTGTGGCCCCTCCGTTTACCGAGGACCCTATCCTGCGCGATTACAAGTTCACGAACATTCGTCGCCGGGATGATCGCGTTTCCCGTTGGATCATCAGGTATTTGATCCAACCCGATGAGCACCGCCCTGACCTGTGGTTCACGTTACTCATCGCCCGGCTCATCAATTGGCCGCCAACGCTGCTCACGTTGATCTACGAGAAACAGTTGCCCGTCGCGCCGCGTGACTTCTCACCCGAGGTGTTTAGCCGAGTGGTTGAGGACTATCGCAGCAAAGTTGATAAGATCTACAGCGGGGCGTATATGGTTTACCCCACTAAGAAAGACCCCGACGGTCTGAAAAGCCTCGCCATCGCTCGGCATATTATTCAGCCGGCCGCGCAGCTGCAGGAGCCGATTGAGGAAGAACTCAGTTACGCCAAGCCGAGCATCGAGAAGTTTGTGAATCTGCTCGCCGGTAGCTTTGGCATCAGCACCTTCATGGCTGGGCAGGTGGCGGCCGACTTGACCTACTCGGATGAGCACCTAGGCACTGCGTTGGATCTCTACACCTATGCCCCCATAGGACCGGGTAGCTTGAGAGGGTTGAACTATCTGACCGGGCGTAAGCCTTTCGCGGTGTGGAACCCGGCGCAGTTCAACAAAAAGCTCATCGAACTGAACGAAGCGATCAAAACAAAACTCGACATCACCGACCTCACCCTACACGACGTGCAGAACGTCATGTGCGAGTACAGCAAGTACGCTCGCACTGTGCTGGGCGAAGGTGTCCCCAAGACCCGATACAAACCCGAGAAGGCGTTTTAAGACCATGTCCTATACAATCACAGCCACTAACGTCAACGAAGCGTTCGCGGAGGTATTTTGGAAGCTCCGCACGTATCCTACGCACCTGCGCAATACGCGTAACGGACCCGCTATTACGTTCACAGACACTTTCATCATCACTTACCTCAAACCTCAGGAGCGGGTGTTGTTTCATGAGGGGCGTGACGCCAACCCGATATTTCACCTGATGGAGTCGATTTGGATGCTCGCGGGGCGCAACGACGTCGCGTTTCTTGAGCGGTTCAATAGTCGCATCAGGCAGTATAGCGATGACGGCGTGACGTTTAACGCTGCGTATGGTTACCGCTGGCGGCGGCACTTCGGTTTTGACCAACTGCTCGCGGTGATAGACGTGTTACGTCGCGACCCCCAGAGCCGTCAGGCGGTGGTGCAGATCTGGGACCCGGCCGATCTCACCAAGACCACCAAAGACAAAGCCTGCAACACCCAGATCATCTTTGAAACCCAAGCCGGCCGACTCGACATGACCGTGTTGAACCGTAGCAACGATATCTGGTGGGGTGCGTTGGGTGCTAACGCGGTGCATTTCAGCGTGCTGCAGGAATTCATAGCCACCGCGCTCGGAATGCCGCTCGGGATCTATCGGCAGGTCAGCGCCAACATGCACCTCTACACCCACCTGTACAAAGCCGATCAGTATATCAGCCTCCCGCCTCAGGCGAGTGAATTTGATCGGTACTGGCGGGGGATGGTTACGCCGCGTGCGTTGATGACCGAGCCCGACCCGCAGCTGTTCCTGTACGAGTGTGAGTGGTTCTGCACCGACCCGCTGGCTAACAACCCGTACCGTAACGCTTTCCTGAGCGAAGTCGCCCGCCCGATGGCTATGGTCAGTGCGGCTCGCCGGGCAGGGGAAACGGGCCGGGTTGAGGCAGCTTCGGTTCGGGCTATCGATTGGCGTAGTGCTGCGATGGATTGGGTCGAGCGGCGCGAAGCAGCTCGCAAGCGTTAATTTTGCGTTTTAACAAATGTGGCCTATACTTTACCGTTCTAGCTTTATAACTTTTAACTTGAGAACTCTGACATGAGAAAAACCCTTCAGTTCATCATCAACGGAAGCGAAGTCAAGCGCTTTCACACTCTCACGACCCTACAAACTGAAACCGTCGGTCACCATTCGCATGGTGTGGCGTGTTTCACTTTGCTGCTAGACCCGGACGCCAGTCGTCAGTTACTCCTAGCCGCGTTGTTTCACGACCTCGCCGAGCAGTATACGGGCGATATTCCCTCGCCAGCGAAACGCGAATACGGCATAGGTGATCAGGTTGATAAACTCGAGCGGCGACTAATGCTCGATGCGGGCATCGTGTACCCCGAGCTCAACGCCTGCGATCAGCGCACGCTCAAGCTCGCCGACATAGCCCATGGGGCGGTGTTCTGCCTACGTGAGGTTCAGCTCGGCAATCGGCGAATGCTTGAGGTTCACGATCGTTACGTTGCTTATGCTCATGAGCTAATTCTGGTAGGGCGCGAGCTTGACCTTTTCAACACCATCAAGGGGTTACGTTATGAGCGCTAACGAAAAACAAGTCGCCGGCTCACATTACCGCTCCGGCATTCAGCACTGGGACTACGTCGTCGCTAACGACCTTGACTATTTTCAGGGTCAGATCACTAAGTATGTGACGCGTTGGAAGCGTAAGAACGGTCTTACGGACCTGCTCAAGGCGCAGCACTTTCTTGAGAAATACATCGAGATCGCTCGCCACACTGAGCAGTCCGACGGTGCTGAACCGACCTCCGGCTACACTAATCAAGACAGATGAGCACCTGGGTGTTTGATACCGAAACTTACCGCAACCGCACGTTGTTCTGCGCCAAGAACGTAGACACTGGCGAGTGGTTTGACCTGTGGCGTCACGAGCCGGGGGCTCCTGCGCGGCTGAAAAAACTACTCACCTCCGGGGGCACTTTCGTAGGGTTCAACTCGCGGGAGTTTGACAATATCATCGTGGCGGCGTTCTGCAACACCCGCACGGAGGCCGAAATCAAACGCATCGCGGATGATATCATCGGTAACCGCCTAGCGCCCTGGGCCGCGATGCGTAAGTACATGCTGCCCGAGTTGCGTTTTGATTCGATCGACCTGATCGAGGTGGCTCCTTCGTTCGTAGGGTTAAAGACCTATGGCGCTCGCATGCACATGCCTCGCCTTCAAGATCTACCCATTCATCATGCCGAACTCATACGCCCCGAGCAGGAGGCTACGCTGCTCGAGTACTGCCACAACGACGTTGAGACCACGGCCGAACTACTGCGGCAGCTTGAAAAAGAGGTCCTGCTACGGGTGGAGATGAGCCGGCGTTATGGTGTCGACATGCGCAGCAAGTCTGATTCTCAGATGGCCGAGCAGGCATACATTACCAGTATGCGCCTTCATCGACGGGAGAACGAAATCCCCCGTACGGTGCGTTATACGCCGCCGAGCTTTTTGCGGTTTCAGGACGCGCAGTTGCAGGGGCTGCTTGACCGGGTAGCGGAGCACACGTTCATCATGAACCAGAACACCGGGCATGTGGTGCTGCCGGACTTCCTGGGCGAGCGCACTATACCGTTCGGCACCGGCGAGTATCAGCTCGGCGTAGGGGGTATACACAGTGTTCAC
>Ga0222713_10003588_pt1 | contig 16020 bp, 25 predicted proteins | sample C33_649DmetaG_FD_165061 | JGI IMG/M metagenome (GOLD analysis project Ga0222713, IMG submission 165061) | Estuarine water microbial communities from San Francisco Bay, California, United States - C33_649D | ecosystem: Environmental > Aquatic > Marine > Unclassified | place: USA: California...
GATCTTCAAACGAGTAACCCATATGGCGGATCTTAAAGTTAGCAAACTGCTCATCTGCTACTACCAGTCCATTACTGCACACCAGACGATACAATCCCATCATAAACTTAAATGACTGGGTGCCATCGTGAGAGTTAGTCAGAATGATCTGAGGAAATACATCATCACCCTCTGCACCTTTGATTACCAGGTTAGGGTTCTGAAACTTAATCATGTGCTTGGAGAAGATAGAAGTCTTACCTGCACGACCTCGGCGTTGAGCAGCCTGAACTGGCTCCCATCCCATCGTCATTAAGTCTTCAATCACTCGGCTAGTTGGTACGTGAACGTACTTGTCCGATACCTCTCGGGTAGGCTTGTCGATGAAGGCAAAAGGAACTACCTTCTTCAACTCTTCAATCGTCATTACGCGGTCTGCATTGCTGTTTGAAATCATCATAACCATTTTGTTTTTATTAATACTTAAAGATACGAACTAACTTCGCTGGATCCAACTTCTTTAGGTTATTTTCTATAGTCGATATAGTTCTATTAGAATAAAAATTAGAAAGGGTATAGTAACTATGGCTGTTGCGTAAGCTTTATTTTGATCGGGTGTACTATTCGTAAGCAGGAGGGTCAACACACCCTGTACTCCTGCTACTAGTAGCCGTATCGTACCTAAAAGTAAAGCGGTGATAAGGAGAGCTACTCCCCAACTAGCGATTTGTTTTTGCATAACTAATTTTTAAGAGACAATTCCTAACTTTTTTGCAGTAAGATATCCTACCACCTTACCTTCATCAGTCATGTACTGACGCTTGGTCTTAGGTAGTCCCTGGTTGCGCTCTTCTAATTCTTCGAAGAGTCCTTTATGATTCTTGCTGTAAGATATCTCCGATGTTATAACTCTTCTATCAGCGGACATAAAGTACCTGATGGTAGTTCCGTCTAGATGGGTCTTAGATAAGATCTCTTGCATCCGAAACCTGTTTGATTAGCTGGTAAGTATCGATTGCGTCATCGTACATCTCTTTCTGCTCATATATCTCCAGGCATTTAGACAGTGCTTGAGGCCATTCTATAGACGGAAGACTGATATCAAATGCAGTATCTCCTCCTTCAAAGCTAACTTCAAATAGGTCAGCATGCTTCTTCTTAGCCTGTACAGCTAGTCGAATACCTTCCGTGATTGCTTCTGTTACTTTAAGATTCTCTCCAGTAAAGAAAGCATCAAACTCTTGCGGGGATTCAAATATAAATTGCTTCATAGCTGACGGATAGTATAGTTATTTTGCTTAATAGCTTGCTTGTTAGAACCATAGTAGTATATAGGTCCTTCGTATACATAGGTTCGCATAGGAATCCGAGGGTTAGCCCGTTCAGTATACTCAGGCTCGGTAATGCGACGAGGTCCGTCGTAAGCTCGGAACGTGGCAGCAGTAACGCGGTACCAGGTCTCGTTATGGTGTTGAATCTCTAATACACCTGCGGTATTGAAGTCAAATTTGATCTTCTCCGTCTGTCCTCTCTTCTCGCTCATAACCTTTATTTGTTTCTTCTTTACTAAAGATAGTAAATATATCTCGATTGAGCAACTTTTCAGACAACTTTTTATTCTTTTCGTCCTGTTCGAGAAGTTTATCAGCATGCTTCTTTAAAAGGAACTGCTTATTCTTCTCTGAGTCTAGCTGAGGTCTCTGTCTCTTCTTAGGTACTTTCATATCTTAATCCATTTCTGGTTGCTATCTAATCGAAAAGAACCGATATGTTCTCTATTCCATTCGTGAGGTTCAATCAGGGAAAGGAATGGAGTGCCGTCCTTACCTATATAGAGATGATAAGTTTCTCCTATGATAGGTTCGTAACTAAACTTAGCAGTGTATACTAACTCGTTCCATTGAAACTCTTCTACTAGCTTTCTATACTCTTGTTTGAGTTCTTCAAACTTAGTACTAAGCTGTTTGTTGACTTTGTGAATAGATCTCTGCTTCCAGACATCTACGTTGTCAGGCCTGATAGCAGGTGCACCTACATTGCTTGCATAAGGAAGGAGAGCAGGATTATCTGCTACACTATCTGGCTTCTTCATTGCCGGGATATAAATTCATCGCCCGGCCTCTTGTCTTCATCCCACAGTCCTAACTCTTTCAGGTGATCGATATGTGCTTGATCGATCTCCCAGTCGTAGTTCTTTACCTGAAGTTCTACATAATCTTCCATCTGTTCTACCTGCTCATCTGAAATAGGAGAAGCAGCATAGAGGAAGGAGCAGTTGTAGCAAAGTAGTTCGATGTTGTCTCGGTGGTAGTTATGCTTATTCTTATCTTTGAAAGTAAGAATGAGAGGTACTTTACCATCAAGCAATCTAGCTTCTCCAAACTCACATCTGTTGCATTGCTCGGCCAGGTATCCTTCTGAGATCAAAGCTGCTTTAATCTTAGCTGGCTTAAAATGCTCTACTGGAAATGTTCCGTCTAAGATCTCTTTTAGAGGAGCTTGTTTAGCTCTTCCTGTTAGGAACTTAGGAACACCTTTACCGGCTTGATTGAGGTGTGTTTCAAAAAGCGTCCTGCCATCTTCTGCTTTGAAGAGGTTAGCGTACTTTTTGTAATGAGGAAAGGAGCAGTGAAGGTATCGAGCTGCAGCCTTATTGGATTTAGTCATCCTGATTGCACGCTCGATATCCTCCCTCAAAAGTACTTTACTTGGTCTCCCTTTCTTCTTTTCAGACATTATTCTTCCTCTTCTTCTTCCGAGTCTTCGATTACTTCGTCTGGATCTTCGAGAAGTTTTTGATCTTCTTCATCATCCAAGAACTTATCTGCTTTCTCTTTCAATGCACGAGTACTATCAGCAACCAGAGTCTGATCATAGTTTTGAATCTCAGGCATCTCTTCTGCTAGACGATCAACTCCAAACTCTAGAGCTACTACCTTGCGGTATACATCTTCATCAAGAATTTCAATCTCATTGTAAGTATGATCTCCTTCTCCTAGAGTTAAGATTCGGCCTCGCTTTGCTCCTACCGTGGAGTGATTAACGCAGGTCTTAGTATCAGGCAGAGCCTTGACACGTAGCGGATTAATCTCTTCTTGACAGACTGTACACAACCGTTTTTCCATGTTTACTTTGTTTTTAACTTTCTAAAGATACGAAATAAATCTTAAAGAGGCAACTCTTTTATTTAAATTTTTGAATAGCTTCCCAAACATCTTCCGGGGTGCGGAAGGCAATCTTTTGTTCTTTCTTACCAACAGTAACTGAAATGAATCCGTCCCACTCTTCTTTCTCGTTGTAGTCGATTTCATTTAGGTATAGCTGAATAAGGAACACCTGTTCTTTATTAAAGGCTATCCTCATTAGGTTCTCAATTACTCTGAAGAACTTATCCTCATAGGCTGTAATATCCATTCCAATTTCGGAAGCTACAAAATCAGTTCGATCATCAATCTCTTTAAGGACCTTGATTGCATCTATAAATAATTCTTTGGTCATAGCTTCTCTATTTCGAGGTACCTCTTTTATTCGGTACTTCAAAGGTAACTGTTCTTTTAATATTCGTCTAAGTATTTCCTTAGGCTTCATTTAGTAACTTTAAATAAGCTCAAGAAGCTCTTAAGCGGTAAATGTTTTTTCTCTGCAAAATATCTTGCAGCAGCAAGACGACTAAATGCTAGTGTTGAGCTAATAGCTTCCTGGCTACTATCGGTATGACTGTAGAAAGAAAATCTTTTCATAAAATTAAGTTAAGCTCCGGCTCCTAGTGCTTGACGGATGATTTTATCTACGTACTCGATGTAGATGAAGAAACCAATAACAGATTTATCTTTTAACTGCCTGTCTCGTTCTACTTGCATACCGTGTGACTGTAGGCCACTATCTAGCTTTTCTCCTAAAGACATTGCGATTTCATCTCGCTCTGTGGTGCTCATAGGAGACATATCAGCAGGAATAAATTGTACTTTGATCCCTTTCTTGTTTGGATCTTCGTTAACATCTACCTTCAATACAAACTGCTTACCCTTGAAGTTAACTCTAGTGGCTTCAGCAATTACGTTTTGGATTTCTTTTAAGAGTAGCTCTTTCATGCTTTAAATATAAGAAGAAGTTAGTTTCGATCCAACTGATCGTCGTCCTTTTTATAAATAGGACTTACTTTTTTCTTCTTATTCGTCTTGATCGGCTGGTAAGGACGTGCCTCTTCCTGGTAGCGATCTAGATCTTGCAAATGAATTTTGCCCATTTGTTTATAGATTGATTAAAGTGTTTTGATACTCTGTTAGTGCTTTGATCTCTAAAGTCATATTCCCTAACATATATTTACCCGGGCTTCCGTTCATCTGGAGTATTAGGGATAGTTGCTGTAATATCTGGAAGTCTCCTTCGTTAAAAGTATCTCTATCTACTCCAAGTATAATATCATTATTCAATGTGCTAAAAGGAGTTGTTTTTATTTTACTAGTGAGGTCTGTACTGGTACCAGGCTGCTCTTTATCTAAATAGTGAGTAGTTAGTACTTGCATCTCATCATCAATCAAGATAGTAGAACACCAAGGCTCTAGCAGCTCTAGCAGCTCGCTGTTGCATCCATATACTCTAATACCAATATCGTACTTAGGGTAAACAACAGGCTTCATCATAGCATTGTGCCTAACAGGGCTGCCCCACTTCCGTATAAACTCTTTCGTGGAGTTTTCCATTAGCTTTTGCCATTCTAAACTTTTAGCAGAATGTTCTTGAGTAACTGTTCCATGTTGAAACTGTCCACCGCGACCCGTGAGGTGGTAGACCAGAGACTGCCAAGGCTGTTTGAAGGTGTATCCTGCTAGTAACATTCGATTAAAAACATCTGAGTCTTCTCTGGCTGAATGGAAGATAGGGTCATGACCTCCTATTGCTAGGAAGTCTTTCTTATACATCATCCAAGGAGCAAATACCCCTTCTGTAATCTTATTCTCGTACTCTTTTACAGCTTTTTCTACAAAGCTATTAAAAGCTTCTTTTGCAAAATCTTCTGGCCATATTCCAAAATCTCTTAGAATCTTTTCACCGGCATTTGGATGCAAAGGAGGTTCTACTCTAGTAGCACATACTACAGTCTTTTCTGCTAGGTGACTGTACGCATAGTAGTCTGCATCTTTACCTAACATCATATCGGCATGGAAGATCATAAAGATATCTGTAGTGGCTTTTTCTATACAGTAGTCATAAGCCTTACCAATACCGTATAGTTTCTTTCCTAGTTCTGGGTTTATGTAGTAAGTTACTTGCCATTGTTCTGCATTCTCTTTCAGCCACTCTACTGTACCGTCTTCGTCAGAATCTACAAAGACTATAATGTCATGATCTTTTCTATATGCATTCTCTCGAATAGACGGGATGCATGTCTTAAGGTAACGTAGATTGCTTTTACTTGGAATACAGAAAGTTATCTTTTCCATCTCATAGAGTGTTTAGAGTAGTTTGTGCTAGTATTCTCATATTGCGATTCAATTCTGTAAATCGATGTTTGTGGGTATCAGTTTGGGAATAGTTTATCCTCTTTTTAGGGTGACCTGTGTTATGTCCTTTCATTAGACCTTCCACTATATACATTGGGATTTCTTTTATTGCACAGTAATTAAAGAAGTATGTATCTTCCCCACACATATGCAAACCTTCCGCAATGAAGGGAGTAGGCATTCCAGGACTTAAGTACACTAATGCTCCATCTCCTTTGTAATATCGGGTGTTTGTAAATTTCACCTGGTCTTGAAAAGCTCTATTAAAGTTATTTAGCTCTTCTAAATTAAGAAATCCTTCCCCTGTAACCAACTTGTTGTTAATAGCTCTAACTTGCTCTATAGAGAAGTTCTGCAAAGCTATATGTTCAGTAGGCGTCCAGGTACTGTCCCACATTTTTTTCTGCTGGATAGTTACAATGTAAGGAGTGTTAGTTGGGAGTTGTTTAAAAATACTTTCAATATATACAAAGTATATTTCAGGTACCAGACAATCAGACTCCCCCCATACTGTTAAATTTTCAGAATCGTAACAATCTCTTCTCCAATCTCCTACATTATAGAACTTATCTTCATCTGTCTTCCAAACTACTTTCCACTCTGAGAACTTTGGGTGACCTGTAATACAGTCGAACATCTCTGTAGTAGTTCCTGTAATCGGTTCCTCTAAGTATGTCTGCGCATTCAAGCAAAGATTAACTTCAACAGGTAGGGAAGTATGTTGAGCAGCCTCTAACATACTCTCAATAGTTTCTAAAGCCATCTCAGTTTCAAACCAAGATACATGCATTTGGTAAATTATCTTCATTCTCCTAATTCTTTATACCAACCTCCAAACTGAGTAGGTACTAATGATTTACTTAGTTGCCAAGTTCTTCCTTCTGTCTCTAATCTACTCTCATTCTCTTCTCCTGCATAAAAAGAAGAGTTAATAATAACTCCTAAGTAGACTCTCTTAACTGTGTCGAAGGAAATATGTTCAACAAACCAATCGTACTGGGCTTTGTTATGCATGCATAGAAACTGAGCTTCACATGGAATGATATCAATAAGCTTAGTATACATTAAATACTCTCCGTACCACCCGTATTCATTGGAAACGTGTGCAATAATGTCTCCTACGCTGTAGTTGTTAGGTTTAAGAAACTCTTCAATAAAATGTACCCAGACAGCAGAGTGAAAAGTAACCGGACATGGTCCGTAGTGAATAGGTCGCTTAAACTTATTCGGAATAATCTTTCGTATATCTCTCTGCCAAGCCTTATGAACTAGGTCGATAGTTTCTCGATCGTGATCATCTTTCCATCCTTGATACTCTTGACTAGTTAACTGGTATACATTATCGTCGAAGAGAGTTGTATAGGGTATATTGTCGTAAGCGATAAAATCATCTTCGTAGAAAGGCTTAACAAAGAAGCTATCTGAGTCTAACGTAAAGTAGTTTTCAGCGATACCTAACGTAGCAAACATTATTTTGTTTACTTGTTGAAGTCTCCATCCATCAAATACTCCTCTATAGGTATTGATAGTTTCTTCTTCTATGTAATTAATTCCTTCTGTACCTACTACCTGCTTAAAGATATCTAAGTCATTGCGACTTACCACAACATAGAAAGGTATATTGTCTTTGTTATATCTCTGAATACTTTGATAGAGTTTCTTAACTCTGGTTACATCTCCTCTCCAGGAGGTAACAAATAAAACAAGCTTATGCATAGTTAATTGGGTAGGCAGAGGTAATCTACTGGGTAATCTGATTCAATTTTTAGTAGGGTGTATCCTAACTCATTCAAGAGTTCCATACTATTTTCTTTAGAGTTCTTAAAGCTTGTAGGAATAGATCCGTTAGAATCTTCTAGCTCAATAATCATTACAGGACGGTACTTCTTTAGAGTCTCTAAACCTCCTAGTAGTACATCATATTCAAAACCCTGTACATCCATTTTGATAAAAGAAGGTGTAAGGTTTAAGCTATCAAGAGTTAACAGCTCTACTGTACCTTGAGATTCGTCTACTACAAAAGAGTTACCCATGTTACCTCTTTCTGACTGCATTGAAATATACCCCGAGGTCTTTCCTAATGCCTTATTAAATACTGTAACGTTTTTATTATAAAGTCTGTTAATGTTAGTATTTAACAGTTCTAAATTAGCAGGTACTGGTTCGAAAGAATAGACTCTACCTTCTTCTCCTACTATGTGAGAAAGTACAACTGAGAAGAATCCTATATTTGCTCCAATATCTAGAACGGTATTTCCTTTTTGTACGTACTCTTGCATTAGGGCTATGTTGTGAGGCTCCCATATGCGATCTCGCGTTAGAAGATTTCCTATTAAATCATTATCGTGTACTGCAAAGGTGCCGTAAACTGTATCAACTGTTCTCATTCCCAGTTCTTAATCATTCCGTATTCGTTAAAGATAGGCATTCTCCCCCATTTCTCCAACCACTTGTAAGCATTTTTTTGCTCTGCTTCTCGCTGGCGTTGGGAAGATTGTCCACTGTTTTCTTCTAGTCTATGTGAGCCTCTAGCTCCAAAGTGCCAAACAACTGATTTAGTTGGCATTGCAAACTCTACTCCGTGTTGAAGCATTCGTAAAAACAGATCCATATCATCCCAGCTGGTAGGTGCAAATCTAGGATCATTACCTCCTACTTCATCCCAAACATCTTTACGTACTAATCCTGATACTCCTTCTCCTTTCGGTATAACAAAGTCGTTCATCTCAGCAAACTGCTCGGCAAAGCGTTCAAATTCCTCAGCGTTGAAATCATGATAATACCCACCGAACGCACTAGGATCTATAAGTAGAGTGCCGTGTCTGTCTGGGGAGTTAAACATATTAGGCTCTACTCTAAAAGAGTTCACCCAGAGTTTCTTATCAGGGTTCTGCTGATGTACTTGTATCAGTTCTATATCCCAGTTCTTAGTTACATAGAAGTCTGAATGTAGAAAGTTAATATACTCTGTCTCTACATTATCTGCACATATATTCATTCCTCCTCCAATACCTCTAACTACCTGGTTGTTGGGTTCAATAATAAGGGTTAGGTCGTATACTGTTTTATTTTCTTCTAGCCATTCATTAGTACCGTCTGTGCAATTTTCAGCATGTATAATGAACGGAGCATCTCTATAGTAGCTATTCTTTCGAACAGATTCAATAGCTAGTTTTAGGTATGGAAGATTATTGTACGTGCTGATACAATGTGTGAGTACGTGGCTCATAATCAAATACTGTAGGTTGAGTATCTCTGCCTAAATTCTAAAAACCTGTCTTTATACTCTGAATTGTAGAAGTACTGATGCATATTCATATCAGCTTGTTGACAGAAATCAGACTCTTTAATTTCAATAGCCCCTGTTTTAAAAGTCTGGCTTACTAAATGAGTAAGAGTTATATTGTCGCTTACTCCTACTTTGTACCCAGTATCTGTACAGATCATCCCAGCATAAAAATCTGGTCCCCATCCTAAATACAGTTCAGAAGGAAATTGTGTTATTTGTTCAGCTAAACGTCTGCTAAAGATCGGACACATAAAATCAATAAACTCTACTGTACGTACAGTATTTGTGCCCCAGTTCCACATTTGCTTCCAGTGACATTGGTCTTTACCAGCATTAGTGATAGCAGGAGAATACAAATCATATCCTCCCTCTACTACTTCTGCTAACATATTACGTAGTAGGTTCGGACCATGAAAAATTAAATCGTTATTGAACAGCACAAAGTATTCATGCTCTGTAGATAGAAAATAATCTAGAATGACATTTAGACCGCCTCCAAAGAAAATATTCTCTTCTAATATATGTGTAGTTGTTGTTGCAAGTTCCTTTGTGGAGCCATTATCAACCACCATCAGTTCATGAGTAGAGAAAGAGCTATCTCTTCTAAGCTGGTTAACTAAATTATCAGTTAGCTCTGGCTGATTATAATTTAAAGTTGCTAGTAGCATTTTAATAGTCTGTTATATTTCCCCAATTGGATTGCAATATAATACCTAAGTAGTTTTTAGCTAAGTCTTCTTTTGTGTAACCTTGTTCCTTACTGGCTAGATACTGTCCTGGGTAATGGAATACTTTAAAGAGAGGCTGTGCTGGGTAGATAGGAATGGTACTAGAGACTAAAAGGTATTCTCCGTACCATGCAAACTCTGAATGGCTATGTTCGATTAGCTGTCTGAAAGTAAGATTGTTTGGTTTAGTGTAATTTTCTTCTAAACCTTTCCATACTTCGGTATTCCAAATTACAGGTGATGGGCCAAAATCGTAGTACCTTCCTGTCCGTCCTAGTACATCCATTACCTTCTTTCTATCCTCCTTAAAGCCGCCTTGCGGGTCAAAGTGAAGATTTTTCTGAGCCCATTCAAATAACTCTTTCTGCTCGTGACAAACAGTGTAGGGGATGTTACCGCTGTATAGAAAATCAGATTTGTAGAAAGGTCTTATGAAAAGAGAATCGGAATCTAAGCACAAGTAGTTGTGACATAGTCCTAATTTCCAGAACTGTGCTTTGATTATTTGTTGACCTTTCCAGCCACCTTCCTCTACATCAATATCTTCATCCGATAAGAGAATGTAATCAGTGGTACCGAGTACTGATTCAAATAACTCTCTATCGGCTGAAGGTACACTGATATAGAAAGGAATACTATCTTCATTATACTTAGTAATACTTTCTAGGAGAGCTTTCGCTCTATGTACATCGTTTCGGTAGCTTTTGCAATATAGTACAATACTTTCCATTAGACAAACTTTAAACCAATTCCCATTATATTCTCATTTGTTACAATCTCTTTGTCTAGTACAATGCCTGCATCTTGAATTGCCTGATAGACCCCGCAGCTATCGTTAACCTTTTTAGGACGTATATCGTGGAACATTAATACTTTTGTAGCTAAGCTACTGTAAAGATTAATATCCTTGAGTACACCCTGGTAGCGGTGGTCTGCATCTATAAAGACTACATCGTATTTATTTTGTAAACTAGCTCGTGTAGAATTTTCTTGTGAGTTTTTGTTGACTAAGTTAAAAGTCAATCCTTGCTCTTTATAGTAAGCTACTACGTTATGTATGGCGTGATTGTTTGGATCTTGATCAAGCCAGGTAACAGTTGTGTATTCAAACTGTTTATCTAACTTCTTACATACGTATGAAAGCATTAATGGCCATACTCCTCGGTATGCTCCAATCTCCAAAAAAGTAAAAACTCCTTCTGAGTTACTTATAGTTTCGATAAGGCTATTCCAAGCATGAATAAACTCAGCTTGTATTTGAGAGCCATGAAAGATTGGATCAGCGCTACCTGGTTCTTCTTTATAAACTTTTCTGTAAAGGTCGTAAAATTCTTCTATCATAATATACTAGCTACTAGTTTCTGTGTTGTAAGGTGCTCAGAGGTATATGTGAATAGCTCCTGATTTAACTGTTCATAGTCAGGTGGTAGTTTACCTTCTCTAGCGTACCTGTTACTTTCTAATATAAGATCTTTTGGGAAATTATACAACGTACTTACAGGGCAATTTTGTAAATCAGTAAAGAAAGGTACACATTTATTAGCTAGTATCTCATAATGTCTCATACAGTCCCACCCGCTTTTCTGACAGGTAATCCCAAAATAAGATTGAGCATAATCTTCGTAGTACTCCTCTTCTGTATTAAAAATATATGTTACCTTATTACCGGGTATGATTGTTGCTAAGTGCTTAGATTTATGTACAGGAAGTTTTCTTAGTTGAGATTCCGGTATTGCAAAAGATATAGGTAGTGTTTCTTCTGTAAGTCTTTCTCTTTTAAAATACTTACCAAATTGTAGTAACTCTAAAAGAGGTGTCGGATGGTCTTCCCCATCTATAAAGTACACTTCGTCCTTACTATATACATTAACTACTTGTTGTAGAAAAGATAAATCTCTATGTACGCTCCCGTAAACAACTATGTCGTAAAATTTACTCTTAATTTTTTCTAGAATAACTTCTGGGCTATCTAAATTAGGAGTGTGAGTAAGCTTTGCAAAGACAGTAAACCCTTTGCCGTATAGCTGTTTAGGGTTCGGGTAGCTTGTAAGCATGTAAGCAGGAAAGGCTGTCTCATATACTTCGTGCTTGTTTTCAATCAAGCCATGGTACACAACATCATTCTGATAGTCCGGACCTTTAAAATTATTTACAAAGAGTACTCTCATAACGTACTGTAGTAGCTGTTTTGTTTTTCCTGCCTTTGAATGTCCTTGGGATGATACAGAGCCCATTCTTCTTCTGCTGGGAGCATTCCATGGTTTTTAAATCCATCTAAAACTTCGTGAACTTTATTTACCCATCTAACTTCAGGAGTATTTTTATAGATTCGCATTTGCCAATCTGCCCAATTTACCCAACCTTTTTCATTTACATTCCAACCCCATTTTTTAATATGCTCTTCTGTTAAACCTTCTACAGTATTAACTCTAGGTACTCGAATCATATCAATTATTTGGTTTTCTTCTAACAAACCTGGGAGAGAATTGATTAAGTTTTCATGAGGAATTTCATCAGCATCAATCTGAAAGATATAATCTCCTAGGCAAGCTTCAGTCAGAGCATTCTTCATATTAGCAAAATGCCCATCAAAGTGGTAATGAATGCAGCGGAATGGAGCAAATGTATTTGAAGATAAACTCCTCAGATATTCATCTACTGCTTTAGACCCGTTGTTGGAATCGTAGAAGATAATGATCTCATCCTCCTGTCTTTTCTTTTCAATCAGAAAAGGAAGCAGTCGTTGTATCTCTACAAGCTCATTACAAACTGTTACTGCGTAACTAATCTTCATTACATTTCGTAAAAACCGATTACCTCTAATGCGTCCATAAAGTCTCTCTGTTCGAAATACTGAGCTCCTTTCATGTCCATCTTATGAGTCTGTCCTTCAGGGTACTTGTGTTTCTCTTCTTTAAGAATCTCAACAGCCTTAACTGCAGCCCATCTCCAATTCTCTTTCGTGCTGCCGTCAATAAACACCATTCCTTTAGCTGGAAGTGTTACTGTAGCAGGCATCCAGATATGGCGGTCTTCGTCTTTATGAAGAAGATCTTTGTAAAGTTCTGGGGAAGATTCTAGTATGTTCTTAACAGTTGTGCTATCTTCTGTCATTACGGTAGAGGTAGTAAACCCGCATCCCATACACAGCCAGGTAGTTACTTGTTCAGTAACATGCTGTTCGTAGCAAGCATTAGAGCCGCATCTTTTACAATCGGTTAACTTATCCATTTATTTTTTGCAATTTAGGTAACTCTAGTTTTGGAAGCTCATTTACTTTTTGAAGCTTAGGTAGCTGCAAAGTAGGAAGTTTTAGCTCTACTTGCTTAGTAAAGGTAGGTAGATTACTTGAGAGAATTTGATCCAATTGCTCTGCCATCTTTTCCCAGCTAAAGCTTGTACGAGACTTATAACCTTGTCTCTTTGCTAGCTCTGCATACTTCTTGTAGTTATCAAATACTAATCGAAGAGCAGTAGCAGCTTCAGAATCGTTAGGAGTAAACCACTGCGACTCTTTAAGAATCATCTTTTCTACTACAGCGCTAGGATCTACGTTAGTCAGAGTTCCGTTAACCAGGTAGCAGAATTCTTTATCCAAGAAGTCAATATGACCGGACCAGTTAGTGGCAATGACCGGTTTATTTGTTAAGCTAAACTCTAGCAAAGGTCTTCCAAAGCCTTCTCCTTTAGTGAAGCTAACCATTGCCTTTACTTTAGGATGATTGTAAAGATGGTTCATTTCTTCGTCTGACATCTCTCCGTGAACTAAGTAGATGTTAGGAAGAGTACCTTTAACACTCTTTCTGATATCGTCAATCTTCTTTAGAAGCTGATCTCTATCTAGAACTGAAGCATTAGCTGATTGAGTTTTAAGAATCAAAGCAGGTTGCTTTTTCTTATTCTTAAATACTTCTAAGAATACTTTAACCATATATCCTACGTTCTTCCTATCCTGTGCAAAATTACCTTGTAGCCAATGTCCTACAAATAGGTATGCAAACTCTTCTTCAATATTAGAGAGGTTGAACTTAGAAGTAGTTGGGAAGTATTTTGTTAAGTCAGCTCCTTCAAATAATACTTCAACAGGCTTTTGTAATTTGATCTCTCCTTTAACCTTCCCATTCTCTTCAACATTAAAATGTGAACGTTCAAATGTTTCTTTAGCATGCTGAGAAGATACTAGATTGAGATTCATTCTATTCAGTCCTTCAATCCAGCTAGGATCACAAATGGTAGTTTCGATACCAGCCGTAACGCCGATGTTATAGTCTCCTATTGGTTGGAATTCGTTAGGTACTGTTATTTGAATCCAGACATTAGGACGGGCTGTGATGTTGGGTACAATCAAAGAAGCGAGCTCATGCTCAGAATGCTCTTTAAGGTATCCAAATCGAGTATTACCCCAACGCTGGCTAAGTACTTTAACATCGTACTTATCTGATTTAAGAAGAGCTTTAATAAAGTCTCTTGAACGTGCTCCGTAACCGCTGTATGTATCGATCGGGCAACTTACTATAACTGAAATTTTATCCATTAGTATACCATTGGGTGTTTAACGTACTTCTTAGGAAGGTTTTGTACCTTTAAGATATCATATTTGGTACGAGGAACAAACTGTTCAAAGGTCTGATTAACATATTTGATTAAATTTTTTCCCATGTTCTTAGCAGACATCATTGATTCATCTGATAGTACCCATTCACGTCCTGCTTGACCTTTCTGCTCTCTTTCTTCAGAAGACAGTTCATATACTTCTTGAATAGCATTAGCTACATCTCTGAAGTCGCATCTATCATCGTGGATGTATGGAGTGGGTACTGAACCTACTAATGAGATATTAGAAGGGAATACCGGTACTGCCCACTCTCCATGTTCCAAATAAGTACCCATGTGGTTGGAAGGTACTTCGAATGAAGGAGTGTACCACTGTCCTTTATCATCTACAAATCTCATCTGGTCTTGCATACCACCGGTAACGTTGCCGATGATCATAGTACCTGCCATCATCGATTCAGTCAGGCTTAAGCCCCATCCTTCGTTTGAAGAGATAAGCATAGAAACATCTGCTAGGTTGTATAACCAGTTCATCTGCTCGGCACCTAATCGGTCTTGAGAAAAGAATACATTAACGTAGCTTGAGTCACAGATTGCATCTCTTACTGCGTAAAGATCTGTTCCATTCTGATCAACAGGTTGGGTATGCATTATGAGAGCACATTTTTTCGCCTTCTCTTTACCGATCTGATCACAGAACTGTCTGTAAGCTAGAATAACATCTCCTGGTGACTTACGTCGAATGTTTCTTGAGTTCCAGAATACTACAAACTCAATCTCTTTTCCTTCGAAGATATTCTTTTTGAACTCCTGATACTTGTCGTAGTTCTTATACTCAGGTGTGATAGGGAAGAACAACTCTTCGTTAATACCGTGAGGTACGTACTCAATAATCTTTCCGTTAGCAGCCTCTTCTAACACAAGCTTGTTAATATTAACAGTCTGTTTAGAGATGCCCATCAACAAATCACAACACTCGTAGTAAGCTTTGTTATAGAGAGGAGCAGGATAATCGTCCCAGATGTTAAGGTACATCAGAGGCATTTGCTGTCTGATCTCTCTTTCGATATCATACAACCAAGTCCAGTACCTAGGATCGGTAAAGTGTAGGATAGCGTCTGGTTTCTCTGTACGAATAATTTCACGCACAATCTCAGCAGTTCCGTACCCTGATGTTGCGTAAAGTCTTACGTAAGCATCTTCGATCCCTGCATGTGTGTTTACGTCCTGGGATAGATCAAATGCTTTCTTTTCATCAGGATGCTGCATAGCACCTCCGAGGTTTACCCAGTTGAAATGATGTGCTGTTTGAATTACAAGCTCTCTTGCCATTGTAGCGATGCCGGAATGCAATCGCATATCATCGGAGAGCAAAAGGATCTTCTTGCGCTGATCCTTCGGCAAATAACCTTCTTTCATTTAAATTATTTTAAGTTTATATCGTTCTGATTATGTACTTTGTCTCTAAACGTATCATCTGTAAGATAGAGAAAGATTGCCCTATCTGCCAACTTTTGAAAAGAAAATTTGTAGCGTACGCATTGAACTTTAAACTCATCGAATAACTGCTGTTCTACTCTAACGCTTGTCAGCTTTTTATTGTCCATAGCCTTTATATGTTTATATACATATATAAATAGCTAGTAATTATAAAATGGCTGCGTTACAGAGAGGGCTTTTGTTAAACGGACAGAATCTACAATTGTTCTTAGATGCATTCTTAGTATAACTCTTCTCGAGATACTCTCCTGTATCCGAAAATGCTTCTTCTACAAATCTATTTAAACCGGCCATAGCCTGACCTCGCTTAATCTTTCCTGAAGCAGGTCTGAATTGCTGTACTCTTTTAGGTACAAACTCTCCTCCTTCGTAAATCTTTCTGCGTACAATAAAGAACTCTACATCAATATTCTCTACATCAGTATCGAATTGCTTAGCAAAGAACTCTTTGTAGAATAGTACCTGA
>Ga0222713_10003590_pt1 | contig 16012 bp, 18 predicted proteins | sample C33_649DmetaG_FD_165061 | JGI IMG/M metagenome (GOLD analysis project Ga0222713, IMG submission 165061) | Estuarine water microbial communities from San Francisco Bay, California, United States - C33_649D | ecosystem: Environmental > Aquatic > Marine > Unclassified | place: USA: California...
TGTATCTCCTCGCAAGAACGTCCAACGCTCTCTTCTTCCGCTCGAGGTTCATCAACGCAATTACTGCCTTTGACTTCATTTCTTACTAGTGGACGACAAATTTTTTGCCATGGCGAGGAGGGTCTTCCTTTTGACGAATGAGTAGCGCTTTTCTAACTTTTTCATTTTTGCGCTATATTCATTGATCTTCTTGTTGGTTGATTTCTTTATGCTTTCATAGTCGGCATTTAATCTATTCCTGAAGGCCTTACTCGGTGTACGGCCCGTCGTAACGCTTGGTCCTTTTAATTCGGAATAATGACGTGCGTGCCATCTTATACAGGTTTTAAAATGATTTATACGTGCCTGTAATTTTTTCATCTCTTCATTCATCTTTTTTTGAAGATTTGCGTATCTCTGTGCGAGGTTCTTCATATATCAATTAAATATTTTTTTTTTGTACCACTTGATGGTTTTTTCCATTCCCTCTTCCAAATCCACCTTTGGTTCCCACCCCATGTCCTTTAGTTTTTTATCCTCTATGAAATACCTTTTATCGTTGAATGGCCTATCATCCACGAATTCGATGGAAGGTTCGAGGGGCATTTCAAAATATTCGCATATCCTTCGTGCGATGTTCATGACGCTGTGTTCCTCTTCGGTGGCGATGTTGTATATCTCTCCGGTGACGCCCTTGTGGAGGATGAGGTCGAACGCCTCCACCACATCGTCTATGTAGAGGTAGGAACGAATGGTGTGTCCCTTCCCGTGGATGGTCATGGGTTTCCCCTCGATGGCCGCCACACAGAACTTGGGGATGAGTTTTTCGGGATACTGTCCCGGGCCATAAACGTTGTTCCCACGAGTGATGATTACCGGCAAATTGTAGCTGTGGGCGTATGCCGTGACGAGCATTTCCGCAGCAGCCTTCGTGGCCGAGTAGGGGTTGGTGGGGTTGAGGAGGGACGTCTCCTTAAACGGCGCATCCCCCTTAGTCTCTCCATAGACCTCGTCCGTGCTCACATGGATAAACCGTTTCAAATTTGGATTGTTTTTTGCACTTTCCAGAAGCACGTGGGTTCCATAGACATTATTTTTGGTGAATTCGAAGGAGTTTCCAAAGCTGTTGTCCACATGCGTTTGGGCTGCAAAGTGTAAAACCACGTTAATGTTCTCCGTTTTCATTATGTAGCTAACAAAGTCTGCGTTGGTGATGTCTCCCTTCGCGAATTTGAAATTATGGTTCCTCATCACGGGTTCAAGGTTTTTCAAATCGGCGCAGTAGTCGAGGCGATCCATGACCACGATATTGTAATATGAATAATTGATGGCCAAATGTTTGGCGACGTGGCTTCCTATGAACCCCGCCCCTCCGGTGACCAAAACATTCATTTGTTATTATTTTCCCCAAATGTTTAATGTAGCGTGTGGCACCTCTTCCACTCGAGTGCCAGATTCACGATTTCACTCCAATCCGGGCACACATGTCCTTCATGGCACAAGTGTGAACCACGCCTACGGTCGTTGTCCTTCCAAAAAAGTCCTTCACACTTTATCTCTTCCCACATCCACCCTTCTTCATTCACCACAGAATTTATCTTATCTTTCGGGTATAATGTTTCCAACGCAGCTTCGATATTTTGGGGGTTTGTTTTATACCCTATTATTTTGTTATTTTCCATGATTGGAATTGGCAAATGATAGTAAAAAGCGAGATCGGGATTGCAAATCTTTTTTATCATCATTTCCCTAATCCATTTGGCATCAGTAGACACCAGATAGGTTAATCTATTTTTTAGTGTTTTTTGGTCGAGGACACACTCTGGCTCGCCCATGTTTTTTTCTGGATGACCAAGGGGCTGGAGAGAGACCTGAATATTTTTTTTCAGTAAAAAACAATTTAAGGGTGCGATACGCTAATGATAAATAAAAAGGTGTCCTCATAGTAGTTAATATGTCATATTACACGAATCCGGGCGTGGGAAATCCCCGTTTCCCATACAAGTCCTTTTTCACTTCCATAGACGGAAACGTGGCCCCCACGGAATATGTTTACAACACGAAGACGAATGATCTGTTCACGATGAGAAGTTTCCGTGACGTCACCAACGAGGTATTTGCGGACTTCACGGCTTTGGGTCACGGAGTTGGGGCCCCCACTACCTACCGTTGGTTCGCCAATTACGCGCAGACAAATGCGAAGCTGATACTTTCCCTTAGTGCCATAGGCGACCCTTCCAATCCCGAGAACGTTATTTTGGACTTGAGGGGCACTTTAAAAACGCCCATCATCTATTTTAGGGAGGCGAGGGACTACGATTACTACGGAAGCACGGCGGGGCGCCTTAGATTTGACGACACTCGTTTCCTTATGAATTTTCAGCGTTACATTTACATAGGAACGAATACGAATCCCACGGACAATGCATTGAACAATTACAAGTTGTATGTGGACGGAAACGAGCGGATCGCCCAGACCCTTTTTGTGGACAATGCGATTGGGATTGGGACGCTCAATCCCGTCCAAGCGTTGCACGTGGAGGGTAAGGGTTACATCAGGGACTACCTTGTCACCCCCGCCATAAGGAGCGTCAGCGAGCAAATCACGTTGGAGATGAGCACGCTGAACCGCACCATATTCACCTACGCGGGGAACAAAAATGGTTTTTTCGACAACGTGAACGGCAATATGTTCGTGACGAGCAACGTGGGTTACCTGTCCGAGGTCACCGTGCACACCTATCGCCCCGATTACTTGCTTAGCACGGTGAATAACAACCTTATCATGGAGCAGTACGCCAGCTACGTGAAGGTCAACAAGCTATTTGGAATCGGCAAGGTTCCTCAGAACGGTTCTTTGGACGTAAACGGGATAACTGCCACCGATGTTCTGAGAACTTACGTTTGTCGTTCATACGATAACGAAAACACATACATTTCGATTGGGTTTTCCAATGTGGACGTATACACCAATTCAAACCCTAACGTGTTGTTAGGTGCATCCGGGCATAACTTTTATTACCTCAATCAGAGGTACCTGGTGACCAACCCCGTGGGAACCATTCTTAGACACCAAAACAATGACAAGTTCGTGGTGTCAAACTTCAGTTACTTTTTGTCGAACGTCGGAATAGGAACGCCCAATCCCGGATACGAACTGGATGTGAGTGGAAACATTCATTGCGACAAGTTGATAACGGACAACTTAACTTCTCCCAACATTTCTTGCGTAAATATTTACGTCACCAACGTCATATCTCCCATTAACCCCGATAACAAGATTACCTTTGGACTGTCCAGTGTAACGTTCAATTCTCCCACCACCCCAATATTATACCTTTCACCGTTTAGCACGTATTTCAACCGAAATCTAGGGATATTCGTGACCAATCCCGAATACGCTCTTGACGTTCAGGGAGAGATTCGTTCTTCCAACGCCATGATATGCTTTAATTTCATAAACGAGGCGACTCAAAACGTGTCTGGATTGCAGATGGATACTGCCGGAAACGTATTCATATCCAGATTGGGTTTTAATGTGATTACTCTGACATCCACGAACGCCTCATTCAAGCTTGGGACGAACCTATACTTGTTGGCGTCTTCTGGATTGTTTGGTTCCAATACGACCCTTTATGTTAACAACGAACCCATTTTTAAGTGTTTTTCGGGCAGTGCTTATTCTCTGAAGCCCCTCGCCGTGAATAAAAGCACGATAACGCAAGGGTATGCCTTGGATGTGAACGGGGACTGCAACATCGATGGAAATATTTACGTGAACGGCACCTTGCTTCGCACGGGAACTACTCTTAAAACGGGGAACAACACTACGGGTCTCTTTATCGACACAAACACCGGAGACGTGACGGTGGGGTGGCAGAGCACGGGTTCTAAGATTGAGCTTTTGGAGAATGACATCGTAGTGACGACCAACGACCTTTACACGAACATGGAGATAAATGAAGCGTTTATTAAATTTTACATTTACAATAACTTAAAATTTTTTTTGGGCACTACAACCGGATACTTCAATCCTCTCAGCATGGGGTTTGGAGGTCAAACCAATCCCAGCTACGCAGTGGATGCATTTGGAAGCATAAATGCTTCGGGAGCAATGATTTCCAATCAATTTGGGAGCGTTGTCAGAAATGGTGGTATGAGGATAAATTCGTCAAACAATGTGGAAATTTACAGAGAGGGTTCATCTGGACTTACTCTATTTGCCTCCACATGTCAGGTAAACCGAGGGGCATTTTATTTGGTGGCACCTTCGGGCAGTTCGCCAAATATGTCTCTTTATGTGGGTTCGTCATTCTATTCCACATTCTTGTCTGCGACCGGTTTGAATGAAGTTTATCATCTTATGAATACCGATGGCGATGTATCATGGTATGGGTCTGCCGCTAATGCGGTGTCTCTTCGTGGACTGTTAGACTTTCAAGGGAATTGGTATGGAACTGCTTTTCAAATATTGTCGGACAGAAGGTTTAAGGAAAATATCGTATCCCTGGACGACGACACATCCAAAGACATCATAAATAGGATAAACCCTGTCAGATACAATTTGAAGAAGAGTGGCGAGGAGCAGTTCGGTTTCATCGCGCAAGAGGTCGAGGAGGTGTGTCCCATGATGGTTAAGGTCGGAAAGGGTTCTATCGACTTGGACGACACGTGCCACGTGATGATGGACGGCGATCGCTACTACATGCACCGATGTCAAAGTATGAGTGAATACGTCTTGGGAAACCGGGTGAGTATAAAAGGGATTGGAAAGATTGAGATAGAGGAGGTTGTGGACGAAAAGGTATATTTGAAGAGGGACGAGGAGGAAAAGCTAAAGGAGGGTGAAATCGAGGTCAACGGGGTTGAGATTTCCGATATGAAGAGTATCAATTATACCAATATGATTCCGGTGCTCGTTTCGGCGGTCCAGAGTTTGACCGCGCAGGTGGAGTCCCTGACAGCACGTCTATCTGCACTGGAAAATATGTCTTCCAATTAGTAGATGAAGGAATACTTCGAACTGGTTGTAGACAGCACGACGAGGAAGGACCGTCTGACCACGCACGCCAACACCTTCACGAGTCACCTTAGCAATCCCCTCTATGCGGTGGAGAACATATCGCTGGTGTCGTGTTCCATCCCCTACATCAACGGTTCCCATCCTAGCGTGAATATCGATGTACACGCCTACTACATCGTGTTGGAGATACCCAATTACGGTATCATCACGAACGACATCTACACGGTGAGGAACCCGCCCAATTCCGGCGAGACCAACCTCAATTTTTCCTACACGGGTTCCCTTATCGTTCCGCAGATTGACGGATCCACGCCCACGAACTACATCATAAGCGGAGTGGACCAGGAGATAACCCTGAACAAGAAGATTCCGGTGATGGATTCGGTGAAGATAAGCGTCTACTACTACAACAGTTCCACCGAAAAATACGAACTCTACCCCTTCGACGAGAGCGGAGGAACGGTGGAGGAGTTCGTGATAAAGTTCACCGTGAAGGCAACCAAGGACAAAAGGGAGGCAATTAAGATAATTCCAAAAGCCAAGCCCCTTCCACCTCCACCAGCCCTTGACGCAAAATCGTTGGAGCCTTTATTTGAGAAGTATTTGAAACCGCTTGAAAAGAGGGAGGTCCATCACGGACAGGGTCGTTTCAAGTGGATTGTGTTGTTTGTATTTGCTGGTCTATTTGGTTTTTACTTTTTATTTAGTAATAAGCATGAGTGACGAAGCCAATAGGAGACTGCTGGCCACCCAAGCGAGGATCTCGCACTGACCCTTTGAGTAGCAGTCGATGGCGTAGGGCCAGAAAAGCATTGTCAATACGACCACGAACAGACCAACCAGCTTTCCGGTGGTGATTCTGGAGTAGTCCATACGCATGAGGGCGTTGAGGAAGGTGATGACACCCGCCAAAAGGGCAATCTTTGCCTGGATCGTGAGATTATCGTAAATTGCCATAATGCGCGACATTTCTTTTTTCCTATGGTAATGATATAGATTATTATTATGAATATGAAAATTAAGATTAGACCAATGAAGATGGGAGACTATGGATACAAGGGTGTGATAAACTTGACAAAGCTGGCGAGGCATCGGGCCTTGTTGAAGATCCTTAGGGAGAAGAAGGGCGAGACGCCCATGGCACTTTACCGCAGACTGAATGTGCTGATGATTTACACGAAGAATAGGTCCCCCAAAATTTCCAAGGTGTTCAAGGAGGACCGAGACTGGATTGCCAAGAAGTTCAAACTGACACGACTGGATTGAAGAAATCATATTCCATGTCGCTGTCCATCACATCATCCCAAGGGTCTTCGTCAAACATCGTATTATCCCTTTTTGCGTAGAACAATTTCAGGTAGTCCAGATCAAAGTAGTCCCTGAGATGTTGCGTTAGCAGGATGCTGGTATAGTAGCTGGTTCTCCGCAAGGCATTATCTCCACTTCCGTCGTAGTGCTCCATGTAGTCGAGGTCCTGTTTGTGGATCACCCTATCAAAGTCTGCGATGATTTCCATGCACGGGGTGAGAAGGTGCTCGTGCTCGTTGTAGTTCTCCGTATAACGCTCCTCGTAGTCATTCGTCCACCCTCTGCGAAGGGTGACATCCTCTATGAACTTGGCGAAATCCTTCTCGGCAAGCTCATACATGTTCAAAAGGTTCCAAACGATGTTATCCTTGTCGAAGAGCGTGTCGATGCGTCTAAATTCATAGCGAAAGTTCTTGTCCTTGCCAAAGGTAAAGCGAAAAGTGAGGTTTTTCGATCTACCCTTGATGTCGAGAAGGCAGGCACGGTGGTAGATGTTTTGCGCGAGGTCAAGGGGTAGGGACTCCATTTTGATTTCTGAATACCTTCGGTGCCACCCCACCACCTGAATAAAAATTTTAAGATTTAGTGGTTGGTTTACTATTTGACAATTTTGTGTGTTTTGTTAATGTGCTTTTGGAGGAACCGTTATTCCACACTTCCTTTTTATTGAAAATGATCCAGTGGTGATTGGAGAGTTCATAGTGCATGGGTCCCTGACCCTCGGTGTTGATGTAAAGATTGCTGAATGGTTTATGTTTTGTCTTACTATACAATTTCTCTATATCAATCATAACTTTTGTTTTCTTCAGTTTGGGATCCCTTCTTAATTCCTCTAAAAATCGTCTCTGCATGGAGGGGAATCCATTCGAATGTTTTATTTCTTCGTAGCTATAATTCTGTTCTCTGTAGGCCCTCACGATGGCCGTTGCAAGATTTTTGTTCCTAATGATGTTCTTATCGTGTAGTGTCGCAAATCCAAAATCAATAATATAAATTTGTATATGGTTTCTATTTTTCAATACGTATCCCACATTGTCATCCTTGAGGTCCGCATGAACGAAGCGCAATTTGTGCATTTTAGTTATAAGTTTCTCTATTTGTTTTTTTATTTCCTTTTTTCGTTTTGCATAGAGAATGGGGCATTTTTTCATCATGGTATAGAGGTCTCCGTCAATTTTATCCATAATCATATACATGACATACCTTCCACCGGACTTTCCTATTATTCCTGCCTTGTGCACTTTCGGTCCCACGCCCTCCCTCCCCATTCTCACGGCCACGGCGATTTCCTTTCTCCCCACCTTAAGAGTATAGGGTTTATATAGTTTAACTACCCTTTTCCGGTCACCCTGAATATTGAAAACGGCTCCGTAGGCACTTTCGGAACCTATTCGTTTTCCCAATTTGAAATCCAAGCGGGACCTTGCCATTGCCAAAATGGATCTTATGGTTGCTGAGTATGGCATTCTTAATTACATTAAAGAAAAAAATAGTTTAATATGAATGAACATTTTGTCAATTGATATTGGACTAAAGAACCTTGCGATGGTGCAGTTTTTTTGGAACGGCAAGCCTCGTTCATTTCCCCACCTAATGAGTTTTCATCGGGTCGATTTGACCCTATTGCCTCACAAGAAGGTTCCCTTTTCGGAGTGCACCATACCCCACACTAGGGAGATGGCTGACATGGTGGCGCACTTCATTCAGGAATACCACGGTCTATTTGAATGGGCCGACAAGGTGCTCATCGAGAGACAGCCTCCGGGTGGTTTGGTTGAGATACACAGTCTTTTGTTGTTTAAGTATCGTTCAAAGTCTCAACTCGTAAGCCCCAATTCCGTTCACGCCCACTTTACTATGAACCAGTTGGATTACGAGGAGAGGAAGGTGAGGAGTCTCCTCATCGCCCGCCATAGGCACCCCGGGGTAATTCCCGAGACGGATGAGCGTTGGCACGATGTATCGGACGCTATTCTTTTTGCGCACTGGTGGTGTTCGAGGCAAAAGGGTCTCTACGACCCTCTGGTGGCAGATGCATTCGAAGAGTTTCGTTTGGAACGCTCGCCGACTTCTTCAAATTTTCAATCGCTGGTAAATACTGAAGATTAGTGCAAGTTGGTCTGGTTCTGTTAAATCAAATGAAGCACAAGGTATTATTCTTTCATGTATTTATTTCTTTCTTCCGAAGTCATTAATATTAAACATTATTAAATATTTAATTAAATAACATCATCTTGACCTTCTGGAATAAGAGGCACATGAATAGGTTTATCAATACCAGAGACCATCCTATAGCAATATTCCATATAATAACTGAAGCTATTTAGTAGAAGAAATGGTCTCATGAAGCGTGGTATTTTGTGTTTGTATTCTTCCCATTGTTCTGTCCAGTATTCGGGTAGTTCTATCCATTCCGCGGGGCTCACCACGTGAATGATTGTATTTCGTTGGTCGAGTTTCCAGAAAAGTTCCCAAGCCCGATCCATTTAAAGATTAATCGCATATTAAGTTTAAATATGCTTGAAGAAATTCCAGAAGAGAAGCCAGCGCCCCGCGTCGTCCTATGCATCCCCGGTGACACATTTACACGGGAGGTTGTGATGGACATCACTCGTTTTCTTTTCGAGGCGAAGGGTGCCGGGTGGGATGTTATTTTGAGCATGGACTACGACCCTAATGTTTATTATGTGCGAAACAAGCTTCTTGGTGGCGATGTGGGTAGGGGTCCCACGCAGAAGCCATTTAACGGACAGTTTGATTACGATTATGTATTTTGGATTGATTCGGACATTCGTTTCAACTTCAAGATGGCCGAGCGTTTGATTAGTCACGGTAAGGATGTGTCATGTGGTCTCTACCGGATGAGGGACATGAAGAGTTTCGCGGTCGTCAAGGATATGGACGATGCTTTTTTCGCCGAGAACAAGTATTACAAGTTCCTAACGGTGGACGATTTCAAGGAGATGCAGGAGACTGAGAAGATGGACATTTTCAAGATAGATTACACGGGGATGGGTATCTGTATGGTGAGCAGGAAGGCTTTGGAGGCTCTCGAGTATCCTTGGTTCCGCCCCATTTGGATGAATGTGGGTGACATGAAGGACTTTACGAGTGAGGATGTTGGTTTTTGCATTCAGCTTAGGAAGGCCGGTTTTGACATCTGGTGCGACCCCACGGTGGTTGCGGGTCACATGAAGACATTTGCGATTTAAAAAACAGGCGCGCGATGCTATCAGGATGGAATTGTCTAGGGAATTTGCTCAGGTTCAAAAGAGTGCCGAGAGGAATATGAATATGTATGCGGACGCAAAGATAAAGCAGGCCGTGGATGTATTGTGTCATTACAATCCTAGCATGGTAAAGAGTGATTTGTATAGGACCCTTTCGGAGAATGGTGTTTTTTACACATGTTCCCACGAGCGGTGTAAAAACCAAGCCATTAAAAAGGGTTTTTGTGAACAGCACCTTCAAAAAACAAAATATCAGGAGATGGAGGAGAAGATACTAAGGGAAGGGTTAGGTCATTTAAAGAATAGAACCATGAATTTCTTAGGATGATGGAGGGTCGTTCAGAGCTTCTATTGAAAAGTTTGACAAAATTTTACGACGACCCTAAAAACGGTTCGAAATTTTTAGATATTATTCACCATAGGATAAACGGACTTTCCTTGCGGAACATAGAGTGGTATGTGACGAACTACGCAAAGAAGCATAATGTGAGTTACGAGAAGGAGATATCGAAGAAGATTTTCACGGTTCACATCGAGTATAAATCAACTCTGGAGGGTTTTTCTAAGAAGTTATTCGATCCCTTTTGTCGGACGGAGAGAATTGACTTTCCCGTTGGTGGAGAAACCGTGAAGACCACCATCGGTCAGTTAAATTTCGTGCGGTGGTGCATTCAAAATGACATCGTAGACCACGCGGCGAAAGAGGTTAGCTCAAAGAAGTGAAAAAGTAATAGTATTTGCCTAAGGGCTCAAGGTCGCTTAACTCAGTTGGTCGAGAGTGCCGGTCTTATGATCTAATGTAAGACTACCGGAAGCCATGGGTTCGAATCCCATAGCGACTATACAATGTTTTCTATGGTTGTATAGAAAAGATTGTATTTTTTTTATAGTATGCGAGCACCCTTTGACATGTTTTCCTTGGCGGGAAGGTATTGTAGGTTTGTATAGTGGAAGCACTCCCTTTGTTGTTCAGGGTCTGTAAGGTCGAAGGAGGCACAAGGACGAATGTGGTCGATGTGGGCATCTGAGTAATCCTTCCCCTCCACCTTGGTTCCCTCAAGATAGTCCCTCAGAAATTCTATGGAACACCCTACTAACTCCATGGTGGGTGCGGTCTTCGAGATTCCTTTGAGGGCGCTATGTAATCGGGTTCGAAGATTACACAATATTCTAAATCCCTTATCCATATTCCTTCGGTTTTTATTGTATTCTTTTTTCCGTTCATTTACACTCTCCTTATTTTCTTGGTAGTATTCTTTTTTCCGTTCATTTATACTCTCCTTATTTTCTTGGTAGTATTCCTTTTTATTTTTCTTTATCTTCTCCTTGTTTTCTTCTTGGTATTTCTTTTTGTATTCCTTTATCTCCTCCTTGTTTTCTTCTTGGTATTTCTTTTTGTATTCCTTTATCTCCTCCTTGTGCTCTTCGTAGTATTCCTTTTTGTATTCTCCAATACATGCCTTACATTTGCGGGTGATACCAGCTTTTAGTGTTTTATTCTTACAAAAATCCGTTTCGTCCTTTTCTATTTTACAATTTATACATGTCTTCATCCTTTAGGTAATTGTGATTTAATCTTTAATAAAAAATGTTTTGTAGTATTTAGAATGGTTTTAGAAGAAGATTGGCTCCCTCAGCAAGCCGGAATACTCAAAATATGGGGAGAAGTCTGTGCTGTATATCGTTATTTGCATTTCATTAGTTTCAAGAAGTTCAAAAAGTTAAACATGCGTTTCACGCTACCGATTATCATTATTTCCACGCTAACCGGAACGGCTAATTTTGCACAGGGAACATTTCCGGCGAATATGCAATCCACGGTCCCTCTGGTGATTGGAGGTCTCAACCTAATTGCCGCGATTGCCACGACGGTTAGTCAGTTCCTCAAAGTCAATGAACTAATGGAGGCCCATAGGGTGGCTGCTGGGATTTACGGGAAGATGAGTCGTCACATTCGCCTTGAGCTTTGTTTGCCACCGAGTGAGCGTAGCGTTTCGGGTCACGAGTTCATTAATGTAACTAAATTGGAGTTGGATCGTCTGGTAGAGCAGTCCCCGGCCATTCCTGGCGATGTTCTTCGTTTATTTGAAAAGAAGTTTCCCAAGAAGACATATCATTTCGCCCGACCTGAAATTTTGGACATTAGGGAGATTACTCCCTACGCCGAGGAGTTGAATGATAAATTGAATTCGAGTAGCGCCGAACGCATAAAGAAGGCTGCGATGGGTTTCTTCAGCACAAAGACACAGAGTGGGAGGAATTACGATGAAATGCCCGACGGGACTGAATCACCATTCGACACGCCTCCGACCTATGAGGAGATGCAGGTGAGTCAGGCACTGCAGTCTCTGCGGTTGACAACCGAGGTAGAAACGCCTCCTCCCTCACCACGACAGGAAAGTGATGAAGAAAATAGTGTATAAATATAGGATGAAGTGCCTAACCAAAAAGATCATTTGTGAATCTGCGAGACTATGCAAGAATTCGTATTCCACAATTGAAATGCTTGAGGAGGATTTTTATTATATAAAGAGCGAAGAAACCGGTCTGGATTGTTTCATAAGGGGGACGGGTGATATTACTTGGGTGGTATTTAGAGGAACGGAGACGGACAAGCTAAACGACCTGTGCACCGACGCATTCACTTGGCGCGTTTCCCCAAATTTTCTTCCCTCGAAGTGCAAGGTTCATGCTGGGTTTTTGAATCAATACAGTGGAAATCGTTCAAGTATTACGGAAGTGATATCCACTATAAACAACCCCACGGTGGTATGTACGGGACATTCACTCGGAGGTGGTTTGGCGACCCTATGCGCCCTGGACCTCGAACAAAACTTTGGGGTTGACGTGGAGACCTATTGTGTGACGTTTGGTTCCCCTAGGGTGGGTGGAAGTCATTTTTGCAAGTTATTTGATTCCGTGATAGACAACAGTTTTCGTTTCGTAGACGTGAACGATCCCATACCTCGTATTCCCTTCAAGATGTGGGGTTTCCATCACGTGAAGGGATGCTACACGACTTCTCCGGAGGGGTTCAAACCGGACCTTGAACAGGTGGAATCGTCGTCCTATGCATGTTGTTCCGTGGAAGATCACGGGATAGAGTTATATGAGGCAGCGTTGAATTTCGATGCCTAGGGTCTTTTCTTTCCGTAGGGGTTTTATTCCCCATCGCAAAGATAAGTTTTTTTATTAATTTATTACTCATCCTCCTCTCCCTCCAGACCCTCATCCTCGAAGGCCTCATACCCCTCGGTGGTCTCCTCCTCGCCCTCCATACCCTCTGTGTCATCCTCCTCCATGCCCTCGCGAGGAGCCATGAACTGAAGGATGGTCATGATGAAGAAGGATACAGAAACGATGGTTGCCCAAAGATTGCAGTTCCCTGACGTGAGGCAGTTCACGTTGTAGACGGCCAGGGCACCCGAAAGGATGAGCACCATGGCATCCAGGAAGCGCATCTTGTAGAGGCTGACGGCCACCGGCATGAGAGCGGCGACGGCAACGATCATGGCCTGCTGAGAAAGTCGGTTCGTATTGACACCCATAAGCTTCATATTTTGATATTAACTTATAATTTTTTTTTGGCTATAGACCACTTCTCACAATCATCGGCCGTAAAGTAAATATCCTTTTTCATGAGCTTTTCAAGTTTCTCTTCTGGAAGGGAAGTATTTTCCTTGTAGATTGCCTTGAGTGCCTTCATAAGTTTGTTACAGTTTTTCAATTCGTCCTTCATATCTTCGTATCGTCCCAACGCCCCTGAGGATATTTGGTGGATGAGGAGATGGGCGTGGGGCATGATTTGCCTGTATTTGGAACCCATGAGGAGAAAGGTGGCGGCCGAGGCACAGAACCCGTCGGCTACCGTCACGAGGCGAACCTTTAGCCTTCTAAGGTGGTCCATCGCACTCATACCGGCAAAATACTCACCCCCTCCACTTCTTATGTATAGAGTTATCTTCCTTTTATTTGTTTTTAAAATCTTTTGTTCGAGGGTTTTCACACATACGACAAGTTCGTGCATGGATTCGGTGGTAATTTCTCCGGAGAAGAAGATTTCATTTCCCACGACATCCAGATTGAAATCCTCGTGGTAGTCCTCCTCCTCCTCCGGCTCCTCCTTCTCTTCTGCACGAATCTTCCTCATTCTATTAACTCTTTTTCTCTTTTCTTTAATATCGCTTTTATCCTTTTTAGGTCTATCTTTTTTCCAAGTCCCGAATGGTTGATGAAGTGGATGCCTTTGGAGTGGGTGCAGTATTCTGGAATTAAAGAGGGTTGATATCTCAAGGCGTGTAGGGTGCAGGGATCGGCGTCTTTCCAATAGGCTTCCTGAGATTTCTTTAGGCACATGTTAAAGTGTTTCGTCCAGCAGGTTGCGGGGGTAATGTCTTCTTCCTTGATTCGGTTATTGATGAGGATGGAAGGGACGATGATGGAGGTCACGGTGAAGCAGTCCTGAAGGACATCGCTGAATAGGGGAGAAAACATAAGGTTGTCAAGAATGTCTCCCTCCGACATGCAATCTGATATCGTGCATACGTCTTGCATGGTAATTCCCTCGGCGTGGGTATAATTTGCGTGGATGATGCCCATCCTGTTTCCGGGTTCGCACACTCCCATGTTCAGGCACCTATTCACATCAAGTTTTCCACTTTTCCCTATTATTTCCTTTATGAATTCGTTGGTGTCGTCGTAGAATATGTCCTGCTGTGAGGAATCCACCGGGGGTCTCTGGTCCCCCATGAGGTCCACAACCTTATCGTATTCCTGCATGGTAATTCTTCCATTTTCGGTTGGGATGAATATTCGGGACTTGTAGCGTTTTCGGTTATCCCTTATCCACCGGAACCCCGCGAGTTCATTTTTGAGCATGTCGCACTCGTCCAGCACGATGTCTGCCCTTCCGTGCTTGATGAATTCGAAGAAGCTTTCGGTTCCCTGCTGGGACCTTAGGGTGTCCGTTCCTATGTAGACGGCCGACAGTCCAAGCGCCGAACATATTCTCGTTCCGGACCACCCCTTCACGATGGCGCATTCGCCGGGCAGGACAGAATTGAACACATTATCTTCTCGTTTCTTAATAAATCGGTCCATGGATACGAAAGAAGATGAACTGGACTTTACTAGTCAAGCGATCGAAATGATTTTGGGACACCCCGACGTAAATAAAAGACTGTGGAAACCTTTAAGAACTCACCTCACCCTGTATCTCACGTCGACCGCCATCATTCATCTTCTTACCCTGAGCATCCTTCTGATCATTCTATGGAAGGTGATGAGGTCGCATTAAAAACCCAAAAATTTCCCAACTGCTTCAGCGCCCTTCTTTACCTCATTCGCAACAGCGTTTGCTGCATCTTCTGCCTGCTTTGTTAGATCTCCCAGAAGTTTGCTGATGTCTATGCTGATTTTCGGCGTTTTCCCTGAGAACAAAGCTTCCAGACCCGATTTGAGCGGGCCCACCACGGTTCCCTTGACGGGTTCCGGAATGAACGAGAAGACGGAGTCCACGATGGTTCCGGGAATTCCTGCAAACATTTTCAACGCCTGTTCACCGAAATCCGCCAGTATGGTGAAACCCAGTTGGAAGATTGCACCGATAAAGTAGGTGATGTAGATGAACGCCCCTGTCCCCATCCAGACCAACAATTTCATGGGGTATTCCACGAACAATTTGAACATGTAAGCCTGTATTTGGGTAAGTGTTTGGTTGAGCCTTTCTCCAATTTGTTTGACCAAGTCCAATAGCGATGCCAACGCCTTTTTTATAAAGTCATTTATCCGTGGTCCTATGGAAGCTATAAACTTTATAAAATTATCGAATAACGATTGAACATACTTTCCAAAACCGGCGAGGATTTTCAAGAGCCAGTTAACAAATGTATTAACAAGTTTTGGAAAGTTGTTGTAGTAATAAAAGGGGTTCCCCATTTCTATTATTTTAAAATAAAAAAACGTTGGTCCATATCAATCACCTTGAATTTCGGGAATTTGAATAGTTTGAAAGCAGTGGTCAAGAAACTATTTAGTATTTCTTGTATCTGGAAGAAGAAGAAGTTGAACATGAATGTCACCACGGCGATCACGTAATCGGCCGACTTGTTAACAATCCAATCGGCCAAATTGAAGATATAGTTTCTCACTGCTACGATCCCTTTGTATATGGGTTCCAATATGGATTTGGAGACGTATAGGATGGTCTTTGGGAAAAATTCAATTGCCTTTGTGACTGATTGAATTATAAATTTGACCCAACCAAGGACCCACTTGTTCAAAAATGCATCTATGGAAGGGACGATGTATTTGAAGGGCGTGAAAATCGTTATTATAAGGTTCCTGATGAAGATGAATGGTCTTTGATACATATCGTTAAGATCCTTCAACTCCTTTTCGGATTTTCCTGTCATTGTGATAATAAATCGGTAGAAACAGTAGAATAGAATGGGGGGTGTTATAATGCACACGA
>Ga0222713_10003592_pt1 | contig 16001 bp, 27 predicted proteins | sample C33_649DmetaG_FD_165061 | JGI IMG/M metagenome (GOLD analysis project Ga0222713, IMG submission 165061) | Estuarine water microbial communities from San Francisco Bay, California, United States - C33_649D | ecosystem: Environmental > Aquatic > Marine > Unclassified | place: USA: California...
TTATCAAAAAGCCATTCGCGCCATAGCCGCCCAAGATGGCGCAGCCAAAAAGGAAGCCGATCGTGCCAAAGACACTGTTGAGAAATGTTTTGCTGATGGCGGCGACTGGAGCGTTGCTGATGGGGTGTGCATCCCCGCCGGTTCCGGCAAGCGTTAGCGGACTTAACAAGGTATTCCGCGACCCAGGATTTGCCGTCAAGGGCAAGACGCGCCGCGATCAAGAATGGATTAGCGAAACACAGGAAGCTGGCATCCGCGTTCTCGGGTGGAAGCGCCCTCGGCAATGATTGACGTGGCGCACATGGAATATCAAACACTGGTTAATTGGGGCGTTTACATATCAATCGCAGTTGGCGGCTGGTTCTGTAAACAAATATGGGACGCTGTCGGAAAATTAAAAGAAGACATACACAAAATTGAAGTTGATCTGCCGTCGATCTACATTCGCAAAGACGAATTTGCCGATAGCATGAAAGAAATAAAAAACATGCTCAACAAAATCTTCGACAAACTTGATGAAAAAGCAGACAAGTAACCCCGGCAGCCGAAACCGCCGGGGCTATTTATCTTAACGAGCTACAAGAAGACCAGTGGTCGCACCAGCGCCCGCGCCGATAATGGCATAGGAACCGGCAACGCCAACAGTCGAAGTCGCCGCAAGCGTGCCACCGGCAATCGAGCCGCCAGCCGCGCCGACGATCGCGCCAACGCCAAAACCAAGGGCGCCGCCGATAATCGCGCCGCCAACGATACGGTCAAGCGGCGAGCAATTGGCCGGAATGAAGAAAATGCCGCATTCCAGAATCGACGGCGAACGATCAACATAACGATCTTTGGCAACAGCCGGAGCCGCCGACAAGGCAAGCGCGGCAAGCGTAAGAGCAAGCTTTTTCATTTCAGAACTCCTCAAGTTAATGGGCGGAATGCCCGGTCGAACGGGGATTAAGCCCCCGAAACATATGCAAGCACAAGGCGGGCGGGGTATACGCCTTCACGAACAAGGCGATTGTGATTGCCTGAAACAATGATTGGATTGTTGCCCTCGAACCCGGTCACGACGCCGACATGGCCTCCGTTGCGGCCTCGTGCGAATACAGCAATTGCCCCGACTTGAGGACTGACGTGCGGCAGGGCGGCCCAGTCGCGGGCTCGATTTGGGTTCTTTATTTTGGCTGCGGCTTCAGGCGCAACCATCGCCATGAACTTGCCGCACCATACGGCGTTCCAGCCGGTAGGGTTTGTGCCAAGGTAGTGCCGCGCCTTATCCACCAGATAGTCGCCGGATGCAACTACATCTGAAACAACGCTCCGGGCGTGCTTGTTTGCCTTGCGGGTAATCTCAACAAAAACTTTCGGTGCCTGATGCACTTCATCGGATTGCCTGCATCCTCTTTCGTCACAGAAAATATACGATTCGGCAATGCGTGACTTGGCATAGGCGGACGTCGTAATAAACAAAGCAGCAATAGCAACTGCCATGATCTTAAGTGTCGTCATAGGTGGCCCCTTTTGAGTTGGGTTATTATGGCGCGCGCTTAGGATTAAGCGAACGTAGTTTTTAAGACTAAAAAAACACCCAATAATATCATAAATGTCACAAACAATACAAGGCTAACAAGCAAGTAAGTGACCACACTATAAGTGTAGACCTCTGGCTTTAGATTGAGCCTTTTTAGCCTATAAGGCTTATGAAAACCCATTTTTCACCCGATAAGTAAGAGAAAAAAGTAAAATATAACTGAAAACGCCAACGACATCACGGAAATAATTGTTATTTCTAATAATATTGCGTTCATTTTATCTTCCTTTTTGCAACGCTGGATACGCCAGACCCAAGCAAAAACTGACGATGAATAAACTCTAGGGATTCCAGCAATGTGGCCTGGTTGCCTTCTAGGATAGCCTGCGCGGCTGTATCCGTTGCCGCGTCGAGCATCGTCACGATGCTTCGGATTTCTCCAACAAGCTTGACCATTTCATTCCCCCTGTTCATCACCGTCTATCTTCCGTAGCATTTGAGCGTAGACGGCGGCGTCATCCAATGAATCCGCATGCCCCCCGTTGTCGAATGATTGGGCATATCGGCACATTTTCATTATTACCATTGTAAAGGTTACAAATCGGTTAATGTCGTCTGCTGTTTCTAGATTTATCTTACCATCGAAAATTTCCCACAAGACGTTACCGACCCGCTTGTATGTGTCGCCATATTGGTCATTGCGCTGCTGATACAGCTTTGCAAGTTCAGCTAGTTGGCTTGGGACGGTCATTGGCTACCTGAAATGAGACAACGCCAGCTTTCTTGAATGTATCAATGACGTCGTCTCGATCATCGAAAATGCAGAGAACTTTGGATTTGATATCTTTAAATCGCGTTGTCGCAAGGTCCATTTTCATCACCGGAGCAGGTCGGTAATCGGTATCTTTCCGCATCAACAATTCATTGTACGGAATGTCGTGTTTTGAGAGCCACTGCAAAGTATCTTGCCGCCATTTTTCAGGACGTGCTGTAATGAAAATAATCGCATGCCCCGCATCGGCCAAAGCTATCAAAATATTGACCATAGCCAATATCGGCAAATCATACGCGGCCTCAGAATGGTATGTGTCCCAATCCCCGCCAATGAGCGGGTCGCGCCATGTGGCGTCAGACACTGTGTGGTCTATGTCGCACAATACGGTTTTCATAAAGTATTCTTGGCCCGGTTCCCGGCTTACGCTTTGGTAATGCGGTGCGAATCGCTCGGGCCGTGGGGGGAAACACCTTTCGACCCGTCCAGCCGGGGGTCACTTTGCGGCTGGTTAACCAAAGACCAAGCTCCTTATTTCAATTTCAAATAATCCTCAAACGCATTAACTGCGGCGTCACACCCAAGAGATACACAAACAAACGCGCCTGCCTTTGCACACGCTTCGAGATATTCTATCTGACCATCCTGCCACCTAGACTTCGTATGGTCGCGTCGTTTAATCTCGCACACGAACGCTGGCGAGCCGGGAATTATAACGTCAGCCGCGCCAGGCGTCATGCCCTCTGCCTTATGACGCGCTGCCTGCATAAAGGATCTCTTGCCCTCATTTCTGACATGCACCGCAATCAGCCCCCATGATAAGGGCCATTGTCGCCTTAACCTAGCGAAAAATGTAACCTGTTCAACCGTCTCGCTCGAGCATACCCCCCGAAACTCAGGATTGCCGTAGAGCTTTAGACTACTCGGGAATTTCATCTGCGGGCCTATTGTAAGCAAAAACGCGGTAAAACCCCGTTTCCGTGTCTTTTGAATAAGTAATTGTTTGCGGTGCAACATTTCCTAGGGCCAGAAACAAATCCCGGTCCCTCGCGGCACGGCTCCATGTTGGCTGCCTCATTAACCAAAAAGCAAACGACCTATATGGGGTTATAACGTCAATTCTCTCGGTCTGTTTACCCGTCCGGCTGATTGACGGCTTCACCGTCCATGACAGCACCTTGTCGGTTTGCCGATTTGTCGGATCGCGCTTCATCTCCTGAAATTCAATCCGCAGCTTGTCGTTTGGATTAACAATTTCGCCTTTGCAAAATTCGCAATATCTCGCGGCTATATCGTTTGGCTCGTCGCAATGCGGGCATTCTTTGCTGGTCCAGCGATGTCCGCATTGCACCATGTCGCCGGCCACGACCAACTTGCCCTGGCACCGCCGACCGAAATGACTTGGCATTAATCCAAATTCGGTTGGGATAGCCATGCCGTCTAAATCAACCCAGTAGCCGTGATTATTGATTTCATAATTATCTGGATTAGGGCGGGCCTTAAATTCGTTTTCAACGTTACAAAGTGGGCACAAGCACTTTATGTATTTGCTGTTATCGGCAACGGGCTTTGCCGTCACGACAGGAGAAAAAACATCGTCATCCGGGCAGTGCCGCTCAAAGTTTTCAGCGTAATCAAGCAAAAGGCAATCTTGCTTCCCGTCGCTAATACGCAACCCCCGGCCTATGATTTGTTGCATTAGCCCGACGCTTTCTGTCGCCCGCAGGAGCGCAATAACGTCAACGTGCGGGGCATCAAAACCCGTAGTCAACACGGCAACGTTGACGAGATACTTGATCTCGTGCGCCTTGAACCTAGACAATATATCGGCCCGCTCGGATCGCGGAGTATCGCCGGTAACAATCGCAGACAAGCCAGGCGGCAGGCTCGCCATACACTCCCCTGCGTGCTGCACAGTTGCTGCAAATATCATGACGCCGCGGCGATCTTTTGATTGGGCAACGACATCCGCAATGATGGCCGATGTTTTCCGTCCATGTCCGTGATAGGCCGTGTCTACGTCCTCGGCATTAAATTGGCCCCGGCTGTTTATCTCCATGTGCGACGTGCGGTAGCTGACGGCACGAATGGCGCCGATCGTGGGCTTGGTAAGATATCCTTGGTCAATCAATTCCCTTGCCTGTACTCTGAATACGCACTTTTCAAAATACGGGCTTGCTGTTTGATAAGCGGGCACTGGTTTTCCATCGGGGAATAGCCCAAATATATAACCGCTGTTTAGCCTATAAGGCGTTGCCGTCATGCCAACCACACGAAGGTTCTGGTTTTTCTCCCGCATGGCTTCGACGATGCTTTTTACGGTTGGCGATATTCCGTGGCATTCATCAATAACAACCATTGCGAATTGATCGCCAAACTTATTGATGCGGTTTTTGACTGTCAGTGGCGTCCCAAAAACAACCGGATGCCGCAACGATACCTTGCCAGCACTTGCCGAAAAGATCGACGCCGGGTTGCCGGTTAATAAATACTTTTCATGATTCTGCACGACCAATTCGCTTGACGGTGCAAGGCACAGAACATGCTTGCCGTTGCTGTATTCGTGGATTGTTTTTGCCACGGCTGCAATAATATGCGACTTACCGGAACCGGTAGCCGCCTCAATCATGCAAAACGCACGCGACCTCTTCACCCATTGGATGATCGCGTCGTGTGCGTCTTGCTGATACGGACGAAGCATTATTTCAACAGCCAATATTCGCTTGGCAGCCCGCGAAACGGTTCTAGATTGGCTTCTGGCGCAATCGATTTGATTGCTTTTGCGTAGCTGATCGAACCCTCTTTTTTAACAAGTGTTAAATTGCGAGAACCAAACTTTGCGCTTTTGCCATTGGAAATCTGAACTAAGCTGTCAATTATCTCTTTCTTCCGCTCTGTCGCGGCATCAATTGACCGCACCGCGTCGTCGTATTCCGCCAGAAGCTGCAAGGCTCGTGGTGTATCAATTAACGCCCGCTTTGGGGCTAGGTGGTCTTCCGCATTTTCCCGCTCGCGCAGATATTTGTTCCAGAAAGCAAACAACACCGGCGTAGATGAATCTAGAAAAGTGTCGTCTCGATTTACGCGCTCAAGGCTAGTACCCGCTGGAGCCCACTGGTAAAAATCGCACCACTTGCGATCTGTCACCAATAGTTGAATCTGAATCTGCGCGTAATAGTGCATTTGATCCCGCGCCGTCTTGAACGGGATAGGCTTTTCCAAGTTGCGGTATGAAAATGGGCATTTCACTTCAATCAGCCCGTCAGATCCGATCAAACCGTCTGGCGATGCTCCAAGCCAGTCTTTGTATTCAAAAAAACCGCATTTCTCGACGGTTTTGTTTGTTTCCATCGAATATTCTTGAATGGCACCGTTTTCGTTTGACGTGCCCCATGTTGTGGCAATGTTGCCTTCAAATTCGGACGGTGCACCGTGCCACTCTCGAACCATCCTGCGCATGACGTCATCTGGTGACGACCACGGTGAGTGGCCGAGTATTGCCCCAACCGACGACCCCGTCACGCGACCCTTGCGGACGTTAAACCATTTCTCGCTTCGCTGTTCCATGTGGTTCCCCTGTGAATTGCTTGCCTTGCCTTGCCTTGCCTCGCCCAGCCCAGCCGGGCCCCGCCACGCCCTGCCCGGCCGTGCCGTGTGGTACTTATTGTACCTCGTGGGGCTGCCCCGAAAGACAGCCCCCTAAGCTACAATTTGCTTGCCCAGCCTCGCCTTGCCTCGCCGCGCCGTGCCGCGCCTCGCCTCGCCGCGCCCCGCCATGCCTGGCCGTGTGGTACTTATTGTACCTCATGGGGCTGCCCCGAAAGACAGCCCCCTAAGCTACAATTTGCTTGCCTTGCCTCGCCTTGCCAAGCCGCGCCTCGCCGTGCCGAGCCTTGCCCAGCCTCGCCTTGCCGCGCCGTGCCGCGCCTTGCCATGCCGTGTGGTACTTATTGTACCTCGTGGGGCTGCCCCGAAAGACAGCCCCCTAAGCTACAATTTGCTTGCCTTGCCTTGCCCGGCTTTGCCGTGCCGTGCCGCGCCCCGCCGCGCCGCGCCCCGCCATGCCTGGCCCGGCCCAGCCTCGCCGTGCCGCGCCTTGCCATGCCGTGTGGTACTTATTGTACCTCGTGGGGCTGCCCCGAAAGACAGCCCCCTAAGCTACAATTTGCTTGCCTTGCCTCGCCTTGCCAAGCCGCGCCTCGCCGTGCCGAGCCGCGCCCCGCCCAGCCCCGCCTAGAAAACCTATTCCCAAGATTTAACGTAGAATTTGCCAAAGACGCCTCGGAATGTGCCCAACCCAAGGGCGCGACCACCCTCCTCAAACAAATTTAAAATTTCTTGTTCTTGGATTTCTTTCGTGGGTGACAACGTCAAATGAAACTTTATCTCCCACGGAGTTGGAATAACCGGACGAACCTTTGGATTTGGGATGCCTTTGTCGAGCCGCGCTACAGAACGATGAATGTACGCGCTGCTATCCGCATCGCGGTCTTCCTTAAACACGCCAAAACGAATTGGCTCGCCATTCCGCAATAACGGAATAAATGTCTCGTCGATATCAAGGAAGCTTAGGCACGCGTTTGCGATGTCCTTGTATTGGCGTTTGTCCCGCAATCTCTTGGGAGCCGAATTGGTGTTGTGTGCCGACAAGAACGACATGATGTTCGCCGCCGGAATGCCAATAATGGGCAACCCTTCTGCCGGTTTCAAATATAGCTTTTGGTGCGGCTCCAGTTGTGTCTTGTTGTCTCCCGCGTAACGGTCGAACATGATGTCCTTTAGCCCGCACAGTACGACCTCCCGTTTGATTATGTCAGTGTGCCGATTGATTTTTACGTTTGACGGTTTCATAACTTTTCCCTTTTGCTTGCCTTGCCTTGCCTTGCCAGGCCCGGCCTTGCCTCGCCGCGCCCTGCCCTGCCGTGTGGTACTTATTGTACCTCGTGGGGCTGCCCCGAAAGACAACCCCCTAAGCTACAATTTGCTTGCCTTGCCTTGCCTTGCCTCGCCGTGCCGTGCCCCGCCCTGCCTTGCCGCGCCTTGCCCGGCCGTGCCATGCCCAGCCGCGCCCTGCACAGAAAAACGGCGCGCTGTTACACGCGCCGCTCTTATTCGTCAGAACGGAATGTCGTCGTTTATAATGGGTTTCTTTGAAGGTGCAGTAACTGTTGCACTGCCACCCTTGGACGATACCGCGCCAATCCAGTTGCCCTTCTTTTCTGTACCTGTTGCATCCTTAATCGCCCACTGCATGATCATGATCTGCATGGGCTTCAGGCAAAGGCAATCAGTAAGGCTTTGATCGGTCGGCTCATCGGGCGACGCAAACAACTTCTTGCCTGCGTTACCGTCGATTGCCGCCAGCATCAATTTAGCCTTATCACGTTTCTTGTCAGGGTCTTTCGCCAATGGGTCGGCATCAGATACCCAAAGCTTATGATATATCTTCCGGTTTTTATAAACATCCGGTGCCAATACAGACCAACGCAACGATATGAAACGGGCACCTTCCTTCTCATCCCACTTTGCTTCGTCGATTACGGCTAAACATTGCGTCTTTTCAGGAATTGGGTCGAAATTTCCTCCCCCTACTTCATATTCTCCGTCGCTCTTAGCTGTATCGCCCGTCGAAAGTTCCCAGAATGACGACATGTTTTTAGCTCCTCAAAGACGGAATAAACGGCGTAAGCGGGTTAACGCCGGGCGAAACCGTAATCGGCTCCGTGATACCAAACCGGTTTTTGCTGACCGAAGCAGCATTTGCAAAAGTATTGAGAACACGAGTGCCATCACTGATAGCTTTTTTGCGCTCGCCTTCACCCATCGTGAATGTTTCCAGCCGCAAAAAACCCAGTAGATCAACGTCATCTTGATAATATTGCATAGACTTTTCGTGAACGCGAAGCGTGTAGCGGCTATATGCTTCGCCATCCGGCGGATCCAACCGCGTCGTGTCGGCATGAGCCACAAACACCGTGTGCATACCGCGACGCTCGCCCAGTAATCCAGCAGCCTTACGAACGCGAGCGTGCATCGTCGCAACTTGTTCCCGACCCGCTCCGTAGCCGCCGTAAGCCTGCTGTATGCCCTTCGGCTTCTTTGGGTCACTATCAACGACGCAGTGGACGAAAAGCCTTTCCAGTGCGCTAACGCTGTCAATGACCAGCGTTTTATATTCGTGGTCATCATGGATCAGAGCCTTTAGCTGCTCCCAAAGCTCGTCGGGAGACGTTAAAAGTGGGAATGCGTCTGGGCGCGTTGATTCAGGGATGGCTTGAAGGCCATCTTCTGCTCGGATAAAAATGGGCTTTGGGAAGGTTGCGGCGAGGCTAGTTTTGCCAACGCCTGCGTCGCCCGTGATGGTGACGATGACAGGTCGATCAGCGGGTTTGCTGATCGTTTTCATGATGCTCATTTGAGCTTCTCCTCTTTGCTGACGGGGTTGACATTATTGGTCCTGCTTTATATTGTCAAGGCGTAGTTTGATTGAATAAAGGCCCAACTTATGAATCAGTCCAGCATAATGACCATCGAGCAGGTCCGCGACGCGCTCAAGGACCGCCGAATTGGCGTTGTTGCCGACGCCTGCGGCCTATCTTACCCCACCGTCAAGGCCATCGCCGATGGCGAGACCGGGGCGAAATATGAAACGGTAAAGGTTCTTTCCGACTATCTCAGCCGGGATTAACCCATGACCGCACGCGCGTTTTGGGAGGCGGGCCACCGCGTATTTGGGCTGCACGGCGTCACGAACGACGGCAAATGCGACTGCGGGCTGCCGTCTTGCACGGCAATCCTGAAGCATCCACGGTCGTCAAAATGGCAGAACACGCCGCATTGGGCCGAAGATCAATTTAACACTTTAGAAAAAGAAACTGGCCATCTTGCCACCGGCTACGGCATCGTCGTGCGGGGCTTATTGGTCATCGACGTCGACGCGCGTAATGGCGGCGTTGAATCATACGCAAACCTTGTTGAGAAAATACCCGCGATAGCAGGCGCTGGTCTCATTGTTGAAACTGGATCGGGCGGCGGATCAAAGCACTTATATTTCAAAATCCCCGAAGGCGTTGCGCTGCTCCAACACCACGCTGACTACCCCGGCGTTGATTTCAAATCGTCTGGCTATGTCGTCGGACCCGGCTCGCTACACGCCAGCGGCAAACACTATGTTGCCGTCGTCGGCACACCAGCCGACATTGAAGACGCACCACCAGAACTAATCGACCTGCTGCGCAAGCCAGAACGTCACCGCGCTGAATTAGCGGACGGTTCGCATATCGACGTTGCGCACGCCGACATTGCGGAAATGCTGGCGGTAGTAGACCCGGACACCGACCACGAAACGTGGGTCCGCTGCGGCATGGCCGCGCACCACGCATCCGGCGGTACAGCTTTTGACATCTGGGACAAGTGGTCCAACGGTGGCACGAAATATCCGGGACGCGACAAGTTAGAGCGCCGTTGGCACTCATTCGGCAAGTCGGCCAACCCCGTAACGCTGGGAACGCTCGTCCACTACGCCGAGCAGAACGGCTGGAAACAATCGGTAGAGTTTACGCCCACTGTCGATTACAGCGAGGAAGTAGTCAGCGGCCTGCCGTTCGACATATCCGACATTGACCTCAAGCGACCGCCGGGCTTTGTCGGCACCGTCGCCGAGTGGATCAACGATCAATGCCGCAGGCCGCGCGAACACCTCGCCGTTGCCGGTGCCATAACCGCCATGGGCAACATCATTGGGCTTCGATACACTGACGACCTCGACGGCGTCACCGGCAACCTGTTCATGTTCTGCGTCGCCGGATCACGCACCGGAAAAGAGGCAATCCTTCAATCAATAACAGAATTGCACAAGGCGGTCGGCATTCACATTGCCACGCACGGCTCAATCAAGTCCGAACAAGAACTAATGCGGAACCTCACGCGCCACCAAGCTTCATACTACGTCGTTGATGAAATCGCCCACCTGCTCGGCAAGATCAAAAACGCTCAGACCAAGGGTGGGGCCATATACCTCGACGGCGTACCCGGCATTCTCATGTCGGCCTATTCAAAGGCCAACGGGTTCATGCTTCTGACCGGCGACTTGAAAGAAGAAACCCGCCGCATGATCCGGCAGGAAGCCCAGCAGATCGAAAAGCAACTCGAAGAGGGCAAGGCAACCCGCGGATTAGAGGCGCGCCTTGCCGCGACATACCAACAACTACAGTCGATCGACAACGGCCTGGAAAAGCCATTCCTGTCGCTGATCGGGTTCACGACGCCTGTCAACTTCGATGTCATGGTTGATTATCAATCCGCCACGAACGGGTTTATCGGTCGATCCCTGATATTCAACGAACGCGAAACCGTTCCACGCGCCAAGAAGAAGTTCAAACCGCGCAAGTTGCCTATGCCGCTCGAAATGACGCTCAAGCAGTTGTTCCTCAACGGCGAAGTCGATCAAACCGGCGGTAGCCGCGTTGAATACTATGGCGATCGCACAGTTGTGCCGACCACTGCCAAAGCAGCTCTGATGTTGGAAGCCGTAACGGAATGGTTTGAGGACATGGCCGAAGAACAGAAATCCATAACCGGGCTGGAGGCGCTGGCTCTCGGCGCCTACGAGCTTGTTTCCAAGGTTTCTCTTGTCCTGGCAGTTCCCGGCGGTATTCGTACCGAAGAACACGTCCGCTGGTCGTTTGCGTTAATCAAGCGAGACATTGAGGAGAAGACCCGCCTTGTCGTGTCGAACGACCGGGCCAAGGATAACCCGCTAATGGCCCTGCGGTCTAAGATCGCCAACATGATTGCGGGCGACGAAGGAGAGACACTGGGTGTTATATGCGACCGCATTCGGTCAAAGAAAAAAGCAGATATAGAACACGTTTTAAATGAAATGATCAAAGCTGGCATTGCAATCGTTATTGAAACCTATAACCGTTTTAATAAGAGAACTACAAAACGGTATAAAATGATCTAACGGTTCACCGAACAATTATCCAAAACGATGCGCGCAACTCCGTTCATTCCGAAGTCATCCGTCCAGTCTGAACCCTGCAGTACGTAATCCAGTTCACGCAGGAGACCTGCGACGTGACGTGCAGGATGCTGCCGCAATCGGTCTTGCACCATTGTGACTTGCTTGACCGTGGGCGGAATATGCACGCCGCGCCTGCCGTGCCGCTCCGGTTCGCGTCCTAATCTAGCAATAAATAAACGAGCCATGTCGGCTCCTGTTCACACATTGACTAGCCATGACCACTAATTGAGGGCTCGTAGGTCTTAAAGAAAATATCCGCCCCTATCGGATAGACCTCGCCTTCGACACCGCGAGCGATCCAATCACCGGGGACTCCTTTCAAGGTTCCTTCGCGTGTATCTATTTCAAAATGGCCGCCACATTCTCGCACGGCAGATTGACCCCATGTCGGACACTGGCCGTTGCAAAACCATTGCGTAGCTTCGATAGTCGTCTTTTTTCGGTACTGCATGTCGGCTCCTATGTTTGGTCTGCGGCGGTATGGGCGAATTACCTTTTCAAGCGGATCAGACATTTGGATTCCACATTATTGGGACTGCGAAACATGATAGACACTCTTTAAGAGGACTTGCGATTGAGGTGTCTTTGGCTAAGACCTTTTTTCATTACTCCGAACGCATGAAAACTTATAAACGCGGTCATCAAACGATATCCCGCCTTCAATCTTTGCGTTTTCTGGCCTTCCACCTATGACTTCCTCGACTGTCGGCAGTTTATTGCCGAAATACTCCGCTAAACCATAAATATCGGCTAGAATTGCGTTATTTCCGCTCTCAATTACTGCCATAACGACTTTGTGCAGTAATTTACCGGCATCATCGCCTGTATACCGCGATCTAAGCGCCTCAGACTTGAAATTCTGCTCATTCAACGGCGTTCCGTTGATTAGCGATTCTTTCCAGCCTGGCGGCGGTGGCCACGGCACATCCCAAAGCGCCAAGGTTTTTTTATTCCACCCACCTTTTTCAGATCGGCCTAATTCGATTTCTTCGGCTGATACTTTTCTCATTGCTATTTTCCTTTGTTTCCATTTCGCTGATATGCGGAGCGGGCTCGTTTCAGATCGCCAAGCGAAAGCTGACATTGCCAACCGACGCTTTCATGATTTACGATAAGATGCTCATCCGATAGTGTCTGCCGCCTCATTTCAAAGAAATTAGCCGCGTCAGAAAATGGCCTCATGGCCGCCCGCAGCCGTTCTATCTCGTCGGCGGCTCTTGCCGCAACGCTCCATCCGTGTTCGCGGAGAGCCTCTAAATCGTCCTGTGTGATGCTCATAATCTACCTACATCTGCGAATTTAGCGCGGCGTCAATTGTCTTGAGCAGCGAAGGGTGGCTGCCGTTCGGCCTTTCTCCAGCCGGAGCTACGACAGCGTTAGCAATCGGCTCGCCCTCAATGTAGGCCCTGGTCAAGGTTAGTGCTGCGCGAAGGCGCACTAGCTCTTCAAGGACTTCATTTCGGAATTCCTCTGGAATGAGACAATAGAAACCAGGATCAACGCCGATCTTAACCCGGTAAGGGTCAATGGGGATCAGGCCGCCAAGCGTAGTAATAATATATGCCATTTCAGGCTCCTATGATTGGTGACGACACGAGAACGAACATTACGCCACGGCCTTCGCTAGGGCGCGGGCGGCCTCGTTAGCGTCGGCTTGGGCTTCCTGATATTCGATAAATTCCTTCTTCCTCTCGTGGAAGTCCAAAGGCTGATTCATCGCAGAAAGGGCCTTCACGCGCTCCGTCTTAAGGAACGCATCTTCGGCCAACTCTTTTACTGTCATAGCTCGAATCTCGCTCATCAAAATTCTCCTAAACTAGCCATTAAGGAACGTGGCGTTGTCGGCGCGAAGACGCTCGATCTCGTCGGCGGCTTCCTTCCCCAATGGGGTTGTCTGTCCGTCTCGGTCAGTCCAACGTCGCAAGTGTTCGACAATATCTGCCATCGTCGGCTCCTTAATGCATGATGTCCGAACTTAAGCGGCGTATCGCCAGTCGCGCAGGTGCAGGCCGCGCATAAACCGGCGATGCTGTTTGCAGCTAAGTTTGCCTTCTGGATTGCATTCGATGCCCCAAGTCGGGTCGTAGTAAGAGGCGTAAGAAAACCAATCGACGCGCCGATGTTCTTCGCCTACCGGCTGTCCGTTTTCGTAGATGGTCGATAGCCACGGGTCGCGCTCTTGGTAATCGCCATAGCCCCCGACCGGCACTTCCTGAGTCCGTAACTGGCAGATTGTTTCCGAGGCGGGGATGCGGCGGCTACAGCAATCCGTCACGAAAAGCTCAGCCGGCGAGCAGTCAAATCGCTGCTCTGTCGGCCACCATGGCCGGGCTGTATGGTTATCTCCGCAGATGCACCCGAAGCACATTTTGACCTCTCAAAATTCGCCCATATCTTCGCTGCGTGACATGTTCAGACAACCCCTGTTAACGCGAATTGTTGACGTGGTGCCGGGCAAATCCGACCGTTCAAGCCAGGAACAAGTTCTATCCATCAGCTTTCGCCGGGAGACCGCTTGCCCATCCACGTTCCTCGTGATCGAGGGCTACTGCGCCTTCGCAAATTCTGAATTTGGGTAAAGTTCGCAGGCCGTCTTGGTGAGCCATGCGGCGGTGTTTTCGCTCAAGTCGTCGAAGGTCATCTCGGCTTTGAAGCCGTTCATGGCGTCACCGATTTTCACGGTCCATCCGCCATCCCAAAAGCTTGAGATTTCGACGTTGATTTCGCTGTTGTAGAGGGCGTTCAAAGTGTCGTTCATTTTATTCTCCTTGTTTGATGTTCGGTTGTGCGTGTTTAATGCGAAATCGGGTTGCGTTCGTGCCACTCACAGGCGAGCCGAATATCGGCCAGCGCAACGTCGCCGCTTTTGATGCCCGGAGTTTCCGGCAACTCGGCTGCGTATTGCGAATTGATCTTCTCGCAGTCTTGCACCGTCGCGCCGGGCCAAAGGAACATGGCCATCGCCATCTGGCCTTTGAGGTAGAGAACGGCAAAAAGTTTCATCGGTCGGTTCCCATATCTGGCGTATCCAATCTTACGTCGTCTCTCTGCTATAATGAAGCCCCGGATTTTAAATATTTTAATCCAAAGTAAAAAACCATGCCCAAAATACAGAGGGCGATGATAACGATCAAACCCAAGAGGACGACGATAAGGATTTCAACCATTGTTTGGTTTCCTTTTGGCTTATATGCTCACGCGGCTTTTCATGATTGCTCGCCCGATGATTTCCGGGATTTGCGGGACAACGGCATTACCCAATCCCCTAAGTCTGTGTGCCCGATTGGAAACCCCATGAGCCACTCGACCCACGTTGGGTTCAGCATCCCATTGTTTCCGCCCAATCGTTGCACATGCTCGCTCAAGTTCACCCCCCGTGAAGATTCGGCTTCTCGGCGTCGAAGGGCCTGATCCGACATCCCGCTCCGATAGTCTCTGGCAGTTGGAGTCGGCCAAAAGTGGACCGCAGCTATTAGGTCGAACTGGTTTTTGGTCGGGTAATATTTCCCAGCGGTGTTGTCGCTGTCGTTGGCCCGTGGGGTTGTTGGGGTAGGCCACAATCCAGATTCGGTCGCGTCGGTGAGGCGCGCCAACGGCGGAAGCTGGTATGCAGTGCCACTCCGCATCGTACCCGAGCGCGGCCAGGTCTCCGAGAACTCGGTCAAGCCCTCGATTAAGCAATGCTGCGACGTTCTCCACGATGACGTATCTGGGTCGAACTTCGCCAATAATTCGGGCGTAGTCAGACCATAGACCGGAGCGGCGGCCTTCAATTCCTGCGCCTTTTCCTGCAAGGCTAATGTCCTGGCAGGGGAAGCCTCCGCAGATGACATCCACGGAAATTCCGTCTGCTTGGAGTCTGTCGGCTGAGAGAACTCTAACGTCGTCGTAGCAGGGGACACCAGGCCAATGCTTTGCGAGGACGGAGCGGGCGAACGGCTCGATTTCACAGAACGCGACGGTTCGCATCCCGGCTCTTTCAAGCCCGAGGCTAAAGCCGCCAATTCCGCTAAAGAGGTCAAGGACATTCAATGTTCGTTCTCTGGCTGTTAACGAGCTTCGTCGTCTAGTTTTGCCACACGTCGTCCGCGGTCGGTGGGATCTTGGCCGGCGGCGGAGTGCGGGGTTTCATTGGTCTTGGCTTATATGCTCACGCGGCTTTTCATGATTGCTCGCCCGATGATTTCCGGGATTTGCGGGACGATGGAATTTCCGAGCTGCTTAAGTCGGTCCACCCTGCCGGAAACCCCATTAGCCACTCGACCCACATTGGGTTCAGCAAACCAAGGATGACGTTCACACCATGGCTTTGCAGCCCACTCCTGCGGTTGGCTGTCGGAGTCGGGAAGCGGGCAACCACATCGTTCAGTTGCCAGCCCCGCGAGTCGGCTAATCTCTTTTCCAAGCCGGCCGCCGATCGAGCGCCACTGCGATAATCCCGCGCTGTCGGCGTCGGCCATATGTGAACTGCTACCCTCAAATCCCCGATCGCCGCCCCGTTTGTTCGCTCCATTTCCTTCTGCGCCGCCGCCTGAGTTATTCCACGTTGCGTCTTGGGCGTAGGCCACAATCCAGATGCGGTCCCTTCGGTGAGGGGCACCAATGGCGGAAGCTGGTATGCAGTGCCATTCCGCATCAAACCCGAGCGCGGCCAAGTCTGCGAGAACACGGTCCAGCCCTCGACC
>Ga0222713_10003596_pt1 | contig 15994 bp, 15 predicted proteins | sample C33_649DmetaG_FD_165061 | JGI IMG/M metagenome (GOLD analysis project Ga0222713, IMG submission 165061) | Estuarine water microbial communities from San Francisco Bay, California, United States - C33_649D | ecosystem: Environmental > Aquatic > Marine > Unclassified | place: USA: California...
GGGATTGTAACTTGAACCCAACATTTCTTCCAAATCTTTCATCATCTCATCGAGACTCTTTTTTCTTCCATTTCCAAAAAAATCAAACATAGTTTTTTTATTTAAGTTTTTATTTTATCTTTGTAACCACAATAATAAAAAAATGTACCAATCTATCAATACTGACATTTTGTCATATAGTAAATATTTTCACAGACAATTTGTCAAATAATTGATTGTATCACAATTTTTGTTACCTTTGTAAAGAATTAAAACCATAATAGAATATGATTGAATCAGTAGACCCGAATGAAAAAGGTGGTGGAAAACGTGGTAAAGATGTTACCAGTTCTTCAGCAACACCTGTTTTGGACAACTTTTCTCGTGACCTTATTAAGCTCGCAGAGAAAGGGAAATTGGACCCAGTAATTGGTCGTGACCGTGAGATTATGCGTCTCGCACAAATCTTATCTCGTAGAAAGAAGAATAACCCAATTATTATTGGTGAACCTGGTTGTGGTAAAACTGCAATTGTTGAGGGTTTGGCAATGAAGATTTTTGAAGGTGATTGTCCTCAAAACCTATGTGATAAACGAATCGTATCTTTGGACATGACATCTATTGTTGCTGGTACAAAATACCGTGGACAGTTTGAGGAACGTTTGAAAGTTATTTTGGATGAACTTCAAGACAACAAAGATATTATCGTCTTCATCGATGAGATTCACACCATTATTGGAGCAGGAAACTCGTCAGGGTCAATGGACGCATCTAACATCTTTAAACCAGCACTTGCTCGTGGAGAACTCCAATGTATTGGTGCAACAACTTTGGATGAGTATCGTGAACACATTGAAAAGGATGGAGCTCTTGAGCGTCGTTTTCAAAAGGTAATGGTCGATGGAGCCAGTCCTGAGGAAACTCTCGAGATTCTTAAAAACCTTAAATCACGATATGAATCTCACCACAAAGTTTCGTATACCGATGAATCGTTGGAGGCATGTGTTTATTTGGCTGACCGTTATGTTACCGACCGTGAATTCCCTGATAAGGCAATTGATATCATGGATGAGGTTGGAGCAAAAGCACAAATCAACGTTAAACTTCCTGAAGAGATTGAAAACTTGAAATTACAAGCTCAAGATATTAAGGATGCTAAAATTGAAGTTGTGAAACGTCAGAACTATGAGGAGGCTGCAGAACTTCGTGATAAGGAACGTAAGATTCTTAAGAAATTGGAAGACGCTAAAAAAGATTTCGAAGAACGTCAAAACAAAGAGCGTCGACCAATCACCGAGGAAATGGTATATGAAGTTGTATCTACAATGACTAAGATTCCTGTTAATAAACTCAATCAGAACGAAGCTCAGAGTTTGTTAAATTTGGAAATACAACTTAAGAACAACGTTATTGGTCAGGATGAAGCGGTACAAAAAATCTCCAAGTCCATTCGTAGAAACCGTGTAGGTATTAAAGACCCAAATCGTCCTATTGGTTCATTCATTTTCTTGGGTTCTACCGGTATTGGTAAAACTCACTTGGCAAAACAATTGGCTAAAGAAATCTTCGGAGCTGAAGATGCTCTTATCCGAGTGGATATGTCAGAATATCAAGAGAAACATTCTATGTCTCGATTGATTGGTTCACCTCCAGGTTATGTGGGATATAATGAAGGTGGACAACTAACCGAAGCTGTTAAAAACAAACCATACTCTGTAGTATTGTTTGATGAGATTGAGAAGGCAAATAAAGATATCTTCTCACTCCTTCTTCAAGTACTTGACGATGGTCACTTAACTGATGGTATGGGTCGTAAGATTAACTTCAAGAACTGTCTTATTATTATGACCTCTAACATCGGAGTTAAAAAGTTGATGGACTTCGGAGCGGGTATCGGTTTTGATACCACAACCAGAATGTCAGGAAACGAAGAACTTAAAAAAGCTTTGTTGGAGAAAGAACTTAAGAGTTATTTTACTCCTGAGTTCCTGAACCGTGTAGATGAAGTGGTTATCTTTAATCCTCTTGGACAAAGTGAAGTACGTAAGATTGTTGAAATTGAACTTTCAAAACTTACTCGTCGTTTGGAACGTCTCGGTTACCACATCACATTTGATGACTCAACTAAAGATTTCCTATCTAAGATTGGGTTTGATGAGAAGTACGGTGCACGACCTATCAAACGAGCAATCCAAGAAAAGATTGAGGACTTCATCTCAGAAGAAGTACTTCGTCAAAATCTGAAAATCGGTGGTGTTTATACCATGTCGGTGGAAGATGACACAGTTTCAATTAAAGGGGATGAATAATCCCCTTTTTTTTCAAAAAAAAATTTTGTAATTCAAAAAAAAGTATTATCTTTGTGTAACAAATAAGAACAATGGACAACATAACTCTCAATCGACTAAAAGAACTACTATCGGTTCCTTCAAAAACCTATCAGGAGGACCGTATGGTAAACTACCTATTGGGTGTTATCAAATCCATTGACGGTGTGGATGTGTATACTGACGAATACAAAAACATCTACGCAACGAAGGGAAATGTAGGGGATGGTTATTTTCCTATGTTTATTGCCCATACCGACACAGTCCACGAATTGGAAGATGTCATCGTAGTTGAGGAGGCCATGCTCCCTAAGCCCGCAACTTTCGGTTACACTTTTGATTCTGAGCTTCACCGGGTGTTACGTGCCTTTACACCCGAAGGTAACCCTACCGGAATTGGTGGGGATGATAAATGTGGTATCTTTATCGCCTTGGAGATTCTTCGCAAGTTGGACAATGTTAAAGTCGGTTTATTCGTTTCAGAAGAAACGGGATGTCACGGCTCAAGTAAGTGTGACGTTAATTTCCTTCAAGACGTAGGTTATGTGGTCCAATTCGACGCACCTGGTAACCATCTAATCACTGAGGTCTGTTCCGGAATTCGCCTGTTTGAGGAAAACGGGGAATTTATCAACCGAGCTCTACCTGTGATTGAAAATACGATGGGTATGAAGATGCTTCGTCAGTCACATCCTTACACCGATGTTTCACAGATTAAAAAGAAAATCGATGTATCTTGCATCAATATCTCTTGTGGATATTATAACATGCACACCAAGAATGAGTTTGTATGTATTCAAGATGTTGAAGATGCGGTAAACACCGCCATGGGTTTGGTGGAAGAGTTTGGATACGAAAAACAAGAATATGTTTATGAACCACCAAAGTTCACACAATATTCAATGTTTAATCTTAATGATTTGGATGATGACGATTACGACACTCCACCATGGAATGAAGATGAGGAAGAAGAAGTAATCGAAAGTGAATACAATGATATCATCTACAGTTACGGAGCACTTAATATCACCAGTAATGTTACAGGTGAGAGTGTATTCTTAGATGAAGAAGAAGTTGAGCGTCTATATACAGTACTTCGTGAAAGGTTCACAAGAAAGTACTGGGACGTTTAATCAAAAATGTCAAATAGTTGTTGGTTGTTTAACATGGAAAGTAACGCATCAAACGTTACTTTTCCTTTTTTAGAAAACCTTGTACCGTCCTGTATTTTTTTTAATACAATTTGTAACTTATTAGTTTCAGGGTCAACACCTTCTATATTAACCTGTATTGCACTTTCAGTTGATGTGGATGGTATTTGATATGTTTTACTAAATCCACCTATTTTTTTAATATTCTCTATAGTTTCAAAATATTCAGAATTATATGTTTCACCCTCTATGATTTCATCATATAAATCATCTAATATGCTATACATACCAGGTGAAAATATTCTATTAAAAGTTTCAGCATCCTCATTTTCATACATTGCACTGTATGATTCACTTCTGAATATATCTTTTTTACTAAGATAATGGTTAACGATATCTTTTATATCATATTGCAATTTGTTGGTGGATAGATACATATTTAATAAATCATCAATAGAAAGTTCAAATTCAGTGAACCAACGAGTATTGAGTATTTTCTTTAATTTTTCAAACTCACCATTAGTATAATCTGAAAATCCAACATGCATGGATTGGTCCCTTGCTTGACAGTATAAATCTTCTATTTTATCGGCAACCTTTGGGAACATCTCTTTAATTACCTTAGATATATTTTTTTCTCCTTTCATTACCCACCTACCATCTTCTTTTTTTAGATATGATGTCATATCAGGGGCAATTGTTGAAATAATTTTATATAGTAATTCTACATCTTCATCTTCTCTTAATGAACCTATAACATATCCTTCGTCATAATCTTCCTCTGTATTATAACAATCATATAAGTCAAAATAATGACCAACATATTGGGAAACATAGTTAGATGCATCACCTTCTTCCATATCCAAAAAGTACATTAAAGCATCTGTAGTGTTTGGAAACTCGAAATAAATATTATCCTTATCAATATCATCGATAAACTCATCATCGAAAACTACACCATCGGGGTCTAGTTTACCCTGTTTGATTTTTAATAAGGTGGTAAAATCGTTCGCCATTAAAAACTTTTATTGATAAATACCTTGTCAGATAAAAAAAAGTATTTATCTTTGTATAAGAAATCACGGGTGGCTCCCTTAATAGTTAAGGCTGACCTTAAGCATCTGACGTTATGTCTATACAGGGGGCGAAAGTGATTTCATTTGTTCTTTGAATTATGGGGGTGACCGGTATCGATTGGCAGGATTAGTCATACGGGGCATGCAGTGAGAGGTTTCCTATCACTTTAATCTATGGAGATACTTTTTAAGTGGCAACACTTTTGCAAAGCTTCAGGCTGTAGGTCTTCTACGTACTGAAGAAGTAACTGTAGCGTAAGACGCCGCAGTGAATCGGGTCGGTAGACATATAACCTATGAACAGAAGTCCGTACAAGGGTGATAACACTACCAATAAGTGTGTAGGATTGTGAGATTCCGTTATGAGGATGCATTTGTAGATAAGTTTGGCATCATAAACTCACTTTAACTAAACCTAATATTTCGGAATACTGAGAATCAGTATTGACCTAAGCATGTAGTCCTTTATGGTTGGACTGAGCAAGACGGGGGTTCGATTCCCCCCACCTCCACCATTTTTTTATTGACGCTTGACTGACAATTAATATTTATTATATTATCATAACAAATAAAAATTAATTTTTTAAGAACAATGAAAAAAGTACTTTTCGCTCTTTTCGCAGTTTCAATGTTGGCAGCTTGCCAAACAGAAGAAGCAGCACCAGTTCAGGAATCAACAGACACTACAGTATTGGCACCAGTAGAAGAGCCAGCTGAAGGTGGTTCAGAAGTTGCAAAACCTGAAGTGGAAGAGGTATCAGAAGAATCAGCAGTAAAATAATGCTTCTTCGGTATCCAAGAACAGGTCGGGCGGTTGTCCGACCTTTTTTTTGCCAAACAATATTTTTTTGGCAATTTTGTTTGGCAGACAATTTTGTTTGGCATATATTTGTATTGTTAAACGATACCACTATGACTAACAAGACAGAAATCTACAACAAAATCCGAAGCTACAACGGCAGCAACGACTTCCTCCGCAAAATGCAAGAGAGTTTCCTAAAATGGGGACGATTGACAGACAAGCAATACGCAATCACAGAGAAGATTGTCCTTAACGAAGAACGTCAAAAAGAAGTGGACGTGACCACCTTGTCACCACAACTTCGTTCGATTGTAGAGTACACAGGTGACAGCACCTTCGTACAAGACCTCAAATCAAAGTATTTGACCTACCGTACCCTCAGCGACAAACAAATCCAAAAAGGAGCTGAAGCTGTAGACCGTGAGACACAGAAAAACTCTCAAGTGGACCTCAACCTTAAACTTGTCGGAAACACCATCAAGTTGGGTCGTAAAATCGCCGAAGGAATCAAAGAAAACAAAAACATTGACTTCTTCCCGATTTTGGTTGACGTAACCGAGGTGATGACCATGAGTAACAAAGCCTTCAAACTCAAGGCAAAACTCACCAAAGAAAACGGAGGTATCTGCCGTTGTTGTGGAAAGACCCTGACCGATGAAATGTCTCGTATGACTGGTATCGGTCCCGTATGTTCCAAATACGTAGGTGTTCAACACCCCTCAACCAAAGCAGACCTTCCACAGTACCGTCAGGAAATCAATCAGAAGATTGACGAAATCGGTGAGTTCGAGTTCTGGATTCCAAAGCGTGGAATCGTCGAGTGGAAAGGTTCCGCAGGTGTAATGTTGAAATTCTAAACACCGAGGTGGGGGCAAAGTCCCCCACCTTTTTTATCATGAAACAACTTCTTTTTCTTTTACTACCCCTTTCATTATTCGCCCAAAAAAACTACAACGGGGCAACCTATATGGGTGACTATAACGGTCACCACTATTACATCTCCAATGAGAAATACTCATATTGGGATGCACACAACCACGTAAGGAGTATTGATACTTCATTTCGTTTGGTTTCCATTCACTCACAAGGGGAGAACAGTTTTATTGTTATGAAAGAACGAATGGTATTGGGAACTGATTATCCTTTGTGGATTGGGGGAACCGATACCGTTAACGAGGGTCAATTTGTTTGGGATGACGGTACGGACTTCGACTATTCGAACTGGTGTTCAGGTGAACCTAATAACTCATACGATAGTGGTGAAGATTACATTATGATTAATTATGGGGGTCCTGGTTTATGGAATGATGCAACCAATACTGGTGATGATATTTTCCATTATGTCTTTAAGGTAAAGAAACCATCGACCCCCCAAGTCACCCCTCAAGTTACCCCCCAATTCACCCCCCAAGTCGATATCTTTCCGACGCTACTAAACGGTGACATTTCGGACCATATCAACGTAAATGTAACCAGTCCGTTACATTCCAAAGAGTGTAAAGTATGGTTAAATGACAGTGGTGGTAAGATGGTATTATACAATGAATTTGTATCGGTGGAAAACAACAAAGTCCATCTACCTTTTATGGCAAATGGACTTTATCATGGTGTTGTAATTATCGGTGAGGAGAAATACCGTTTTAAGGTCGTTGTGGTTCGCTGAGTTCCCCCTCTAATGGTTCCGTTAAGGAATTACCTGCCGACTCATATCGGGTTTGTGTTGTGTAATGAGTTCTGGTTGCAATTGCCCTGATGTTAGATATAAACATCTTTCTGATATCAGGACGAGGGTGGGAAGAGATAACGGCAGATAAAAACTCATCTGACACTATTATATTCTGTTTTAAGACATCCAAATGGTCCTCGACTAATCTACGTATACCTTCACCCGTTAAAATGTATGAGTGAGTGTTATAGAAGAATGTAGGTTTAACAAAATGTTCCATTCTTATTTCTGAGGGGGGTGTTATATCACCAAAGAATTCGTGTAATGAATTATGTGATAAAAGACAAAGGTCCCAATCGTATCCTTCAGTTTCTTCAAAAATGGACCAATCTATTTTGTGAATAGGAAGAAAATCATCTTCTAAAATTAAGATTCTTTCATATCCATTTTCGTAAGCATGTTCCCAACATTGTGTGTGGGAAATCATTCCACCGGCTTCACCTGCCAGGGCTGGTCTTTGCCACCACCACCATCCGTTATCATTCAAATTCCAATTTTCGTATAACTTATACTGTGGAAAATCTTGTGGTCTGTCTAAAATATTTTTACCTAAAAACCCCTCCTTGATGATAATATCAGTACCATCAGGAAGGGGTAATTCATGTGCTCTATCTATAAGTTCCTGTAAGTATTCAGGACGTAAATCTATGGTTATAATGTAAACCGCATCAAAATTCATATGGATATTTTTATATGAATTTTAACTATAATGTGATAAAATTAAATACTTAATAACATATCAATAAGTTCCTGTTGTGGGAACATATCTACTTTGTCTTTTCTTGTATTTGTATGTGTCCACATACCTTTTACCTTACCATAGTATGCGTTTTCGTTCCATTCAAAACCTTTTGCACCGTTCTTTCTAATCTCTTCAATCAAACCTTTTCTTACATCGATGTTATCACGCTCTGCGATGTATAGTATCAATTTCCTAAGATTTTCAATCTGAAGGTCTGAGTATCTGTGCCATAGTTTGTGACCTCTGAATGGTTCCGCCAATTCAACAATCTGACTTTCATCTACAGTTGCACCCGCATATGTCTTTCCATCAACAACATAACCAAAGTTACATACTTCAATACCCACAGAATTTACGTGCATGATTTGTGAACCATTTGCACCTAAATGCCAACCGTAATTTCCTTTTGGGAACGCTTGTACCACTTCACCATCATAGGTATTGTCATTACCTTTAACAGAAGGACCGCCTAAGACAAATTCCGTTGCAATTTGACCAATCTTATCCGCATCCCATGCTTTGATTGTGTTGTATGGGTTGTGCCAACCAGCCGTGTGGTGTAAGAATAACCAACCTGGAGTTATAGGACCTTGTTTGTATTCGTCTTTTGGCATAAAATACTCAACAATATCCAAACCATTTTTTGTGGTATATTTGTTCTTTGAGTATACAGAGTATAATTTCTGCTCCTTTATCACACGAGAGTTATCGGTATCTAAGAATCCCATCATAGATAACGTCTTAGGACCAACAATCCCATCGGGAAGTAATCCATGTTTTTTCTGCCATTCTTTAACAGCGATGTCTGTTTTAGAACCAAAGTCACCATCGGCTTTGAGTCCAAGGAACTCTTGAAGTTCTTTAACTTCATTTCCTTTGCTTCCTAATTTTAAAATCATAATAGAATTATTTATTAATAAATATTCATTTGACTGGATTGAATATTTGCATTAACTTTGTCAAATATTATGTGAACGTATGGAAACCGTACTTGTATTAAACTCAGATTACTCTCCGTTGAATGTAACAACTCTTCGGCGGGGATTTATATTGGTAAATAAGGGTAAAGCAGAAATCCTTAAAAAAGGTGAAAATGATATTGTCACCACAGTGGGTAACTTTGTACGCCCATTGGTGATTCGATTATTAAGTTATGTCCGTTATCAAACAAAGGGAATTCAAGTTAATAGAAAGAGAATCTTCAAAAGAGATGGTCATACTTGCGGATACTGTGGGTCTAAAAAGAATTTAACTTTGGACCATATCCTACCAAAATCTCGTGGTGGTAAAAACACATGGGAAAATATGGTTACGTGTTGCAGTCGTTGTAACAGTGTAAAGGATAACCGTACACCTGAAGAAGCTGGTATGAAGTTAAAAATCAAACCTTACAAACCCAGTGTATTTTCTGTTGTCATTAGTGAAACAGTAGAAATTATTTGGGAAGATTTTCAAAAAGAGTTGTCTAATTCGTTTTCGTAGTTTATATTTGTATAACAATTCAACCCCATAAAGAAATCAATGTTGAACGGGGGTCTGAACATAGGTGACGGCGTCCCTCCTAACTCAGACAGATTGAATTGTATGTTCTTTAAAACTATGCCGCGGTGATGAAAAGGTAGCCATGAGGGACTTAAAATCCCTTGGACAGTGATGTCCGTGCCGGTTCGAATCCGGCCCGCGGTACAAAAGAAAAAAGGTGTACTTTCGTACACCTTCCTTAGATAAAATCACCCCCTTTCATTTAGTGATTTATGAAAGAATATTATTTCTAATATCTTTCAGTTTCAACTCCATTTTGGAGTTGATGTCTCCCATCATGGGACACAGTTTGTCAACAAAAGAATCTTCTAATTGTTTCTTTGTTTGGCTATCACTAACAAAGTTTGTCATTTTATCTTTCATGAAATCAGGCATATCATTTAGATAAGCTCCTGAAAAATCCTCGGTATAAACCTCGGCTAATTTTGACGCTAAGAATCTACAATCTGTAAATAATTTTGGAACGTCATCTACGTCAGTATCACCGATAGCTTTTAGTAATACTTCTTGCTCAAAACCCTGGTACTGTAATTTTTGAATTAGGAAGTCACCTAATTTTTTCTTTACTGTTTCCATAAATTTTGCACCATCTTCTTTAAACATAATTGATAATACATCAAGAAGATTTTCATTAATTAACTTCTTATTGTATTTTTGTTTGTTTAAATAAGACACTTCACTTATTAACCCTGAGATATCTGAAGACATAGATAATCTCTTCTCAATGATTACTGAGTCCTTCTTATCTTGTTGTTTTTTCTTTTCAACCTCTAATAGGTGTTTTTTTAATATATCTTTCATATTATTCGATTTCTAATAAATTGTCTGCACATCCTACAGAACCTCTAACATTACCGTTACCGTCAAAATTAATCTTATACTTACAGTACTGTGGACCCACAAATTTATTTTGGATTGTATCTAATCTCTTTTCAGTTTTCTTAAAGTCATCAAAACCATCTCTGAATTGAGCTTTACAACTAATGATGAAAGACGCTAAATTCTTTCTTGTTCTATCACTAATTAGTTTTCTGTCTAAAGCGGTGTCAACATAAAGTTTAATTGTTTGTCTACAAGCCTTTTTGTTAACATCTTGGTCACCTAATGACTCAGCATATGCATCGATACTATTAACATCTAACTTTTTAATACGATAAACTTTAAATTCCTGTGGGAATACTTTAGCATTTATTGTGTTTAAGTCAACTACCTCATACGCAGATAATAACTTATCTTCTGGTTTATCAGCAGTGTAACCTTTATCCATGTAGTCACTATACAATTTCCATTGTTCAGGATTTAAAGCATTTTGTAAACCTTCTTCACCTTGTTTCTCAGTTACCTTTTGAATCATCTCAGGTTTTGGAGTAACACCCATGTCTTGAGCTGGTGTTGTGGTATTTGTTTCGGTTTTTCCGGTAGGTGCTGCAGGTGCCGACGCTGTAGGTTTTGGTTCGTTTTTAACTTCACCTGGTTTTGCCCATACAGACCTCATAGCTCGTTTCTTATCGTTAGTAATGGTAAAATTATTACCCTCACCTTTTGCTACGTAAATTGTAGTTTCAATTTGCTCTAATAAGATACCTAAACCAATATTTTTATTTTCATCTAATTGAATGGTAGTTTTAGCATCATTTAAATATGTAACACTGAAAACAGGCTTACCTTTCTTTAATAAGTAATAAATTGACGCTCTAACGAATGCATCATCGTTATCATATTTTTTACCATTAATATTAGTAAATTTTGGTAATAAATCTAAAACTTCTGATTTATCATCATCAGAAAATTTAAATTCTTTTCCTTCCTTATCTTTAAATACAAAAGTAGTAAAGTACTCTAACCCTTCTCTTTTAGTTTCAACCTTTGCTGGTGTTGAAGTTGTTGATGTTGCAGGTGCAGGTACAGATGTAGAAGAACCTGTAGGTGTGTTATCCTGTGGTGGAGCTTCAACTGAACCAGGTGTGTCAACTGTAGTTGTTGTTTTTACCTTACACTTGTAATAACTTCTATTATTAATAACTATTTGTTCTAAACCACTATCATCACAACCACCCGCAGTTTTAGCTTTCTCTTTAGATAACTTCCATCCCTGTTCGCTAGCCTGCGTGGGTGTTGTTGGTTTTGATTGTTCGTTTAATATTTTAACTTTTTTCATATCCTTAAATGTATAGTTATTAAAAAAATTATTGACTATATTTCTGTCTAATTCCTTTTATCCAATCTGTTAAATCAGAACCCCAATTGATACCTTCAGTTTCTGAAAATGGTACAACAGTTGTTTCACCACTATGTTTAATTACAACATAATGTGTTTGTACTCCATTATCATCACCATCAACATCAACTACTTTCCAAACACCTCTACTTAGTTTTTCAAAATCATACTCATTGATATCTCGACCTAATGCCGTTACCGTCGGTGTGAACGCACTTTTAACTTCATCAACAGTTAATTCACCCATTTCGGCTCTATGCTCTTCAACCTTTTTTGCGACTATACCGAGAGCAGCACCAATAATTGATAAATAACTATCATTAAAAGCAAGTGTTACTGATTCTCCAGATGTCATACCTTCACCAAAATAATTTTTAAGAACATTAAGAGCTAAATCAGCTGATAAAAATATTGTTAAACTTTTTAAAACACTTGAAGGAATTGATTTTTCTATTTTACCAGTTTCAGGATTTATTATTCTTTGACCAAATTTACCTTCACCAAAAAATGGTATCCAATTCCTTTTATCTGCGATAAATGCAGCGTCCGCAACAGATTTAATAGATTTTATAAAAGCATCCCAAGGAGTATCAAAGTATGTTTCATAAAATTTTTTAAAATTAGGATTAAGTTGTATTTCATCAATAACTTTGTTAAAATCTTTTTGAATTTCACCAACCGTTTTTCCTACCATCTTATCTGTGGCCTTTTTTAGTATTGGAGCTATTTCAGGAATTTGTCTTAATTCTTGAATATATTTAACATTTAATGCATCAAGAATTTGAGCATGTACATCTGATTCACTTCTAAGACGTTTAGTTAAAGGAGATGATATATTCTCTCCACTATTAATAAAATCGTCATAAAGTTTTTTATGATTTGCACTTATAATGTCTCCAACTTCTGGTGATATTTCAGCATCCATTAAAAGTTTATTAAGAGCACCATTGTAATCTAATTCTTGACCTGATTCTTTAGCTTGGTTGATTATTTCATCAATAGCCCCTGATAACTCATCGGCAGTTGTATCAATTTGTTTTAATATGTTATTATATATTTCTGAAGAAAGTTCAGGTATTTCTCTGAAAATTCTCATAAAACCTTTTTTAATTGGTTCAGAAAGGTTGTCATACTCCTCAATATTGTCTAATACTCTTGGGAATGCATCGAGAATTTCATCAGCTAAATTGTCGGGTATTACTGTACCCAAATCTCCAATAATTTTAGATGCTTTACCTCTAGCGGCTTCAACAGTATTCCCAAAAAAACTTCTTATTAAATCTGAAGTCGCACCTGGAATACCTTCAGATATTAAAGAAATACCCATTATTTCTTTAATACGATATACTTCATTAAGTAATTTATTTTTTTTCATACTTTGGTTTTATACTATAAATACATTAAAGTTAGTAAAATATTTTAAGTTTTACACTTATAATATGTTCTTCCACTTATTTCCATTGAAATTATACTCTCATCTTGACATCCACCAACTTTTTTAGCTCTTTCTTTGTTTAACTTCCATCCCTGTTCGCTAGCCATGGTCGGTGTCATTATATTTGATGTCTCAGGATTTTGTGTAGTATCTTGAGGTGTGGTCAAATCCTGAGTGTTAGTACTAACCTCAATACCCGATTCTTTTAGTATTCTTTCAGCTCTACGTTTATTTAATTCTTTAATTTTTGAATTTAATTCTTTCCCTTGTTTTGGTGTAATCAACTCTTGTGACATTTTTTTACCAATAATATTGGCATTATCTACAAGTTTTTTTACATTTTCAGGTTTACTCGCTATTTGATATGATAATTTCTGAGCATTTTCATTTCCGACTCTCTCAGGTAATATTGTAAAAATACCTTTTAATTCCATTTTTTCTTGTTCGGTTAAAGATTTACCAAAAAAACTATCATATGCTATTTGTAATAATATTATACTACCATTTACGAAACCTTCTTTAGCCCAAACCTTACTATACCATTCAATATTTTTTAAGAGTTCAGGATTTTTTCTTACAACCTGATACAGTTCTTCAACCACGGCTTTAGGTAATAATTCTTTCATTGCAGCTTCAGTTAATTCATCAGAAGTATCTTTTAACATTTTTGAAAAAATTTCCTGTTCCGTTTCAGTTAATGTTCTATAAAATGTCATAAGTTCATCTGAAGTTGGATTTAATGATAAATTAGATTGTCCCATTTTTTTAACAATCTCATCCACTTGACTTTTACTAACATTCCTAACCCATTTAAATCCTTTTAACCACGGAGTTAATCCAAATAATAATTCGAATGCCGCACCGGCTTTATTACCTTTTTCCCATTCTCTTTGTGCTACAATCGCACCTAACGTACCTTCTATAGCTATTTCCGCGGCTAATAATGCGACACCGCCAACTCCACCAGTTGCAATTGATAATGCCACAAATAATGCTGCACTACCTATTTGCGCCCAAAAACCATATTCATCAACCAAATAATCCCATTGGGTTCTAGTATCATCAACTTTAGGTTGAATATATGATTCTTTAGTGTCATTATAGAAAAATCCTTTAAAACTATAATTTTCAACTTCATATCCATCTTTTCTCGTCATCCAACTACCGACAGTTGAATCTCCTACATTAAATTTAGCAACAGTATTTAAAGGTAAAAGTCCTGTAAATATTTTTTGTATTTCTTGGTCAGTTAACCCTTGATACATACTATCACCACTATCTCTTAATTTAATTTTGTTATTGATGGCTTTATTCATTTCACTTATATCCCAAAAAGTAATTTCAGATGCTGCCGGTATCCACATTAAGTTAATTTGTCCGGGATTTGTTTTTGAAGGTACTTCATACATACAATATCCAAGAATCATAGATTCCTCAGAACTTAAATTACCTTGTGGTGGTGGCATCTTAGCTCTTTGTGGGTACTTACACTGTTTAGGATAACTTTTTCTCCATGCTATCAAATTATCATTTTCAACTTTATCAACATTAGATAAATTGCCTGATACTTGTGCTGGAGACATTGCACCACCCATAGATTGTTCATTAATGTGTCGGATATTTTCATTTAATGTCTTAGACGAATCATATGACATCTTTAATAAAATATCTTTTACTATGTCTTGCCTGTTTACCATACCGGATTTCCTTTACCTCTTTGTATTCCTGTTTCCCATTTAGATGTTGCATCAATAGGGTTGGCTTTACCTCTATTTAATCCTGTCTCCCATTTATCCATTGATGGTGATGACGGCGCAGAATCTCCACCTTCTTCTTGTTCTTCAATTTCACCCTCAACAACATCTTCGTCATCAGGATAACAATCACATGAATCATCATAACCTTCAGGTCCTTTGTATGATGGTTCATTAAAACCTTCATCAATACCCATAATTTTTTTGATTCTATCTATATCCTCATTAATTGTCCTCATTAGGAAACATTTTTCTATAAATAGTTTGGTGGTAAGAAAAATATAACCTATATTTGTTGTATGAAAACGGAAACAAGAATTATCAATAAAAACAGTGGAGTCATTCATAAAATTGACGAGGTCTATTATTATGATGATAATAACTACGTTATCTTTACTGAAGATAAAAATTGTTTTCCGTCTGAAAATGTTAGATTTTTAACCACTAATGAAAAGTATGGTGAATTATCTAAACATTTTGTAAGTACTTTAAACAAAAATGGTGAGCTTGATAAGTTAAAGGACTCCATTAAAAAACTTAATAAACAAAGAAATGAAAGGATTATTAACCCTATTACCACTACTAACACTTCTTGGTTGCGAAAAGTCATATCCTACGTATCCTGATATCAACGGTGATTATTTAATTTCAAGTGTTCATTATCGGGTAGAATACCCAAATGGTGATGTGAAAGATACCATTTATTATAGCGGTACTTTTTCAATGTATCTACCTTCAACACCATTGGATTCTTTTGAGGTTAAAAGTACCCCCTTCAATATTACAAACCAAGGGTTCACCTTTAATTGGGATAAAGATAACATTGGTGGGACTGTAGTTTGGAAGAACAGCGCAGATGGAATGTTAAAACAGGATATTCTAAGTGGCCAATGGGACCGTTACTATATCTACTTCAACACTACTAGAGTTTATGATATCACCTATGTTGGTATTGATGAGTTTGAAATGAAATTGGAACAATATCCTTTTGGTAAGGATGGACCAAGGTGTATTGTGTGGTATAATTTTCAAGAATAAAAAATGGGGGTTATTGACCCCCATTTCTTTTTAACATTTCTTGTATTGTTTTTAAGTTTTGGACAAACTTTTCTGGGTTTTGTTTTGCCCATTCTTTGATATGGTCTGGCAGAGCCGATTTTTCCAACTCTTCCATAACGATAAATTTAAGTTCCCTTCGTTTTCCTCGGGCTTCCTCTACCACATTCTCACCGAAGACAGTCA
>Ga0222713_10003598_pt1 | contig 15988 bp, 10 predicted proteins | sample C33_649DmetaG_FD_165061 | JGI IMG/M metagenome (GOLD analysis project Ga0222713, IMG submission 165061) | Estuarine water microbial communities from San Francisco Bay, California, United States - C33_649D | ecosystem: Environmental > Aquatic > Marine > Unclassified | place: USA: California...
GCTGGGCCGGTTGAAATGCAAAAGTACCATAATTTAAAGATGTTTGAAAGCTTGCCCTCTGAGGAATTCTGCCCTATTATCGGTAAATTTGTATAGAACCTGCAGAATCGGGACCCTCGAGATAGAGCCATCTGTCTAATTGTTGGTTATATTAAATTGAATTATCTTAAACAATATCAGCTTTAATCCATAATGCCTCCTTCAAAGAATAAAAAAACAGCAACAGATCAAATACCCCAAGCCAACGCGGCCTGGGACCTGCTTTCGCCCCTCAGACAATATTTTGGATTTGATGCCTTCAGGGGCAACCAAGAGGCCATCATCAACAATGTGCTCAACGGAAAAGATACTTTTGTCATCAAGCCTACCGGAGGTGGCAAAAGCCTTTGTTACCAACTTCCAGCCATGATCAGCGAGGGTTGTGCCATTGTTGTTTCTCCCCTCATCGCCCTCATGAAAAACCAGGTAGACCTGGTGCGGGGGTATAGCAGCAACGACAATGTGGCCCATTTCCTGAACTCAACCCTTACCAAAAAGGAGATCAGGGAGGTGCATGAAGACTTGAATGCCGGCACAACAAAAATGCTGTACGTTGCTCCGGAGACACTTACCCGCCAGGAAAACCTTGATTTTTTCAGTGACCTGAAAATTTCTTTTTTTGCGGTGGATGAGGCCCATTGCATTTCAGAATGGGGCCATGATTTCAGGCCAGAATACCGCCGTTTGCGCGAAATGATGGACCAGATTGATGCAAAAGTACCTGTGATTGCCCTCACTGCCACTGCCACCCCCAAGGTGCAGGGGGATATCGTCCACAACCTTGGATTGAGGAACCCGGATATTTATATTTCATCCTTTAACAGGCCCAACCTGGAGTATGAGATCAGGCCCAAGGTGAAAAAGGACCAGACCATCAAGGGCATGGTCAAGTTCATCCACGAGAACAGGGGAAAGAGCGGGATCATTTATACTTTGAACAGGAAGACCACTGAAGAGCTGGCAGAACTCTTGAACGTCAATGGCATCAAGGCCGGCGCTTACCATGCAGGGCTCGACAGCAAATTGCGTGCAGAAAGGCAAGACAAATTCTTGAACGAAGACATGCAGGTGATTGTGGCCACCATTGCTTTTGGCATGGGCATCGACAAGCCAGACATTCGCTTCGTCATTCATTACAATATTCCCAAGAGCCTGGAGAACTACTACCAGGAAACGGGCCGGGCAGGCAGGGATGGCATGGAAGGGAAGTGCATTCTTTACTACTCACACAAGGATGTTTCCAAGTTGGAACATTTCCTGCGCGACAAACAATTGAGTGAAAGAGAAGTCGGTGGCCAGCTGATTGATGAGATGGTTGCATTTGCCGAAAGTGGCCAGTGCAGAAGAAAAGTGCTCATGAATTATTTTGGTGAAAAGTACATGGCCGACAACTGTGGCGCCTGCGACAATTGTCTTCACCCCAAAGAACAAATTGAGTCAAAGGCCAATGCAGTCAAATTGCTCAAGGTTATCAAGGCGCTGGACGAAAGATTCGCGGCTGATTATGTTGTCAACATCACCATTGGCAGGTTGATTCCGCAAATCAAGATGTACAGGCATGATGAGTTGGCTGTTTTTGCTACAGGTGATGATGAGCCTGAATTGTACTGGACCTCCTTGATTCGCCAGATGCTCCTGGAAGGACTTTTACAGAAAGACATCACCGAACATGGCATTTTGAAAATCAGCAAAGAGGGTGCACAGTTCCTTAAAAAACCGGTATCCTTTTCAATGACGATGGGCAATTTCTATGAGGATGCCAATGAAGATGATGATGAAACGGTTGCAGATGGTGGTGGCACTGCTACAACAGATCCACAGTTGTTTGAAATGCTCAAAGAGCTGAGAAAGCAGTTTGCCAAAGAGAAAAAACTTCCTCCTTTTGTGATCTTCCTTGAAACTTCACTGGAAGACATGGCCACCCAATATCCGACAACACTTGCAGAGCTGGAGAAAATCAGTGGTGTGAGCAAGGGCAAGGCCATTCGATATGGACAAACATTTGTTGACCTGATTGCAAAATACGTGGCTGAAAATGACATCACCAAGCCAGATGATTTTGTGATGCGCAGTGTAGTCAACAAAAGTGGAGACAAGGTATTTATCATTCAGCAGGTTGATAAAAAAGTAGGCCTCGACACCATTGCCAAGAACCGAGACATGAAAATGGAGCAATTGCTTGAGGTGATGGAAACCATTGTTGCCAGTGGCACAAAGCTCAACCTGGATTATGCCATTGACCAGATGGTAGATGAAGACGATCAGGAAGACATACTGGAGTATTTCAAAAGCTGCGAAACCAGCAGCCTGGATGTTGCCAAAGAAGAACTTTCGGATCTTGATCTTGAGTGGGAACAATTGAAAATCATGCGGATCAAGTTCCTCAGTGTTTATGGAATGTAACTGGTATGTACCGAAGTATTTTGCCCAAGAGCAACTGACTGATTGATCCTAGTATTTTTCTTTCATGTAATTCATCAGGTCGATAGCGTTCTTTGCATTGATCTTCTTCAGGATGTTTTTTCTGTGGGTGTTCACCGTGTGCAAGCTCAAATGGAGGGTTGCTGCAATGTTTTCACTTGAAAGCTCCAGGCATACCAACCTGGCGACTTCAATTTCTCTATCTGAAAGTTGTTTTTCAGGCAGTGCAGCCCTTGTCAGTTTTTCTACCTCTATAGAGTCATAAAAATGTCTTTTGCTGCCCGTGATCAAATCAAATACCCTTAGGATTTCTTCTGCACCAATTGTTTTTAGCAGATAGCCTCTAGCACCAAGTTCCAGGGCCCGGTTTCGAATGTTTATGTCACGGCGCATGGTAAGGATGAGACAGAAGGACGGAATAGCGGCTTGCTTTATTTTCTCTAACAGTTCCATTCCGTTGGATTCATTCAGGTGATAGTCAATCAGGACCAGGTCTGGTTTTAGCCTGATCACATCTTGAAATGCATGCTCTACTGTTTCTGCATGACCCACACAGTGGTATTTTTCCTGTAGGCTTATAAATACTTCTATGCTTTCAAGAAAAAGCCTATGATCATCACAGATATAAATCGAATATTTTTTTGTCATGTGTTGGCCAATGGAATGTTGATGGTATAAGAAGTTTCACCAGGATTCGTTCTGACAGAGATGGCTCCTTCCAGGAATTTTACCCTGCTGTGTAAGTTGTTTACACCATGTTTGGATTGTAATTTTTCTTGGTTGATGCCAATGCCATTGTCTGTATAGCTGATCAACAGTTCATTGTTGTTGTTTAGCAGACCCAGTTGAATGGTGTCACATTGGGCATGTTTGATTGAATTCGTAATCAGTTCGCATACTATTCTATAAACATTTAGCCCGGTTTGTTGAGTGACGTTTAGCGGAATGGGATCGTACTGAAAATCGATGCCAGTTGCTTGTACAAAGACCAGCGTTCTTTCTTTGATGATTTGGGAAAGATCTTGTGATTCAAATTCAGGTGGAATCAAATCATCTACAATATCATGCAATTCACTGCTGCATTTGTCAACAAGTCCAATGAATTGGTCAACATCTGTATTCAGGCTCTTGTCATTTCGCTGAAACTTTAGCGTTTGCATTTTTATTTTCATTACGGCAAGCAACCCTCCCACCTGGTCATGTATGTTTTTACCGATAGTACTTCTCTCATGTTCTTGTGCAGCAATGATTTTTTCAGTCATGGCCATGTCTTGCCTGTGAGAGGCTTCAAGGTCCGCCAAAATCTGTTGTTGTTTTTTGTGACGATACTGCTGAATGTTTGAAATGCCAAAGAGTCCAATGATCAGAAAATGCGTTGATGCAGAAACGTAAGCATCATTTTCGGGGAAGGGGAAAATATCAACCCCAGTAAGCGTAAGACCCTCTTTCAATACAAAAATAAAATTGATCGCGAAGCCTACATTGTGAAAAAGAAATCGACTCTTTTTAAAAAACTTCAACAAGTAAAAAAGCAACAGGAGCAGCCCAATGAAAATAACAACCGTTCCCAGTATCAATAAGCTATATTTGAGTTCTGCATTTTCAAAAAGATTGGGCAACCCCAACACCATGATGATTCTGATCAACATCATGATGATGAATGTTTTGAATACATAGCTTGCGAAAGGGCTGATCTGTTTTTTGTAAAAGGAAATGAAATAATATACAAACGCACTGATGGAGCAGGAGGAAATGACTACCCTTGCTGCATGTTGGATGAATACATTCTTGGGCCATACCAACTGAAAAAGAATTCCATTCATGTTCAGTATCCAAAGAACCGAGACAACAATGTAGAGTGAAAAAATGATGCTGATTTTTTCTTTCTTGAATATCCCAAGGATAAAAAATACCAGTGAAAAGATCAAAGAGATGGTCAGGACTATCACGAAGAAAAAAGTATCACCCAATTTTTTTCTTTCAAATTGATCCGGATTGAGCAAGGTCAGGTTATACACTTGCGTTTCCCCTGAGTTATCCAGTGTCAAAAGCAGGGAGTCTGTTTTTCCGGAAGCCGTGGTGATGGGCAAAATGAAATCTCCAAAAAAGACCGGCCTTGTATTGAATGCAAAATGGTCCCCTGTTGCATAGAGGGTATCTGCATTGAGCGTTTCTAAAAAAAGTTCATTAACATGCGGATTGTTGATTTTTAAATAATGTGTTTTGCCGGAACTGTCTGGGTTGTGAAAGACGAGTCCAATTTTGACAGGCCCTTGGGTAAAACCATGGTTCTTGTAATACCCTTTTTCAGCGAGTTGCTTTTCGTTTAGCCAAATGGTCTTTTCCTGGCCAATGGAGGACATGACCCAGCAGGAAAAAAATAAAAAAAGCAACAACCTCGGCATCACCAAATATACCAATTTCAATCCTTGCAACTGTTCAGTAGAAAAGGGTATATCCATCTCGCCAACACATAGTCTACTCATTTTGTGCACTAATTAATTAGGCTTATCTTTGACCCATAAATCTCGTTGATGTACAGGACAACAAAAACAATGGTCATGATTGCATTTTTGATGGGTATCATAGCTGATGCAGCTGCGCAGCTCAATGGCAGTTCATACAAGAATGAAATACAGGACTGGGACAAGAAACGGATGGAGTCTTTGAAGTCGGCAACGGGATGGGTAAACCTTTCTGGCCTGTTTTGGCTCAAAGAGGGGGAGAATAAATTTGGCAGTGCTGCGGGGAATGAATTGTTGTTCAAGGAAAAAAATTTCCCTGCTCTGCTGGGTAGTTTTCTGTTGAAGGGAAATGAAGTTGTTTGGTCAACAGCGGGTGACCATGCGGTATTTGCCCAGCAGGAAAAAATCAGAACAGCCACGATTTTCAATGGGGAAGAAATAAACGCAACGCAATTGGCCTTTCAAACCTTCAGGTGGAGCGTGATCAAGCGGGAAGACCTTATTGGCATTCGCTTTCGTGACCTGGCCAGCCCACAGCTTGAAAAACTGCAACACATTCCACGCTATGGCATCGATCAGGATTGGAGGATCAATGCCAGGATCGAAAAATCTGCTCTTCCTTCTGTGTCAATTTTGAATGTACTCGGACAGACCACCCAGGAAAAGTCTCCCGGAAAAGTTGTTTTTGAGTACAAGGGCAAATCTTACTCCCTGGATGTGGTTGATGAAGGCACTACCAACCTGTTTGTTTTGTTTGGGGATGAAACCAATGCCAAGGAAACCTATCCTACAGGCCGATTCATGTACATTCCCAGGCCCGATGCCAATGGCAATACCGTCATCGATTTCAACAAGTCCTTCAATCCACCCTGTGCCTTCACGCCTTTTGCCACCTGCCCCATTCCACCCAAGCAGAATATTTTACCCTTTGCCGTAAAGGCGGGTGAGCGAAAGATTCACCTCTAGGCGTCTTGTGATTTTTCTGTAACTTTTGCCTTCAATAAGCTTTGATTTATGGCAGAAGAACTCAGGAGCCGCGGCTGGTTTGGCAGGAAAGACAAAGATGGCATCATTTACAGGAGCTGGATGAAAAACCAGGGCATGCCCAACGATATGTTTGATGGCAGGCCGGTCATCGGCATTTGCAATACATTCAGTGAGCTGACACCCTGCAACGCACATTTCCGTGATTTTGCAGAAAGCATCAAAAAAGGAGTACTGGAAGCAGGTGGGTTTCCTTTGGAATTTCCGATCATGAGTCTGGGAGAAACGCTGCTCAAGCCCACTGCCATGCTGTTTCGCAACTTGGCCAGCATGGATGCAGAAGAATCCATCCGTGGCAATCCGATTGATGGTGTGGTGTTGATGACAGGCTGCGACAAAACAACTCCCTCCACCGTGATGGGTGCTGCCAGTGTGGGCCTGCCAACAATTGTTGTGCCTGGCGGACCCATGTTGAACGGAAGATACAAAGGGCAAACAATAGGTTCTGGAACCCATGTCTGGAAATTTGACGAAGACATGAAAACGGGCAAGATGACCCAGGAAGAATGTGAATTTGCTGAAAGCTGCATGAGCAGAAGCATTGGACATTGCATGACCATGGGAACCGCCTCAACAATGGCCACCATGGTGGAGGCGCTGGGCCTCACTTTGAGCGGGGCCTCTGCCATACCCGCTGCAGACTCAAGAAAAAAACAAATGGCCCAATTGAGTGGAAGAAGGATTGTGGAAATGGTGAAGGAGAACCTGACCATCGACAAGATCCTCACCAGGGAAGCCTTTGAAAATGCCATCAAGGTGAATGCCGCCGTTGGCGGATCTTCCAATTTTATCATCCACCTGACGGCCATCGCAGGAAGGATTGGCGTAGACCTGAAACTGGATGATTTTGATGACCTCGGCAGCAAGATTCCACTGTTGCTGAACCTCATGCCATCGGGCAAATACCTGATGGAGGACTATTATTATGCTGGCGGTTTGCCGGTTATCCTGCATGAGTTAAGAAAGGAGTTGCACCAAAACGTGATCACCGTTACTGGTAAAAACCACCATGATAATATTGCCGGACATACAGCCTGCTATGACAGGGATGTGATTGCTACTTATGAGGCACCGCTGATTGCTGAAGCCGGTTGTGTGGTAGTCAAAGGAAACCTTGCGCTAAACGGTGCCGTCATCAAGCCTTCGGCTGCAAGCCCAGCGTTGATGCAGCATACAGGCCGTGCCGTTGTTTTTGAAAGCATTGAAGATTACCATGCCCGCATCGATGATCCTGCACTGGACATTGATGAAACCTGTGTGATGGTATTGAAATATGTTGGACCCGTAGGCTACCCCGGAATGCCCGAAGTGGGCAACATGGCCTTGCCGAAAAAAATATTGGCCAAGGGAATCAAAGACATGGTGCGCATCAGTGACGGAAGGATGAGCGGTACCGCATATGGTACAGCCGTGCTCCATGTTTCTCCGGAAAGTGCCATTGGCGGTGCCCTGGCCCTGGTGGAGAATGGAGACATGATTGAACTGGATGTGCCCCAGCGCAAACTGCATTTGCAGGTGAGTGATGCAGAGCTGGAGAGAAGAAGGGCTGCGTGGACAGCTCCACAACCCGCTGCCAGCAGGGGTTATGTGAGTTTGTACATCAAGCACGTGGAAGGCTCAGACAAGGGCGCCGACCTTGATTTTCTCAAAGGCAGTTCCGGAAGCACGGTCACCCGTGATTCACATTGATGCTTCATCAACTCCATCAACATGACCATCCTCATCATAGTTTTTGCCATTGCCCTGCAGGTTTTGCTGTCTGTCAAAAAGGTCAGCCCTTTTCTCTCCCTGCTACTGGTTACCATTGTAACAGGACTGTTGCTGGGCATGCCTGAAGAAGCTGTTTTGAAGTCAATTGAAAAAGGCGTGGGCGCTACCTTGAGCGGTTTGGCCCTGATCCTTTGTTTGGGGGCCATACTCGGAAAAATTTTGGAAGAGTCGGGTGCTGCTGAAAAAATCACCATCACCCTGATCAATGGATTTGGCCTGAAAAAAATCCAGTGGGCCGTCATGCTGACAGGATTTCTGATTGGTATTCCACTTTTTTACAATGCTGGGTTTGTTATTCTTGTTCCCTTGGTCTTTATGTTGGTTAGGAAAACAGGACTTCCCATGTTGTACATCGCCATTCCCATGGCTGCAGCCCTTAGCACAACCCACTGTTTTCTTCCTCCCCATCCTGGCCCGGTAGTGCTGGTCAATGCCTTTGGTGCCAACATGGGGAAGGTATTGATTTATGGCATCATCATTGCCATCCCGGCCGTGATCATTGCGGGTCCCATCCTGGGAAGGTTCCTGAAAAATATTCAGTCTGCAGCACCACCCGATCATTCATCCCCCGAAAAAATAGAAGTGCCATTGCCCAAGGCTTTTCCAAGTTTTTTTATTGCCTTGTTGCCTGTGCTGTTGATCACCCTGTCGGTGGTTTGCAATGCATTCTTGGACCAGGGGCATCTGCTCCAGAAATTCTTTTCTTTCACCGGTGAGCCGATGGTTGCGCTCTTTGTTTCAGTCCTTTTGGCGATTTATTATTTTGGCATCCGCGCAGGCATTGAGATAGACAAGAGCATGAAATGGGTGAGTGATGCCATTGCCGGCATCGCCATGATTTTGCTGATCATCACTGCTGGCGGGGTTTTCAAACAAGTTTTGCAAGACAGTGGCACAGGCAGTTATATCGCCGCGCTCAGCAGCAAATGGCAGATGCCTCCTTTGGTTTTTGGATGGGTCATCACAGCATTGCTGAGGGTCATGATCGGATCCGCAACAGTGGCGGGCATTACCGCTGCCGGAATTGTTTCTCCATTGGTTGCTGCAGGAACCGTATCGCCAGAGTTGATGGTATTGGCTGTGGGCAGCGGATCCGTTTTTGGCTCACACATCAATGATTCCGGCTTCTGGATGTACAAGGAATTTTTTAAACTTACCCTGAAACAAACCTTCTTGTCCTGGACAGTGATGGAGACCCTGATTTCGATCATCGGTCTTGCGGGTGTACTGGTGTTGAATGAGATCTTGTAAAATGACCTAAAGAGAAAAGCACTACATTAGTTCTCAAATTATCCCCATGCGAAAAATTATTTTTATTGTGCTGTTTGCATTGCTGAATGGCATGAAAACTGAATCACAGACCATGCATACCGCAACCTTCAACATTCGTTACGACAATCCCCGCGACAGTGGCAATCTCTGGAAAGACAGGAAAGATCCTGTAACAGCATTGATCCGCTACCATAATTTTGATGTGGTAGGTGTACAGGAAGCGCTGAAAAACCAGCTTGATGACATGCAGGCAGGGTTGAAAGGCTATGTTTACCATGGCGTGGGAAGGGACGATGGAAAAGCGGCAGGAGAACATTCCGCAATCTTTTACAAGACCAGCAAGTATACAGTAGAAGCCAGTGGCAATTTTTGGTTGTCTACTACGCCTGAAAAAGTTGGACCCGGATGGGACGCCAAGCTCAACCGGATCTGCAGCTGGGTGGCCTTGAAGGACAAGAAAACAGGAAAAATATTTTATGTTTTCAATGCGCATTACGATCATCAGGGTGTACAGGCAAGGGTGGAAAGCAGCAAACTGATCATTGAAAAAATAAAATCCATCGCCGGTGAAAAGCCTGTGGTTTTCATGGGAGACCTCAACGGCAACAGGGAGAGCGAATGGTACCTGCATCTTGCTTCTTCCAGCATTTTGAAGGACAGCCATGGTCTTGCCAAGATGGTTTATCAACCCAACGGAAGCTTCAACAGTTTTCGGCATGATGGCATCAGGAATGATGTGATTGATCATGTATTTGTGAGCTCCCATTTCAAGGCCAGCAAATGGGCCGTGTTGACCGACACGTACTACGGAAAATTTCCTTCTGATCATTTTCCTGTTGCAGTGCAATTGTCCATCCAGTAAAATCTTGATGTGAAAAAGTTCTCCATTTGTTTTCTTGTATTTTTTGTTGCGCTGTCCATCCATGCACAGCAAAACAACAATCCGAACGTCATCATCATCATGACAGATGACATGGGTTATGGAGATGTTGGGTTCAATGGCTGCAAGGATATTCCTACACCCAACATTGATCGCATTGCGGCGGCTGGCGTGGTCTTTACTGCAGGGCATGTTTCTTATGCCGTTTGCAGCCCTAGCCGGGCCGGGCTCCTGACCGGCAGGTATTCCCAGCGGTTTGGGTATGAACGCAATGTGCTCTACATGCCGAAAGATGCAGCGATGGGGTTGAGCCTGGATGAAGAGACCATGGCTGATGCATTGGGAAGGGCAGGCTACAGGTCCATGCTTGTTGGCAAATGGCATTTGGGTGCTCATCCAAACTTTCACCCTTTGAAAAGAGGCTTCAATGAGTTCTTTGGATTTTTGGGCGGCGGTCACCAGTATTTCCCATCAGCATTGGAAATTCTTGACCCCCTTTCGGTTGATGACGAGGGAAGCAGTTACAAGACCAAATTGAACCGTGGTCTAGCAGTTGTTGAAGAGCAGGAATACATCACCGATGCATTTTCCAGAGAGGCTGTTTCTTTTGTAGACCGCAACCGGAACAATCCGTTTTTTCTCTACCTGACGTACAATGCGCCGCATACACCACTGCAGGCGCCCGAACAATATTTGTCCAGGTTCAAGCACATTGCAGACAACAGAAGACGCATTTACGCTGCCATGGTCAGTGCCATTGATGATGGTGTTGGAAAGTTATTGGACAAATTGAAGGAAACCGGTCAAGAGAAAAATACCCTCCTGTTTTTTCTGTCAGACAATGGAGGCCCACTGGACAATGGCAGCAGCAACCATCCTTTGTCCGGAAAAAAAGGAAACCTTTATGAGGGAGGAATCCGCGTGCCATTTGCCATGCAATGGCCGGCAGTCATTGCCGCAGGAACAGTTTACGAAAAGCCCATCATATCCCTTGATATTTTTGCCACGGCCCTGGGCAGTTTACAAAAGACCGTTAAAACAAAAAACCCACTGGATGGGGTCAACCTGATTCCTTACCTCACCGGCAAAAAAAAGGGTGCGCCACATGAAATTTTGTTTTGGAGAAACCAAGACATGAAAGCCTATGCAGCCATCAATGCGGAGGGAAAAAAATTATGGATGAAAGGGGATACCACTTATCTGTTTGATCTTGCTAACCGTGGACAGGAAACAAGGAATACAGCCGATGAACATCCTGAACTTGTCCAAAAAATGAAAAAGCAGGTTGCGGAATGGGAGAAGGGGTTGAAGCCGCCTGCATTTTTGGGACTGTCTCAGCGGGATGAATACATTCGTTTGAGGGACAAGGCCAATCTGCCCAAATAAGGGGTTGGAGGATCACGAAAAGGATTTAGCAGAATTAACCGTTGGAAGTTTAACAGGACATCCATCACATTTAATTTTATACGATATTTAGGATCAAGTATTTTTTACATTTATTTCAAACGATTGTCAAATGAAGTTGAACAACGATTCACGCCGTAAATTTCTAAAAGATACAGCACTGGTAACAGCAGCTGCATCCATGCCTTCCCTTTTTACACAGGCAAGGTCCAACCGCAAGGCTGGCGAAAAAGTAAAACTCGCTTGCATAGGCATTGGTAACCAGGGGGCTTCAGACCTGATGCAGTTTCACAAATCAGGTTTGGCTGAATTTGTGGCCTTCTGTGATGTAGACATGGGTGCTCCGCAAACACAGGCTGTCTTGAAACAGTTTCCTGATGTGCCCAGGTTCCAGGACTTCCGCAAGATGTTCGATAAGATGGGAAATGAAATCGAAGCGGTGAGCATCGGTGTTCCCGACCATTCTCATTTTGCCATTACCATGATGGCCCTTTCTTTGGGCAAGCATGTGTATGTTGAAAAGCCGATGGCACGTACCTTCAATGAGGTTGAACTGATGATGAAGGCTGCCGCAAAGCATCCTAAACTGGTTACCCAAATGGGAAATCAAGGACACTCAGAAGCCAACTATTTTCAGTTCAAGGCCTGGAAAGAAGCTGGCATCATCAAAGATGTAACGGCCATCACCGCACACATGAACTCAGCGCGTCGCTGGCATGCTTTCGATCCAAAGATCAAGAGCCTTCCTGCCAAAGAGGCCATCCCATCAACACTTGACTGGGATACCTGGCATGGCGTTGTAAAAGAACACGATTACAACCATGATTACCACAATGGCCAATGGCGTTGCTGGTATGATTTCGGGATGGGTGCCCTTGGAGACTGGGGTGCACACTTGATCGATACTGCTCACCAGTTTTTGGATCTTGGGCTTCCAACGGAAGTCAGCATGTTGAGGGCTGATCAGCACAATCCATTCTTCTATCCCTATTCTTCAACCATTCTTTTCAAATTCCCTGAAAGAAAAGGGATGCCAGCCTGTAACATCACCTGGTACGATGGATTGAACAACCTTCCTCCTTTGCCAGAAGGATATGGCTCTTCAGCAAAGCTGGATGCAAATATTCCTGCGCCAAGCAATGGAGCCATCCAATCACAGAAGTTGAATCCTGGAAAAATCATCTACAGCAAGGACCTGATCTTCAAAGGCGGTTCTCATGGAAGCACGCTTTCCATCATCCCTGAAGAAAAAGCCAGGGAAATGGCTTCCAAACTTCCTGAAGTGCCGGTGAGCCCTTCCAACCACTATGCCAACTTCCTGAAAGCCTGTTTGGGTCAGGAAGAGACGCGTTCACCGTTTGCCATTGCAGGTCCGTTGAGCCAGGTATTCTGTTTGGGTGTACTCTCACAAATGCTCAATACAACATTGAAGTTTGACAGGAAGAAAAAGCAGATTACCAACAACAAACTCGCCAACCAATTGCTGGTGGGCGAACCTCCAAGAAAAGGATGGGAACAGTACTATAAGATTTAAGCCCCAAAACTATCCAGCAAGGCCTTCCAGCAATGGAGGGCCTTTTTTTTGGCTTTTTTATGCCGTCATTCCCTGTGCAATCGAATGAATGATGTAGGGTTTTTCTGTACCGGTAAATTCAATGATCAGGATTTCGTTGGATGCTCTGATGCTGTTGTCCTTGATGAACTGTTGATGGTCAAAGCTGATGTTCAAAACGGTATACCGAAATTTGTTGTGTGGCAATTTTAACGATTCAAGCAGGCTGAACTTTTCCTTCTTGTCAACCTCTTCAACAAAGCGTGATGCAGGTTTTATCTTGTGCTGCAGATGATAATCAATGGCCAGCAATTCCTGCAGTACTTTATCATTTGGAAAAAATGCTGCAATGTATCCTGCAGCAATTTCATAGACCTTGTCGAGGCTGAAACCAATGAATTTTCCGTGTTGCTGTTCAAAATAACGGCCTAGGCCTAGTAGAAAATCGAAGATGCTGTATTGGGCGGTTACATACTTGAGCGTATTGAACAGCCTTGGTTTGTTCCAGTATATTTCCAGTGCGTGTTCCAGCAAGGTGATGTCCGAAAGTTCCTTCTCTGAAAGGTAGTTGCTCCTGATGATCTGATAAGGCGCAACAGGATCGAATTCATATCCATGGTCCTTGTGCTTGTCTCTTACGGGAGTGCCCTTCAGGAATTTAAGGAAGCCCAGTTGCAGTTCCGGTGGAAACAATTTAAAGACCTCTTCAAAGCTGAACTTGATGTCGTTCCAGTAATCCAACGGCAACCCGACAATCAGGTCAAGGTGCATGTCTACATGGTCTTTCAGCTCAAGGATAACACCCTTGGTCTTGTCAAAATTCTGCTTCCTGCTTACTTCAAGGTTGGCTTTCTGGTTAACGGTCTGGATGCCAATTTCAAAACGGAACATCCCTTTTGGAACCTTTTCCTTGATGAACTGCATGATGGCAGGATGAAGAATATCTGCGGTAATCTCAAACTGAAAAACATTGTCTGGTCTTGCGTGGTCCAGGATGAACTGGAAAATATCCAGGGTAAAATCTTTCTTTACATTGAAGGTGCGGTCCAGGAACTTGATCACCCGCCCATGCGTCATCAGGTAAAGCAGGTTGCTCTTGATGTGATCGGTGGGCAGGTAGCGAACACCATTGTCCAGGCTGGCCAGACAGAATTCGCATTTGTAAGGACAGCCTCGAGAGGTCTCAATGTACAATACCCGGTTGCGCAGGGTTTCAGGGTCGTCGTTTTGGTAAGGGTTGGTGCCTGCATATTCTTCCAGCGGAAAATTGATTCCCTGTTGCTGGTAGATCAGCTCACCATTTTGTTTGGACACGATGTTGTTGATGGACCCAACCTGCGGATACTGTTTTATGAAGGCCGTGAAAGGAATTTCACCTTCACCGGTAACGATAAAATCGATGCAATCCAGCTGAATCAGTGTCTGCCAGTCATAAGTAACTTCCGGCCCTCCCAGCAAGATCCTGGTATTGGGGTTGAGGGCCTTGATTTTCTGGGCAACAGCAAGGGTTTGGGTGATGTTCCAGATATAGCAACTGAAACAGACCACATCAAAATGGCTGCAATGAGCTGCAATCTCGTCAGGGTTTTCCTTGATGGTAAACTCCTTCCAGCTCAACCGCTCATCGCCCTTGTTCAGCTCGTACAAGAGCCGAATGGCCAAATTCATGTGGATGTATTTGGCGTTGAGTGTGGTCAATAAGAAGGTGGCTTCGGGCATGGGCACAAAGGTGACCATTTTATCATGAAAAAAGAAAAGCCCTCCAAGCTTGGAGGGCTTTTGCTTAAACAAAACGGAATATCTTACCAGAATCTCACATACAATGCGGCAAGAATCATCAGGGTGGCCACAATCAGGGCAATGGTTTGCGGTTTCAGTTTCATCATTGACTTGTCGGAGACAAAAGCTTTTGGATTTACTTTTGGACCTGCCAGGCTGATCAGTACCATGGTGCCAACCGTGATGACGAAAGACCATCCCATGTTGATCAGGAACGGAATTTCAACCACGGTCTTCACAATGCCGCCTTCCATTTTCTGGTATTCATATGCGGTATAGAGCAGGGTTTCTTTTCCAAAAATGCCTACGGCATAGTTGTTAAAGAAGATGGCCAGCAAGAAGCCAAGCACAACGCCCACCAGGGCTGCTGTACCGGTCGTGCGTTTCCAGAACATCCCCAGGATGAACATGGCAAAAACACCAGGGCTGATGAAGCCTGTGTATTTCTGGATAAAGGTGAATCCACCTTCACCACCAATGCCCAGGGAATCTTTCCAGGTAAACAGCAGGGCCACAAACATGGAGGCAACAATGGCCAGGCGACCCGTCCATACCAGTTTCTTTTCATCGGCTTCCTTGCTGATGTATTTCTTGAAAATGTCCAGCGTAAAAATCGTGGAGATGCTGTTGGCCTTTCCGGCAAGAGAGGCAACAATGGCTGCCGTCAGTGCGGCAATTGAAAGGCCCTTCAGCCCTGCGGGAAGAAAGCCAAGGATGGCGGAGTAGGCCCCGTCTTTGCTGCCACCTTCCAACTGGGGGAGGTAGCCATTTTTGAACAGTACATAGGCCGCAATACCAGGAAGCATCACGATCACGGGCATCAGGAGCTTGATGAATCCTGCAAAAAGAATACCGGTGCGGGCTGTTTGCAAATCCGCGCCCAGCGCCCTTTGCGTGATGTATTGGTTGCAGCCCCAGTAGTTGAGGTTCACGATCCATTGCCCCGCGAAATACATGGCGATGCCGGGCAACACAACATATTTCTGGATGTCGAGGTTGACAGGTTGGTCGATGGTGGCGGTTGTTACTTCAGGCTTTGGCAGGATCATGTGGAAATGATCGGGGGCTAGTCTCATGAGGTCTGTGAACCCTGCCCAGGCAGTGCCGCCGGAACCGAAGGTGTCGCTCACGATGGTCAGGGCCATGTAGGTGGTGGCAAGACCACCGATGATCAGCACGGCCACCTGAATCACATCCGTGTAACCGATCACTTTCATACCACCCAGGGTGATGATGACGGCAAAAAGCATCAACACGATCATGATCAGGTGAAGGTAATCGCCACCCAGCAAGCCATTGATGGCCACAGCACCGAGATAGAGGATGGAAGTGAGGTTCACAAAAATGTACAGGAAGAGCCAG
>Ga0222713_10003599_pt1 | contig 15982 bp, 10 predicted proteins | sample C33_649DmetaG_FD_165061 | JGI IMG/M metagenome (GOLD analysis project Ga0222713, IMG submission 165061) | Estuarine water microbial communities from San Francisco Bay, California, United States - C33_649D | ecosystem: Environmental > Aquatic > Marine > Unclassified | place: USA: California...
GTTATTTTAGACGGCAAGGATAAATAATTATTCTTCGTTGTAGTCGATGGGGTCTTTCCATTTATTGTATAGATACCAAAATAACAGTCCTGTACTTAATAATAACCAAGTATAAAAAATAAGATTAGCTGTGGTAAAACTGCTTTCCCAATAAGCAGCACCATACATGATGCCCGCACATGAATTAACCGCCATCCATAATAAAAACATGGATAAGGTATTTACAATGCGAATCAAATATTTACGTACACCTGGTTCCATATGATTAATCTAAGCTTTGGTTATTGGCGGCTGCCATTTTTAAAAGTCGGTCAAATTGCGCCGGCGTTAAGTCATTGTAAAAGAAGTTAATTGGATCAATTGGAGTGCCTGATTTGTGCACTTCATAATGAAGGTGCGGGCCTGTGCTTTTTCCAGAATTACCCACATAACCAATCACTTCTCCTCTTTTCACGCGCTGCCCTACCCTGGCTTTTACCTTTACCATATGACCATAAATTGTTTGATAGCCGTAGCCATGATTTACAATTACATGGATACCAAAGCCACTCGTTGTAAAACCTGATGTGGTAACAACACCATCGGCAGTGGCATAAATGGGCGTGCCAATGGGAGCTGCAAAATCGAGTCCTTCGTGCGCTTTTCTCGTTTTATAAATAGGGTCGATACGGTATCCAAAACCAGACGCTATTCGGGATAATTTTTTATTACTAATGGGCTGGATAGCTGGAATAGCAGCCAATAATTTGGCCTTATTTTTTACCATACCTATTAGCTCATTAAAAGATTTATTCTGATATTCCATTCTAAGGGCCAAGCTGTTGAGCTGATCAATAACCGTATGCACAAGATCGTTAGAACCCATACGCTGCACGAGTTGTACCTCTTTTTTCTGTTCCATATCCTTGATACGTGCACTATCTGCAATGGGGTCGGCTTCAAAAATAGACCGGTACACAGTATTGTCGCGATTGGTGATTTCCCCCATTTTTAATTCAAGCTGTTTGAGGCGCTCTTCAATCACCCCATACCCCTCTTTAAGGTCCTCATTTTGTTGTCTTAATATTTTTTCTTTGGGGGAGTCGATATACTGAAACGCAATGGCAAAAATGATGATTCCGGTTACAATTGAAGCTGCTATAAATCCAAACACCTGCAATAACCGAACCCGAAGGGGTGTCTCCAGCTTTTCAAACCTGAGGGTATGGGTATTATAGTAATATTTTATTTTGCGCATAGGGGCGTTGGTATCAATAGCTAAAGGCTCAATTCCTTACCTTTGAGGCTATAAAAATATAGAACAAAGATAGCCCGCTATCTAGTAAAATTAGCATATTAAAATTTGAATCCTTTTATGATGACGAGTGCCGAGATAAGAAAAGAATTTTTAGCCTTTTTTGCTTCCAAAAAACACCAAATAGTTCCTTCTGCCCCAATTGTGGTAAAGAATGATCCTACCCTTCTATTTACAAACGCTGGTATGAACCAGTTTAAAGACTATTTTTTAGGAAATAAAAAGCCCGAATACAAACGTATTGTAGATACCCAAAAATGTTTACGCGTAAGTGGTAAACACAATGACCTTGAAGAAGTAGGTGTTGACACCTACCACCATACCATGTTTGAAATGTTAGGCAACTGGAGCTTTGGGGATTATTTCAAAGATGAAGCTATTGCATGGAGTTGGGAATTACTTACCGAAGTTTATAAAATAGATAAAGACCGTTTGTATGTTTCTGTTTTTAAAGGAGACGAATCCGAAGGGTTACCTATGTCAACCATTGCATATGAAGCATGGAAAAAATTAGTACCGGAAGACAAAATTATTTTCGGAAATAAAAAAGATAATTTCTGGGAAATGGGTGATACAGGCCCATGTGGTCCATGTTCTGAAATTCATGTAGACTGCAGATCTGATGAGGAAAGAAAATTAATTCCGGGCAGAGATTTGGTAAATCAGGATCATCCTCAAGTAATAGAAATTTGGAACAATGTATTCATGCAATACAACCGTTTAAAAGACGGAACACTCGAACCACTTCCTGCAAAACACGTTGATACAGGGATGGGATTTGAACGTCTTGTGCGCGTGCTACAAGGCAAACAAAGTAATTACGATACCGATGTATTTAGTGGTACCATAAATACAGTAGCTGCTATCACTGGAAAAACATATGACCAAAGCGATAGCAAAGAAGCCGTAGCATTTAGGGTAATTGCAGATCATATTCGAGCCATTTCTTTTACCATAGCTGATGGGCAACTACCTTCTAATACAGGTGCTGGCTATGTGATTAGACGTATTTTAAGAAGAGCTGTTCGTTACTATTATACCTATCTCGATTATAAACAACCATTACTTTTTCAACTCGTTCCATTACTTGCTACTCAATTTGCAGAAGTGTTTCCTGAATTACATGCACAAGAAACTTTTGTAACAAAAGTCGTTAAAGAAGAAGAAGATTCTTTTTTAAGAACCCTTGATAAGGGTCTTAAAAGAATGGATGAATTAATGAAGGCTTCCAGCAGTAAAACCATTGAAGGTAGAGCTGCTTTTGAACTCTTTGATACTTACGGTTTCCCAATAGACCTTACAAGACTTATTGCGCAAGAAAATAATTTAACAGTAGAGGAAAATGGATTTGAAGCAGAAATGCAGCAGCAAAAAAATAGAAGTAGGGCTGCAACAGCGATAGATGCTGCGGACTGGATTATCGTACATGAAAGTAGCACTCAAACATTTACAGGCTACACAAATACCGAAGCAACTACAAAGATTACAAAATATAGAAAAGTAACTGCCAAAGGAACAACAGGTTTTCAAATTGTTTTAGAAACAACCCCTTTTTATGCCGAAAGTGGCGGACAGGTTGGTGATACAGGCCTACTTGAATTTAATGGATCAAGCGTTGAAGTAATTGATACCAAAAAAGAAAACAACCTAATAATTCATTTCACTACTGAAATGCCTTCTAGTTTGGAAGGAACAGTAGTTGCAAAAGTGAATACAAAGAATAGAAAAAATATTGCTGCGCACCATAGTGCCACGCATTTATTACACGCTGCTTTAAGACAAGTACTAGGCACTCATGTAGCACAAAAAGGCAGCCTCGTGAATGCTACACAGCTTCGTTTTGACTTTTCTCATTTTGCTAAAGTGAGTGATGATGAAATGAAGCAAATAGAAAATATTGTGAATGAAAAAATTAGAGAAAATATTCCAGTAGTCATTAAAGAAATGACGAAGGATGAAGCAGTTGGTATGGGTGCGATGGCGCTGTTTGGTGAAAAATATGGTAATACCGTAAGGGTTGTAATAATGGATCCCAGCTATTCAATTGAACTATGTGGCGGTACACATGTTGGCGGAACAGGTGAACTGGGACTTTTCAAATTAAAACATGAATCTGCGGTTGCAGCAGGTGTTAGACGTATTGAAGCAGTATGTGGCGAGGGCGCTAACACGCAGGTCAACGAAGCATTAGCAGAACTAGAAACCATTAAGGAGCTTGTAAAAAATACCAAGGAGCCAGTGAAAGCAGTGCAACAAATGGTGACCGATTTGCAATCGTTAAAAAAACGTATTGAATCCTATGAGGCACTAGCACTTGTTGGTATCAAAAATGAACTGGCATCAAAAGTAATGCGCATTGGTGACACATACTTTATTGGGGCTGTTGTTACAGTTGGTAATCCGGATGGCCTTAAAAAATTATGTACTGAACTCCAAGCAAGTTATACAAACCTACTTGTGGTTCTAGCTGCAAATATTGAGGGCAAAGCGGCTATTGCTGTTTTAGTGGATGATACATTGCAGGGAATTAAAGGATTAGAAGCGCAAAGAATTATTAAAGATCAAATTGCGCCACTTATTAAAGGTGGAGGCGGCGGTCAAAAAGGCCTAGCAACGGCTGGTGGACAGGATCCTAGCAATCTAACACAAGTGGTTGAAACTGTAAAGGGATTGTTAAATTAACGCTTATTAGAGGACATTAAAATATATTTGAAACAAGAAAACAACCAAAACTATGAACAAAATTATTGCATTATTTACAGCAGGCTGCTTACTTGCAGCGACCGCTAGCGCACAAGAAGAAAAAAAAGTCGTTATTGTAAAAAAAATGGACACCACCATCATTCATGGAAAAGATAGTGGTCCACAAAAAATGACGGTGATTGTAGAAAATGGAAAAATAACCATCAATGGTAAGCCTGTTGACGGTGCTAATTTACCAGAAATGATGGGCGATGGAGCAGGTATTCCAAAAGTTATGATGTTTAAGTCTGATAATATGAATGGCCCACTTGCTAAATTAGATGGTAAAGTGACCGAATTAAAAATCGCAAAAGGTATGCCGCTTGATATGAGTCAATTAGGCGAGACATTTGCATTTGCATTAAATGATGGACCAAAAATTGGAATCAGCATCGAAGACCTAACTGAAGGTGCTGGTGCTAAAGTGTTAGAAGTTACAGAAGGTTCTCCGGCTGCAAAAGCAGGTATCACAAAAAATGATATCATTACATCTGTGGATGGTTCATCTATTTGTGATGTAGCTACGATTCAAGAAAAAGCAAGTGGTTTAAAAGCTGGCGATACCATCAGTTTCAAATTAACGCGTGATGGCAAGTCAAAAGACGTGTCTGTTAAAATTCCAAAAAAAGTAAAGAAGGCTAATATATAAGCTTATCAATTGTACGATAACCCGGTAACTAGTCTTATTTTTGTCTGAGATGACCGAAGGCAAACAATACGAAGCAGTTATCGGGTTAGAAGTACACGCACAGCTAGCTACCAACAGCAAGCTATTTTGTGCAGATGTCACAACTTTTGGCTCAGCACCCAATACCCAAATAAGCCCAATCACAATGGGGCATCCAGGTAGTCTTCCCAAAACCAATAAAAAAGCAGTTGAGTATGCCATAAAAATGGGACTTGCTTGTGACTCCACCATTGTCAAGGAAAATTACTTTGCCAGAAAAAACTACTTTTATCCAGATCTGCCAAAGGGTTATCAAATTTCTCAACATACCACGCCTATTTGCGCAGGTGGTAAAATTCAAATAAAAGTTGAGGGTCAAAAGCGCTATGTTCAATTAAATAGAATTCACCTAGAGGAAGACGCCGGAAAAAGCATACACGATATTGATCCTACACATACCCTCATAGATTTAAATAGAGCAGGTACCCCCTTAATTGAAATTGTTACGGAGCCTGATTTATATAGTGCCGAAGAAGCATTTGCTTATGTAACTGAAATCAGAAAATTAGTGCAGTGGCTGGGCGTTTGTGATGGAAATATGGAAGAAGGCTCTTTACGATGCGATGCCAATGTATCGATACGACTTAAAGGTGAAAAAAAATTAGGTACAAAAGTAGAAGTTAAAAATTTGAATTCAATTCGTAATGTAAAAAAAGCAATTGAGTTTGAAATAAACAGAATGACTGAAGTACTAGAAACAGGCGGCACTATTATCCAACAAACCAGAAGTTTTGATGCATCTAATGACACCACATTTGCTTTACGTGATAAAGAAGAAGCCAATGATTACCGCTATTTTCCTGATCCTGATTTAGCACCGTTTGTTTTAAGTGAGACCTATATTGATACAATAAAAATGGAGCTTCCCATTTTACCCGCCACAGTAGAAGAAAAATTAATAAAGCATTATCAACTGAGCGCATACGATGCTGCGCAGCTTTGTGATTCATTAGTAACAGTTCATTATTTTGAAGCTGCAGCTCAGCACACAAACAATTTTAAATCATTAGCCAATTGGATGCTAGGCCCCATCAAGTCCTATTTAAATGAAGCAAGACTTGATTATTCAAGCCTTGGCCTACAACCTAATATACTAGCGGATCTTATCAGAATCATTGATGAAGGTCAATTCAATTTTTCGGTGGCAGCATCTAAAATATTCCCTCACATTGCGGATGGAAAGAAAACCGATGTTTTAGCCATTGCTACTGAACTAAATGTGTTACAAGTGCATGATGCAGAAACCCTAGAAAAATGGATAGACGATGCTATCGCTAGTATGCCTGACAAAGTAATTGAGTACCAAAAAGGAAAAAAGGGACTCATCGGTTTATTTATTGGCGCCGTAAAAAAAATAAGCCACGGACAAGCAGATCCAAACAAAGTCAGCGATATGCTAATGAAAAAACTAAATAAATAATTATTCAACCAATACATTAATCATGAAAAAAATAATTAGTATATCTCTAATTGCAGTAACTATTTTATTTGGCTGTACCGAAAAAAAATACGGCGGCTTTACCGTTAGCGGTAAAATTAGTAATGGAGGTAGTCAAAAAATTTACTTACAAGAGCTGCCATTTGCTGGATCAGAGCCTTTAATACTGGACTCGGCAACACTTCAAGCAAATGGAAAATTTGAGTTAAGTGCCACTGCATTAGAAGAAGGATTATACAGGCTAAGTTTGGAGAGAGGTCCAGAAGTATTACTGATTAATGATGAAAAGAATATCCGCGTTAATATCGATGTCAATCAACCCCGCAACTATGCAATCGAATCGTCTGATGCAAGTAAAAGCCTTCAAAATTTATTTACAAAATATAGTGCAGCAGACTCCTCATTAATGGTGGTTTTTAATGCATTAGAAAGTGCACAACAGCAATCTGGTAATGATAGTTTGGTACAAGTACTAACTAAAAATAGAGACAACGGACTTTTGTCCATCAATACGATCGTTAACGAATTTATCAATAACTCAAAGAGTCCTGCCGCTATCTATTATGCCATTGGAATGGCTACTAGAACAATGCCGGAAGAAGCCGTTAAGCAGCTCGTAGAAAAGACAGCTGTTAAGTTTAAAGAACATACCGGTATTGCTAAAATTAAGGCACTTATGACCGTTCAACAAGCTGCACCAAGCGCTAGTAATGCCTATGCACTATTAAACAAGCAAGCTCCTGAAATAAACTTACCTGACACAGAGGGTAAAGCATTTTCATTGTCTTCTTTAAAAGGTCAATTTGTACTTGTAGATTTTTGGGCTAGTTGGTGTGGTCCGTGCAGACAAGAAAATCCAAATGTGGTAGCTGCTTATAAGAAGTTTAAAGATAAAAATTTTACCATTTTAGGCGTGTCATTAGATAATGATAAAGAAGCTTGGATGAAGGCCATTAAAAACGACGGTTTAAACTGGAAACAAGTGAGTGATTTAAAACAATGGGAATCTAGCATGGTCCCTTTATATGGTTTTGATGGCATCCCATTTAATGTACTTGTAGATCCTTCTGGTAAAATTATCGCGAGCAGTTTACGCGGTGAAGACCTAGAAAAAACATTAGCTGCTGTTTTAAAATAAAATAGCATAAGGTACTAAAAAAAATGGCGCTCGAAATCGAGCGCCATTTTTTATGTAATGTATGAAACAATTACCATCCTGGATTTTGAACAAGGTTGGTATTGATGTTGATTTCATAAGTAGGAATGCCCCATACAAATTGAGGATTGCTCGCTGCAATATTAATTTGGTGGTAGCTAGTAGCAGGCGTAGTATTGATAGCACCTAAATCCTGAGGTGTACCTCTGGTAAAGCCTAACTTCCAACGCTTCAAATCAAATAAACGGAAACCTTCGAAAGCTAATTCTCTAGTTCTTTCGTTTCTGATTTCTGTCATTAAAGCAGCACCTGTTAATCCAGATAAAGCTGTTAAACCTCTAGCAGTACGCAAAGTATTTAATGTAGATAAAGCAAGTGCTTCACTAGCACCGCCTGCGTTAGCAGCAGCTTCTGCATAAATCAAGTATTGCTCTGCAGCACGGAATACTTTTGGCGCATGTTGGTAGTTGGTGAAAGCACCTGTAAATAATGCTGGGTTACCAGGGAATTTATTAACACACCACATTGTTGGGTAGTTAACACCCTGAACAATACATGGAAGTTGCTTTAAGTAAACACTTCTTCTTAAATCAGATGCGTCAAATAAATTTACAAAGTCTACTGTTGGAATAAAATCCGGTGTAAACTTACCTGTTGCACCATTAAAGCCTAAATAAATAGAGTTGGTGTTTGCAGATTCTGTTTGTTTAACAACTGCAGAATTAAAAATAACTTCGGTAGCCAAATCGTTGGTCCACATGTTATTTAAATTAGTCAGTGTATTTAACAGCGGGTATTTATTACCTGTGATAATCGTATTTGCAGCTGCCATAGCACCTGTCCAATCTTGCATGTGTAAACGTACACGGGCTTCTAGGGCAGTAGCAACATCGATTGTGAACCTTGTAGCACCTGGGGTTCCAGCAGTAGAAGCTAAGTTTAATTTTGCAGTAGCAATGTCAGATAAAATTTGATCATATACTTTTTGCACGGTTGCTCTTGCTGGTCTAGCATTGATGTTAAATTCTAACACCAATGGCACACCTAAATCTGTAGCAGCTGTCGCTTTATCATAAGCTTTTGCAAAACGCAAAATCAATTCTGAATAATAATAAGCGCGCGCTAAATAGGCGTCACCTTTGTATTTGTTAAGGGTTGTAGCTTCTGCCGCAGTAGTGGTTTTTATTTTTTCAAAACCACCAATACAAGTATTGATGTTTCTTAAAGCAAAATAATACCCAGACCATGATCCACTCAATGCACCATCATCTGCAAGGTAGCTTGTACCCCATCTGTGCGGATTACCATTTCTGTTACCAAAATCTAGGGTTGCGTTTAATTGGTCTGCTTGTACATCTTGAGAGATGTTATAAGAACCATACACTCTACCACGTAAATCAGAGTATAAACCTGTATTCCAGGTAGCAGCATCTTTAACCGTTTGAAAAGATTGAGACAACTCAATACTGTTGTACGGATATAGGTCAAGTCTTTTTTCGCAAGATCCTAACGTAAGGATAGCTGCAAAAGCGACCATGTTTTTTATTAATAATTTTTTCATTTTCATTTTCATTTAACTGGTTATGTAAAGCTTAGAACGAAAGGTTTAATCCAACAGCAACTTGACTTGTGTTAGGGTTAGCACCTAATGATACGTTGGTATCAACCTCAGGATCTGGACCAGAATAGTTAGTTAATGTCCAGATGTTACGCATAGTAACATAGAACTTAGCCCCAGTTAATACTTTTTGTTTGTTCAACAAAGTCTTTGAAAAATCGTAAGCAAAAGTTAATGCTTTCAAACGCATAAACGATGCGTCTTCAATTAACCTTGTATCAAACTGCGTAAATTGAACACCATATCTTGGGAAACGAGCTTGGTCACCTGGTTTTTTCCAATAGTCAAGCACCGTGTTAGATTGGTTATAACCAGTAAATTGGTTTGGATTTTCAAAGAAATAACGGTCGTTGTTGATCATGTATTTGCCCTTAGAGAAAGAGAAATCTGCACTTACGGAAAACTCTCTTACACCAGCGCTAAATCCAAAACCACCATTAAATGGAGCGTATCTTTTGATACCTGTATTTTGTTGTAAACCTGCACTATTAAATGCGTTTGTAGTAGCAGATTTTGTTGTTTCAACAATTTTGTTTGGATCCGCATTTGGACGGTACCAAGTTGCATCTCCATTAGCAGGATCTACACCTGACCAAATTGGATAGAAATAAGATACTGGTTGACCCACAGCCCAACAAACACCAGTATTAGGGATAATCCAGTATTGCTTGCCTTGGAATAGTTCGGTAATTTTTTGTTCTACATAACCTACGTTCACATACACATTTAAGAATGATGATTTCTTTTTGATGAAATCATAATTAATGTTTGCGTTGAAACCAGAGTTTTTTAAGCTACCTACGTTAGAAGTAACAGAAGAGAAACCTGATGTATACGGGAATGGAACACTAATTAACATACTTGAAGTTAAGCGTTCAAAAAATTCAATATCAAGGTTAAGCTTGTTGAATACAGTTGCTTGAACACCAAGGTTAAGTTGCCTTTGTGTTTCCCATGATAATTCTGGGTTACCCGCAGAGCTCACGCCCCATCCTGGCGTAGAGTTGTATAAGTTAGTTCCGACAGTAGCTAATGACTGATAGTTACCAATTGATGAGTTACCACTGGTACCAAGACTTCCTTTAACAACTAGATTATCAATCCACTTAACATTTTGTAAAAACTTTTCGTTTTTAGCTTTCCACATAGCACCTACCGAATAAAAAGTAGCGCCTCTAAGTGCTCTACCAAAACGAGATGATTGGTCATTACGAATAGATAAGTCTACAAAATATTTAGAGTCTAAATTATAGTTTAAACGTCCAAAATAAGAAGCAAACGCATATTCATCCATAGACGAACCAGCTGTAAAACCTGTAGGACCAGCAGAGATCAACACCAAACGGTCATCAGTTTGACCAGTAGAAGATCCACTAAATCCGTTAGAATTGTTATAGATAAATTCTTGACCTGCAAGTAAGGTAAAGCTGTTACGCTGCTTAAATTTAAAAGCATACTCTGCAGTATTGGTGATTGTTTTGGTGGTACCTCTACTAAATGATTCAGATACAGAACCATTGTTAAGAGAACCTAAAAACGAAGGCAAAGTTTTGCTTGAACCTCTGTAATCATAAAATTCCATACCTGCTTGAGACTTTAAAGTAAAGCCAGCAAATGGGTTTAACTGAATAAAACCACTTGGGTTAAATTGCACGTTAGAACCAACACTTAGTAATTTATCCGCTAAATAATTAGGGTTGTAAAAGTTACCACCAGGAATGATATCTGGGTATTTAACACCATTTGCGTCATATGCAGAGTAAAACGGTTGACGAAGTAAAGACAAACCTCTGTTCAATTGGTTTGAACCATAAGGGTTTGTTTGTCTTTCATCATAACCACCAGATAAGTTAACACCTAATTTAAACCAGTTGTTTACAGTGGTATTGATGTTAGCACGCATGGTATAACGCTCAAAATCTGAACGGTAGGTAAGACCTTCTTGCTTAAATGCAGAACCTGAAATATAATAGGTTGTTTTTCCGCCACCGCCAGAGATGTTTAAATCAATTTGTTGAGTTGGAATATTTTCTTTGTAGTACTGTTGGTACCATTTGGTATCAGCATTATACGTTGCTAACAAAGAAGCAACCTGAGCTGGTGTTCTAAAACCAGTAGCCACCCAAAAATCTGTAAGTTGTTTGGTACTCATAAAGTTGTTAAACAAATCAAGCGTTGGCTTAACTAGGTTAGATACTCCATATTGAGATTGAACTGTAATTTTTGAAGTATTTACTTTACCTTTTTTAGAAGTAATATAAATAACACCGTTTGCCGCTCTTGAACCATAGATTGATGTTGAAGATGCGTCTTTTAAAACTGTAACAGATTCAAAATCTTCTGGGTTTAAACTAACAATTGTACCCGCATCAATAGGAATACCATCCATTACATATAATGGAGTTGAACTCGCGCCCAAAGATCCCACACCGTTTAAACGAACACTTGGTGTAGCAGAAGGTTCACCAGAGCTGTTATACACCTGTAAACCTGGTACCTTACCTTGTAAGGCGTCAAACATGTTTGCAGTTGGCTTGTTTTGTAATTTTTCTGCGTTAACAGTAACTACAGAACCAGTAACATCTGATTTCTTTTTTGCAGCACCATAACCTACTACAACTACTTCATCCAAAGCATCTGCAGCAGAAGCGGTAAGTGAAGCATTTGCTGTATTGTTTGCAGCAATGGTAACGTCTTTTTGAACAAAGTTTAACGAAGAAATCGTTAACACTTTAACTGAATTGGCAACAGTTAATTTGAAAGTACCGTCGGCAGCAGTAGTAGTTCCCGCCTTAGATGATTTAGCAACTACGCTTGCACCAGCAATAGCAGCGCCTTTTTCATCGGTAACCTTTCCGCTAACCGTGCGGTTTTGTGCGAAAGACTGCGTCAAAGCAAGTGTTGCACACAAAATCATGACAACTAATTTTCTCATATTTTGGTTTTTAATGTAAAAATGCAGACGCTAATTTAATAAAAGATTAACTCATAGACCCCATTTAATGCGTCAAATACTAGTATTTGTTGGTTTTTTTACCGATTTAGTCCGTTGGGAAATGTTATTTTAATATAGAATATTGATTATCAATAACATAGAATTATTATTTTTCATATTAATTATGTTAATTATATGAAACATATACGTTATCAATATTTAAACAGAACCCTCTGATTAATGGATGCGTCTATTTTTTACGCTTCTGGAAATGCAAAATGAGCACCGGAAGAAGGATCAAATTGGTTAAAGTACCCACAACAAGGGTTAAAGAAGTGAGCCAACCAAGCGCCTTGGTGCCACCAAAATCACTTATACAAAATATAATAAACCCTGCTATCAGCACCAGTGAGGTATAAATAATACTTATACCCGTGTGTTTAATGGTTTGAATGAGGGTTGGACTTACCTGGTTATTATAATGTGGAAGCTCCTGTTTGTAATTGATTAAAAAACGAATGGTTACGTCTATTGCAATACCAAGGGCAATACTAAATATTAAAACGGTAGAAGGTTTTAAAGCAATACCTACCCAGCCCATAACACCTGCCGTAATCACGAGTGGAATAACATTGGGAATTAAAGAGCAAAGTAATATGCGCACAGATCTAAATAAATAAAGCATGCAAAGTGCAATGAGTAAAAAAGCCCAAACAATACTTTCTTGCAAACCTTTAATAATAAAACTAGAACCTTCTAAAAATGTAATGGTACTGCCTGTAAATGTAACTTTGTAATGCGCCGTATCAAAAATTTCATTGGCTTTTGCTTCAAAATCTTTAACAAGTATTGGCAGTTTAGCACTTCCAATGTCTTTCATATTTACACTGATACGCGCCACCTGCTTTGCACTATCCATAAAACTATTAAGCAGTTTTGCAACGCCTTCTTTTTTTATTTGAGCACCCGAATCTTGTGGCGCTGGTGATTTTAAATAAGGTCCCATAAAGGCGAGGTCACCTTCGTATGGAATATCATAACTCAATGTGTCGCCATCGTAATAAGCCTGCTTTGCAAATTTTAACCCTTCCACAAATGAAAGCGGTCTTGCTGTTTCTGGGTGCTGCGAAATATATACTGACAACTCTTCTATTTTTGAAATAGGCTGTGTAGTTCTGAGTAAACCATTTTTCTTTTTGGTGTCCACCATAATTTCAAGTGGCATTACACCGCCAAAATTCTGTTCAAACCATTTAAGGTCTGTGTAAATTTTATCTTGCTTAGGGAGGTCGTCTACTATAAATCCTTCCGACTTTAATTTACTCATTCCAATGAGTGCAAATACAGTAATAACAATGGTAAGGCCATACACCCAACGCGCATGATGAAACGTCCATCGCTCAATTTTTACAAGTAGCGTTTCTAGAATTTTATTATCGAGATAGCGGGTATGCTGTGGTTTAGGTGCTGGTAAATAACTAAGTACCGCAGGTATAAATACAAGCGATATAAAAAAGAGTACCATGATATTAATTCCCGCAACTAGTCCAAACTCTTTTAAGAGTGCACTCTTTGTTAAAGCAAAAACAGCAAAACCAATAGCAGCAGCAATATTACAAAACAGGGTCACAATACCCATGCGACCTACCATGTTTACTATGGCTTTGTCTTTGTCTTTAAGCTCTAAAAATGCAGTATGGTATTTATTAAAAAAGTAAATACAATTTGGAATACCAATCACAACTACAAGTGGCGGTATGAGCGCGGTAAGTAATGTTATTTTGTAACCAAATAAAACAACGGTTCCTAAACTCCACACCACCCCAATAGCAACAACCACCATACTCATAAGCATGGCACTGATAGATCTAAAAAATAAGAGCAAGGTTAAAGCGGACAAAACAAAAGAGGCAATTAAAAAGATATTCATCTCCTTTTTAATTCTATCAGCAACAATGGTTCTAATGTAAGGAAGTCCACTTAAATGCACCGTCGATCTTGTTTCTTTTTCAAAAGCATGTATCGCAGTATTGATATCGTTAATAAGTACCGATCTGTTTTTTGAATTGATAATGGCAGCATCTAATGAAACACCCATCAAATAGGCGTTTGAACTAGGGCTATAGAGTAATGTTTTATAAAATGGAAGCGTCTTAAAAACAAATGCAGCGCTATCTAACGCTGCCTGAATATCATAGGGAGGTTGAAATATTTTGACAGATACAAACTGCGCATTTGCGGTATCGTTGATTAAGTTAACAACATCTGGGATATTTAGTATGGCTGTTACCCCGTGTAGACTTTTGATTTTTTTTTGTAAATCTGCTACTGCATTAAAATAAGACTTTTCATAAAAATGGTCTGTTTCAAAACCCACAACCATCGTATTACCATCTGTACCAAACCGCTTTAAAAAAGTTTGATAGTCCTGGTATTTGGGATTATCTGTTGGAATCGCCCTAGTAAACTCGTAACTCAGTGAAACTTTTGAAGCATGGTATCCCATAAAACAAGTACTGCCTAGTAAAGCAAGGAGTAAAAAAACGCGACGTTTGATGATCCAATGTCCTAAGGTATACCACATATATGAGGGGGTTTGGTTTTGCGGAGCAAAAGTCGGTTAAAAAAACGAGTTTTTTACTATCTAGAGCACAAAGAAATAAGCAGTAGCTTGACAAAGGGCGCCCACTAGTAATCCCATGTATACTTCTTTTTGAGAGTGATCCGAAATATACAACCTACTACTTGCTACGATGCCTGTTAACAAAAATACGCCAGTAATAACAAGGCCCATGGGTTGATGGTAATGAAATGCAAATAAAACAATAGCCATGCTCGCCCCACCCATACCTATTCCATGCAAACTAATTTTATAAAAATTATTCGCAATAAGACCAACAGAGGTAGCCATAAAAATGCCCGTGTAAAAAAATTGTAAAACAACAGGCTGATCAGTAAAGTTTCTACTCAAATAATGCATCCACCAATAAAAGAACATGGTGATGATATAAGGAATGATGCGTTCTTTTTGGGTGCGTAAATAAATACTGTCTGAAAATTTAAGGCGCCACAATAAAAAAACTGCAAAGGCAGGAAAGAAGGCAGTCATCCAAAACACACTAAACAAGCGTAGCTTTAATTGCCAAGCTGTAATACCTGCAAACTCATACGGGAAAAGCGTCATGAGTAACAAAAAAATGTAGGTAGGAATAAATAACGGATGTAGTACATAGGAGACAACTTGCGCCAAAAAGCGAAGGATGGGTTGCGTTGTTGAAGGCGTATTTGTTGTCATGCTGTTATAATTCTTTTCGTAAGCGGGCAACAGGTATATGCAGCTGCTCTCTATATTTTGCAACTGTTCTTCTGGCAATATTATATCCTTTTTGCTGCAGCATATCGGTTAAAATTTCATCACTGAGTGGAAGATGTTTTTCTTCCGACTCGATGAGCTCGCTTAAAATTTTTTTCACTTCCCTCGTACTTACTTCTTCGCCACTATCTGTACTTAATGATTCACTGAAGAAAAACTTAAGCCTGAAAGTACCATACTCCGTTTGAACAAACTTACTATTAGCAACCCTACTTACCGTAGAAATATCAAGGCCCGTTTGAAGCGCAATATCCTTTAAAATCATAGGTTTTAAAACCGTTTCATCCCCTGATAAAAAAAACGCTTGCTGATGCGTTAATATAGCTTTCATGGTATTTGTAAGTGTTGCCTGACGCTGCTCTATCATGTCTATAAACCACTTAGCTGCATCAATTTTTTGTTTGATAAAAAGTACAGCTTCTTTTTGACGCGGATCTTTTTTACTCCCTTTTTCATACTCCTTTAACATGTCCCTGTATCCTTCACTAACACGGAGTTCAGGGGCATTTTTACTATTTAAAGTGAGCTCTAATTGACCGCCATTATTAAGCACATAAAAATCCGGTATGATATAGGTTTGCGCCTTATCAATATTTGTAAAATTGCCACCCGGCTTAGGATTCAATTTTATAATTTGGCCAACTACTTCTTTAATTTCAATATCACTCAAATCTAATTGACGCTGAATTTTTTCGTAAT
>Ga0222713_10003603_pt1 | contig 15973 bp, 23 predicted proteins | sample C33_649DmetaG_FD_165061 | JGI IMG/M metagenome (GOLD analysis project Ga0222713, IMG submission 165061) | Estuarine water microbial communities from San Francisco Bay, California, United States - C33_649D | ecosystem: Environmental > Aquatic > Marine > Unclassified | place: USA: California...
AACTTTGACAAAATAGAATACCCAATCAATGGTGTTCCATTTGTTTATTATAAATGGAAGGGAAGCGGTAAATCAACCCCAACCATTGAAACAGGATATGACCCAAAAAAATGTGTTGAGCAATTAGACAACTATATCCAAGCAATTAGTGACCCATCGACAATGCCTTCGGACTCAATTTTAAATAACTACAAAGGTTCCCTTAGAACATGTTATGGTAGATTTTGGTACAATAGCAAATTGAATGAAAAAGATAAGTCAGGTAAAATTAAATTAAAATTACCTTTTGGTGTTAAATTGTCTGAAGTAGAATCTAAATTAAGAGAGTTATTAAACAGACCTGACAAGGCCGGTTTACCATTTACATCAGGTATTACTGAATCAAAACAACCTTTGAATGTTAGACTTAGAAACTCTTTATTGGAATCTATTGAAAAGAAAAAAAAAAGTTTAATAGAATCTGAAATCATTCAAAGTAGAATATCCGTTTTAATTAATGAAAACGTTGATTATACAAAAAAAAGAAATCAGATTAAATTAATGGAAGAAGTCTCTGAAGAAATCAGTGAATTAAAATCCAACAAATATAATCTTGATTTAATAAACGAAAGTTTTTTTGATTGGTTGTCATCATTCTTGGGTGTTGAAACACAAAATATGAAAGAATATATTGTGAACTTCTTCATCAAATTATTTGGAATAGACCCATCATCAAACTTGGCATCATCAATATCAATGGCAATTGACAATGTTCCTGAATCAGAATACGGAAAATTGTTTACCGATTGTGAATATACTTCAGATGTAATGTCAAAGGCTATGGTTGAGGCAATGATGGAACAAATGGCCTCAGGACTTGAATCACAAGAAGTTATTTCAGGTATGTTCCAAAACAGTATTATGGATACATTGTCTCAAGATAAAATAAGTATCTCCAACAGAATGAAGGAAAGAATACATGATTTTGTTTGTGAAAAATTAAACAAAGTCCACGTGAATATGGAGAACGCAAAAGATGAAATTATTGACAAGGCATTGTCATAATTTGGTTCTGAGGTAGAACTCGGGGCATAAACACTTAAAATAAAAGGGGGTGTTCAAAATCTAAAGGGTATCGAGAGATACCCTTTTTTTGGTTTTGGATATTTATATGTTATGATATTGAACGAATCATCAAAATGGGATGAACCAATAAGAAAAATGGTGAGAGATATTGTGACCATCATTAAAAATGATGACACAGGAAGTTGGTTGTTACCTTCTGAAATTTCCGATGATAATGAATATCAATTTCATAATGTTCCTGGTGTCCAAATTTATTTTGATTGGGACTATGACTACAATATAGATTCACCGTATTACCTCAACGGTGACTATGATGGTGAAACTGATACCATGAATGTTATTTTGGTAATCAATCCAAAAGACTTCCCAAAATCTATGTATGATATCGTTGCAGATTTGAACGATATTGTTAGACATGAGTATGAACACCATTTACAAGAGTGGGGTCACTCAGAAGAAGAAGAAACGGGTAAAGACAGTAGAAGAGGTATTAGTTACTATTTGAAAAAAGATGAGATACCTGCAGAAATGAAAGGTTTTAGAAGAATTGTTAAACTTAGAAAAGAACCTGTTGAAAAGGTAATAAAAGATTGGTTTGAGCGTCACAAAAATATTCACAAGTTTTCTGATAACCAACTTAAGAAGTTAATACCAAAACTTGTTAAATACTACCACAAATACTTTCCCCAAGATTAAAATTTGACTTTTAGTTATTTTTGACTATTTATTGTGAGATGAATAAAACGTGGACAAATAGTGTCGAGAGAAGAACGGTTGGGCAACTACCGATTGCTTCGTTATTGTCATTTGATAAACCTAAGACCCGATTTGGACGACGTATTAAAAAATAATTTTGTGTTCAAAGAGGGTCCTGAGTAATCAGGACTTTTTTTTTACCCATAAAAATCTTAACTTTGAAAAAAATGGACATGAGTAAAGTATTGGTATTAAACGCTGACTACACCCCTTTGAACGTAACTTCGTTGAATCGGGGTTTTAAATTAGTGTATAAAGGAAAAGCTGAAGTTATTAAAAAAGGTGAGAAACCTTTGATAACAAGTATTGGGGATTTTATTAGGCCCTTGATTATTCGTTTGCTCAATTATGTTAGACATCAGGTTAAACCTGTGAAGTTAAACAGAAAGAGAATATACAAACGTGACAATTTTGAGTGTGTGTATTGTGGTTCCAAAAAGAACTTGACAATTGACCACGTAATTCCCCGTTCAAAAGGTGGAACAAATACTTGGGATAACTTGGTAACTTGTTGTTCAGGATGTAATTTGCGTAAGGGTAATAAATCAGTTGAAGAAGTTGGATATAAGATGACTAAAAAACCTTTTGTACCTTCAGTGTTTTCATTTGTGGTAAACGATGAGGTTGAAAGTATTTGGGAAAACTTTAAGACATCATTTGTCTAATCAGTCTCCTTGTTGTATATTTGTATCAACAAGGAAATATTTGCTTGGGTGGCGGAATAGGTAGACGCGCTGGACTTAAAATCCAGTGGACAGAAATGTCCGTACGGGTTCGATTCCCGTCCCAAGTACCAAAAAAGAAAAAATATGAAACACTATTGTATTATTAAGAATGTTAAAACTGTGGATGGAAAAGAGTTACCTGTGATTATGCTTGATGCGTATGATGAGGTGTGGGAATTTGAAGAATTGGATGATGCCGCAAAAATTGCTGAAGTTTTAACAAGAAATTCTGACTCTGGCTATACATATTATGTCAGAGAGGTATAATATATGATAGATTTAATATTTTTAATTGGTTACCCAATCGTTATGTTGTGGTTGGGTAACAGTAAAGTAAGATTGGAGAATAGAAAAAAGTTCTTTTAAAATATGCCTCCGTAGCTCAGTAGGACAGAGCGACAACCTTCTAAGTTGTGGGTCACAGGTTCGAATCCTGTCGGGGGTACCAAATGGACCATAATTTTGATTGGCAAGGTAAACGCAGGGACCAAGTAGAATCTTCTTATAAGATTATTTGGTATTCTACATTTATTTATGCTGCAGCGGCTTTAGTTGCTTGGGTTATTTCGTTATTTTAATCTCCGTATATTTATTGTGTATGGGATTATTGCTAGAGGGTAGATTAGATACCGTATATAACAAGTATAAAAAGAAGATTGACAAAGAAAGGAAACTGAATTCTAATGTTTCCGAGACTTCTTGGTACGACAAGTTAGCAGAAAACAACCATTTTCAAGATACCAATTTCAAATATCTTGATGATGTTTTGACAATACTTTACAAACAATTTACAATCACAGACGATGAAAACTATGAACCTCTAAAGTATGAAAATGCTCGAGAATATATAAATCTTATGAATGACGTTGTAGAACGTTTGGGTGATGCAATTTCATATTATGATTTGAATAAAGATAGATTTGAAATTAGAGAAATCAGAAACTACCCAACCGTGTATGACTTCATTGATGATGTTAATGAGAAAAAAAACACATTATCAAAAAAAGAAGAAAAGAAAATCCAAAAAAGTGGTTCTGTAGATGTATTTTCTAATGATGATGTTACCGTTGTAAAACCAATCACTTATGAGGCTTCTTGTTATTATGGTGCGGGAACAAAATGGTGTACGGCTTCAAGAGACACAACTACCTTTTGGTTAAATTACTCAAAAAAAGGTAATTTGTATTATGTGTTTTTGAACAGATATAAAAGTGATAACCGTTTTTATAAAGTTGCCATTCAAACATTTTTTGATTCTGATTTTAATGGGTCAATTTATTGGGATGCCACAGATGAACCAATGACAAAAAAAGAAGAACAACTTTTCAAAATGGTTCTACCCGAAGAAGCCAAACAAGCAATCATTTCGGACTTTAATAGTACAAAACCAAATGTTTTTGAACCAATTATTCAAAATCTTGAAACTGATAAAACCACCGCTACGGATGTTTTGGAATACATTCAATACGGATTGGGTGAGTCAAAAGATACCATATTTGTCAGAATACCCCCATTTGATGTTGAAAAAGAAATGGGTACTGAAGGACTTGTTACATTTGGGGCTCGTGCACAAATGTACCTAACATCAAAAAAATTCGGTGATTTACAATTTGAAGATATTTTTGTTATTTTTTATGAACCAGGAAGGGGTCAGAAAGAAGTGACCGCAGATATCAGTTTTGATATTGGTGATGATATTGCACCTGAAACCAAAGGTGAAGATTTATTTGAAGGAATAACACATTCAAGTCAAGCCATTGTTAGAATCAATGACGCATCATCCCAAATAAGAAGTAAAATTATTAAAACGTTTATTTCAACCTATAAAAGCAAACCTGATAGTAATTTAAAAAGATGGATTGACAAAACTTATCCTGATAGAAGAAAGGTTTACACTATGGCCGGATATACTTTTACAGGAGGTGGTAATTTAACCAAAAGGTTTTTGAAATACATGAGGGATTTGGGTGAAAATAAACCAGTTACAAGAAAAAAAGTATTGATGGATTTGGGTGTGATTAAACAAACAAACGACGGTTGGACAAATTCTAGTGGAGATAAAATTACATTGGATGGTTATCTTTCATCTTTCTTTGCTGCAATGAGAGCAGCAGGTATTACTACAGGTACAACAAAGGCATTTGTAAGAGGTCCCAACTTTGAAAAGTTTGCGAATAAATACAATATTTGATTTTCTTTCATATATTTTATTTATGGCACATCCTGTAGTTCACGCAAAATCCTCTGCAAGAAAATTCGGTGGGGTTTATGAAGATTATTTGGCAATTCACAATTGGTTTGATGAAACAAAGGCTTGGATTGGACACTCCAACCATAGAGCATTTAGACACCATTCAGAAGGAATATTTGAATGTGAAAAGATATTTGGTCCAACCATAACAAACTCAGATGGAAAGATTGTGTATGTGAGATATATTGGTGAACAACACGTTAGAGAAGATTGTAATAACACGGTCCCAAGTGCCAAAGATTGGATTGACGCATTTCATAATCCAAATAGACCAATGTGGATGATGAAGACCATGAAAATAGAACTAGAAGATTGATATTTATTTAGTATGGATAGCAAAGATAAAAAAATATTACAATTAGCCGCAACATTCATGGAAAAAAATGGATGTTTATGGGGAGAAATGGATGCCGAAGGTTATAATTACCAATTTTATGGCGGAAGAAGATTTCAATGCGGAACTTCGGAAAAAGAACAAGGGTCAAATATGAACTTACCTTTTGAAATTGGTCCAATCTTAACAAAAATTTTAGAAGAAAGAAGTCAAGATATTCCTGAAGAATCTGAAGGTTGGGATTCTTATGGTCATATATCATCCGTTTCAGTCAAAATATATCCTAAAGAAAGAAAGATAAAAGTTTTTGGTGTTTATCAAGTTTCTGTTACATTGGATGAAGATATTGGTAACGTTGAAATGCCTGACGCAGTGGTAACAATTATGAACACTTGGGATATTACATCAGGAAGGATTGATTTTAATGGTGGTGGTGATAGTGGGTATATAGAAGATAATATATATGAAACCAATGGTGATGACCAAAGTGTTAGTCAAATTGACGATAACGGTGAGTTGGATGCCTTTTTATATAGAGTTTTAGACAGTTATGGTGATTGGTATAACAACGAAGGCGCTTCAGGTTATATTGAGTTAGATGCCCTTGACAAAAAGGCTATATACCACGTTTGGGCAAACGATTATGCCTACGAAGAAGATTATTTGTTCAGCGTAGATTTTTAAAGTTTTTTTCCATATCTTTGTGGTATGAAAGTAATCTTCTTGGATAATGACGGAGTAATATGTCTTGCCGATAATTGGGGTGGTCGCTCAAAGAAAAAAAGAGAATATAACAAAAAAGGTATTCCATTGGTTGATGGTAAATATCCTGTAGAATATCGTTTTGATAATTTTGACAAAAAAGCGGTAAAAGTCCTCAATGAAATTATTGAATTAACCGATGCTGAAATTATAGTTTCATCTGATTGGAGATATCAGGCAAGTGTTGAAGAATTGGGAGATTATTACGAATCACAAGGTATAATCAAACGTCCAATAGATTGTACACCAAGAACAGAAGATATTGACCCCGAAGTTTGGAACAAACGATTTAGGTTCCGTGCAATGTTGGAAGAAGAACGTGCCTTTGAGATTACTTATATGTTGGGTGTGATGCCATCCATTTCGCATTGGGTTGCGGTTGACGACTTATTTATGGGTAGAAAATTTAAAGCACCTGGATACACTATAGAATATGATTGGGGATTATCTAACTTTGTTCACACCCCAAGGTCTCGTGAAGGTATTAAACAATCAGGAGTTAAAGAAAAAATATTGAAGTTTTTACAATAATGAAAGTCAATGTTAATACTATTAACAAATTACTTGAATTACATTGGAGTGGTAATACGGTAATTACTGAAGCCCGATATTTCCCGCAATTTACTCATAACGGTAATGAATGGGTACAACAAGAAACTTATGAAGTAAAATATAAAGGAAATAGACCAAATTATCACGTAGATATACTATTGAAGAAATACCTAAACGTTACTTTGATTTATGAAGAAGATGCAATACCACTAATACCTTATAAAGAATAATACTAATATGGAAAATACAATTAATTTTGAAGAAGGAAAAGTAACTTCCTTAAACAAATGGTACAATGGAACCATCAATATAGACGGTGTTGATTATGGTTATACTTTAATGGCGAATTGGAATGATTGGGACGATTGGACTGTTGAAGATTTAATGTGGGACGAAGAAGAACCCGAAAACGTGGATGATGTGATTGCGTTTATCACACAAGAATTTAACGACCATATGTATGGGGACCGAAGCCAATAATACAATTTATTGTATTTATTGATATGGAAGAACAAGACATAGTTGCATACAACAGTACTTTTGTGCCAAACATCAGTATAAATGTTGTTTTCAAGGAAAATCCCAACTATGGTCAGATGAAAGAAATCTTCAATCAATATGGTTACGGTTTTTTAGTACCCGAGTTCAAAACAATTTTTTTAGATGGTGAGAATTTCTTGGGAGAAGACAGTTTAACATGGGACGATTTAAAGTTCATTGAAGCTCACGAAATTTCTCACCTTCTTTTGGGTCATAATGGACCCAGGTCTGAACAAGACGAACTTGAAGCCGATTTGGGTGCATACATTCTGTTAAAAAAACATAATCTTTCCACCGATAGATTAGAAAGTGAATTTGAATTCAGACATGGTGTCCCATTTGATAAAGAGTTATTAAATGACGTGAAAGATAGACTATGATAAAAAAAATTATAAGAAAGATACTTTCTTGGTTTGGTCCAAAATATATTGAAATTGTTCATCGTGACCCTGTGAGTTTTGAGATGGACCAACTGATGAAAAAGAATCAAAAACCTACTGAAATCAAAAAAACTTTGACATACACAAAAAAATAATTTGACAAACAAAGAAACTTTTGTATCTTTGTTCCATATTTAATTAGAAAGGAAATTTAAAATGACACTCGTAAACAAACATATGGTCAAATCGTTTATTCAATTCTGTCAGAATTGGTATATTCGCATGTCCTCGTGTTCGGGTGTTGTTTTCTAACAACTAATAGCCTTTAAAAAGGAAAAACCCGAACTCACAAGGTTCGGGTTTTTTTTGTTCTTTGACATATTGGTAGCCAAAATTGGACAGGTAGCTCAGGTGGTAGAGCACTGGACTGAAAATCCAGGTGTCGCGGGTTCAACTCCCGCCCTGTCCACAAATTGATTACTTTTTCTTCAGGTATATTGACCAGAATACACCTGCCAAAGTCATCGATGCGCCTATAACTTCAGCTAAACTTGATTCGTCAATGTAACCCTTGGAAACTAAGATACCACCAATAAAGGTTAATCCGTGTCTCACAATTCCTTGTACTTGTTCTTTTGTCATCATGTTTTAATTATTTAATGAGGTTTATTTCTATATAAATATTGGGATGTAGCTCAGTTGGTTTAGAGCGTCTGTCTGATACACAGAAGGTCATCGGTTCAAGTCCGGTCTTCCCAACCATAAATTACCCTTTCGTCTAATGGCAGGACAAGTGGTTTTGGTCCACTTAGTGGAGGTTCGAATCCTTCAGGGGTAACAATATGACCTTATAGCTCAATTGGCTAGAGCACCGTGCTTTTAACACGGGGGTTTCGGGTTCGAGTCCCGATGGGGTCACAATATCTTTCCTTAGCTCAGTTGGAAGAGCACTTGGCTTACATCCAAGATGTCGTTGGTTCAAATCCAACAGGAAAGACAAAATGCCAGTATCGCATAGCGGCAATTGCACTTGACTGTAAATCAAGCCTCTTTTGAGTTCGTAGGTTCGAGTCCTACTGCTGGCACAAAACTTATAACTCTCCAAAACTAGTAAAAAAAGCGAGTTTTGGAGAGTTATAGAAAATAAGTCCACGTGCCTGAATGGTTAAAGGGACGGTCTGCAAAACCGTTATTCGTCAGTTCGATTCTGACCGTGGACTCTGTGGCTGTAGCTCAGTTGGTTTAGAGCGTTGGTTTGTGGCACCAAAGGTCGTGGGTTCAAGTCCCATCAGTCACCCCAAATGGTTCCTTAGCTCAATGGATTAGAGCGTTTCGCTACGGACGAAAAGGTTGGGGGTTCGAATCCCTCAGGAATCACAAAATACATGGATGTGGTGAAATGGTATCATACCGGTCTCCAAAACCGTTGTTGGGGGTTCGAATCCCTCCATCCGTGCAAATGGCGAGGTAGCTCAATTGGTTAGAGCGTCTGTTTCATACGCAGAAGGTCAGCGGTTCGACTCCGCTCCTCGCTACTACATTGTGAAATGTAAAAAAGTGGCTAAAGATGCCATGAAAATAAAAATAGTTCCCACAACCCACATTTTTTTCTCTTCTTTTTTGTACAGTTTGTCCAAATCATAAGAACGTGGGTCTAACTCCCATCTTTCAGTTGAATCAACCCAATTATATATAAGATAGTTTTGGTCAGGAACAGCTAAAGCGGTTCTATGATGGGGAATTTTAATTGTATCTACAATATTCGTCCTAAGTGTGTCTAATATTGTGTAACGACAAATTACAGTATCTGAACGTCTTTTAATATTTGATAAAGAATCGATAAGTTGTTCTTGTAATTTTATTCTGTTTCTCTGTCCTGATAAAGTTTCATTAACCTTTACCGCTTGAGATTTTAACATTATAACAACAGTGTCGTTTTTTATTACTTGTTGATAAGGATATTTACTTTGACCCATCAAGTTCAAACTCAAACTGATTAGGGTCATTAGTATTAGTATTTTTTTCATTGGTTGTATCTTTTTTGATGTCGTTTAACATTTCTTCTGTAAGTTTTAGTTGGGACTTTAATCCACTAATGGTTGATGATATTTGATTTACAGAACTGTTTTTTGATTTTTCAGCGTTGGCACACGCAGCACTTGCCGCCATCATATTCTTTTGACTGTTTCGTTTTAAAAGTTCAATATCATCAACCAAATTTGGTGGTTCACTATTTGCGGTCGGAATCATATCAACAAACATGAATAATGATAAAATTGTAACAATTTTTGTTAAATCTTTCATTTTGGTATTTTTCCTAAAGTTGTTAATACCTCAATATAAGAGTTGGCACTTGCCAAAGAACTATCGGATTTTTTCCATCCTTGATATGTTACTTCTTTTTGAGATTCTAACATTTCAATACGTTTATCTTTCAATTCAATTTGTTTTTCGTAGTTTCTTTTGTTGTCTTGCCATAGATAAACCATACCTATTAACAATAAAAATTGGACCGCTTTCCACGGGTCTTTTGAAAATTGTTCAAATGAAATTGGAAGTGCACCAGGAACTTTGATGTTGGATGTATTCTTAGTTGACCTTGTTTTTTTTACTGTTTCGCTCATTTTTATCTTTTTTTTATTGTATAAATATTTTTTTACTTTACATTGTCCAAAAAAATATTTATTATGGTCATCTTTTTTATGTAAAAAGTTGGTGGTTTAAAATTTTTACCGTATCTTTGTATCCATGAAAACAGAATACATCTCTTCAACTGAATTTATCAAAGGAGCTAAAGAATCACCATTAGCTAAGAGTGAATGTAGTGATTGTGTTGTTAGAGCAATCGCATCTGCCGCTGAAATGGATTACGATTCGGCGCATCAGTTTGTCAAAGAAAAGTTCAAAAGAAAAAATCGTAAAGGGACTTATGGTTTTGGTGTTACCATGAATTTGATGTCCAAAAATGGTGAAAAGATTAATGGTAAGTCTATTGAGATAATCACTGAAGAGTATAGTACCATGTTGTATTATGTTATGGTGAAGGGTGTTAAAACTCTCAGAAGTACTACAACATCGTCTTTTATTAAAAGATACCCAAAAGGTACGTATGTTGTTACCGTTAACCGACACGCATTTACTATCAAAGATGGTGTTGTTATTGGAAACATAGAAGACGGAAAGAAGATGAAAAAACATATCCAAGGAGTTTGGAAAATTGGATAAGGTTTTGTAAATTTGTATTACAATGGGAAACGGTAGTTATTTGGTATTGGTGTCTTTGTTAACAGGTCTTTACTGTGGACTTAGACACTACAACTATCTGTCGGAACATAGGCCCACAAAAGACCAAATTAACAAAATGAATATGAAGTATTTGGGTTGGGGGTTTGTGTGTTTTGTGTTGATGTTTTTACCTTACGTTGGGTTAATTGCGTCAATTCCTTTTGGAGTGTTCTTTGGTTTAATGTTGTTGAATAGGGGTTATGAAAAAACTCTTTAATAAAAATCTTGATTGGTAGAAAATGCGTAGATTGACTCGCGTGGAGAGACGTTTCGCAAGGGTATACACTAAGGATAGGTATTCAACCTTAATTGTGTTGATGTAAATCCCAACTCTCTAATGGTGTGTGAAGCTGGGCCCAAACTTATGGTCGCTAGGCGAGATTCCTGATAAAGTCAATCACTACCAATCTTTAATGCCGAAGTGGTGAAAAGGTAGCCACGCTAGTCTTAGGAACTAGTGTCTTCAAGACGTGAGAGTTCGAATCTCTCCTTCGGTACCAAATATCAGTGTGGTGTAAAGGTAGCCACGGTTGTTTCAAAAGCAACTCCCGAAAGGGGTGTAGGTTCGATTCCTACCACTGATACAAAATTCCTCGGTAGCTCAGCGGTAGAGCACACGGCTGTTAACCGTGTGGTCCCTGGTTCGAATCCAGGCCGGGGAGCAAATAATCAGATGGGCGTAATGAGGGATGGTACCCGAGTCCTGTAAAATGGTTGTCTAATCCGTCCTGAACGGTATCCGGTTCGAGACCGGCTCTGATTATGGATAGCTAACCCAGCTTCACAATGAAGGCTAATACCTTCGGAGTGAGGGTGACGGTCAGGAGAGACTGACAACCATAGTCAGGTGGCGGAATGGTAGACGCAAGGATAAGTGGTGAGGTGAGGCGGGTAATCCACCGTAGATACCATATCCACGATTACAGGTTCGACTCCTGTCCTGACTACAAATTATTAAAAAAAAGTTGTATATTTGTATCATGAAAACGGATAACAAAGATTGGAAACAAGGGATGTCTAACGGACATATTGCCCAAATCGTTCGTAGAAAGAACGTTGTGAGAGTTGTTGCATCCAAAAAACTATACAACAGAAAAAAACAAAAAAATGAAAATTACTAATTAATATGACAAAAAAAGATATAACTTATTTTTCAATATCGTTCATTTTATTTTTGGTAGTAATTTTTCTTCTTACCAATATTCAAGGACAAGTTGTTATTCAAAAAAAAGATACCACCATTACCGTAGTTCCAAGACAAGGTTTTGACACGGTTGTAAATGTTAGTGGTAAAACCGCACTTTTTATTGGTGATTCACATACGGCAAACCACACAAACGGTTGGCAAGTTTTGGTGTGTAAACAAACTGGTATGAAAATGAAAAATACCTCAGTATCAGGTAAAACCACTTATTGGATGTTAAATATGGCGGTATATACTATGAGAGATGATATTGACTTTTGTTTCATTTACGGTGGTGCCAATGATATGTATACATCATCAATTACTCCTGAAGAAGCGGTTGATAACATCAAAGGAATTATAAGGATATGTAAGGGTAAAGGTGTAACTCCTGTTGTGATAACAGGTTTTGACCCCAAGGTTACATCCACACCAAACAAGAATTATATTTCAAAATACATCAAGTTCCAAACACTATTATTAACTACAATCAAAGACGCACAAGTTATTGATACTCGTGTTATTACAAAATCGGATTGTTGGGACGGATTATGTCACATGGCTCCGTCAGGACACAAAAAAATTGCAAAAAAAGTTATATCTGAAATGAAATTAAAAACCCAATGAAAAAAATTTTATTATCACTTCTTTTACTTATAACAGGTATTTGTAAATCACAAACAGTTGTTGGACCTTCAGTCGTTTCTTGGGGAGGTTCCGTTGGTTATAGTTTTGACCCAAACCAAGAGACGTATCTTTGGGGGACTTGGGTTAATTATGAATTTGATAGAAGAAAATTAATTACACCAATGTTGGGTGCTGGTATTATAACTTGGAATACCCCAACCATTACTTCAAGATATTTTGTTCCTCAGTTACAAGTTGGACTTGTAACTCAAAATGGTTTAGTTCTTTATTTGGGATTTATTGACCAAAAAAAATATTCTATTGGTATGGGATTTTATACCGGATATCAACAATTTAGAATAGAGTATGACCCATCAATGAAAATAGTGTCATTTGGTTGTGGTTATGTAATTAAATAACTATATTTGTAATATGAAATACACACTTAACGCTTACGGATGGTCAATGGAGGCAATTGCCAAAGAATTGACGGATGAACAAGTTCAAATTATCAAAGATAAAATGGCTGAAGAAGGTTATGAAGAACTTTACCAAATTCGTTTTGAATTGGATGAACTTTTGGGTATTGATATATGGGATGGTGACTTGTTTCATCACAGTGCTGGTATGGATAATGGAACCATTCACTTTGAGGTTATTGATGAAGAGGGTAATAAAGTTCTTGAGTTTGACATTATGGATATGGCCGATTTGTATGAAACTATTGAAAACTACGATGAGTTGTTTGGTTATACAGATTATAATGCATATCCACAACCTGAGGGTCCAAAAAACGTTTATTTGTGTGTAGATGAAAATAAAGGTGGTGTCAATAGTTACGAATTTGAATCTGACACGGTTCCCGTTGCTTCTGATTTCACATATTCTTCAGGTTCTGTTGGAACTCCTGAAGGTGATTGGGACTTTGTTGATGGGGTGTTTTTTAAAGGAAAACCTTTGGAAGTTTTGGATTGGTTGGATAATTGGGGTAAAGCCTCCACTTCAGTTATTTACTCTTACGATGAAGGTGAGTATCTAACAATTTCTTAACCATATAGTTTAACTCCCCTTCGGAAAGATTGGTCATGTAGTTATCTACACCTTCTTTTTGTTGGGGAGTTATTTCTTTTACAGAAACTACTCTTTCATCTTCAATTTCACCATCAATATAATCTTTGTTGACAAGACTAAAACCACCCACATCCAAATAATCTTCGTTTCTAAAAAACCAAAATTCATCATCAATTTGATTGGGAGTGAAATAACTTGAAAAATCATCTTTATAATGATTTGCAACTTTTTCCCATTCAATCACCATAAATTCAACTTCAATTTCCCTTTCTTTCGGTACAACAACATTGTCTTTAGTAAGAGTTTTTTCACTTAATAAATCTTCATTGTTGGCCATTGCGTTATACCAAAAACCAAGGTCGCCAATATCATTGGTTATACCAACATATTTTCCCTTCTTAGTAATAAAATTATAAAAACTTTCAATTGAAGTTTGGGAAACCCAATCAAAAGGATTTTCATCTTCCCATAACTTATGTAAAGATTTTAGGACTTGAACTAATTTGCCAGGGTCGGTGACTATCATACTTTTAATTTAAAGTTTGGTGCGACTTGTTTTGCCTTACGTCTTGCTAATGATGAAGATGAACCGGCATTTAAATCGGAGAAATAATTGATAGCGTCATCTTCGTTTTTGAAATTTGGTAACGATTCGGGATTTTTTCCTTTTGTGAAATACGCAATTGCCGCTTTAACGGAAACTTCAGGGTCTTCTAAAAGTTCAGGATTTCCTACCAAATCTTCACCTATCATGTCACCAATTCTTCTATAGTTAGCTTTACCTGTGATACCATTTAAACCTCTTCCCACGTATTTCCAACCATCACCAGGTTCAGTGTTACCCAATCTAACACCTGAGTTTTTTCCATAAACACAGTCAAAGAATTTCTCATCACTACATTTTAAACTTTTACATTTTGAACCACGGTCACCAAAAACTTCAACTATACGAGCATCTGAAGTTCCACAATATCCTTTTTCAATTACGGCTTCAAATCCACTTTCTTTACCAATAACAGATAAAATACCGATTTGTGCGTATGGATTATGAATTCCCATGTCTTCCATTTCTTTGATTGTTCTATCAACCATATTTTTGGCTCTTCCTGAATAATCGTGTGTGATTTTTATATCAACACCTGACATATCAGGTTCCTTATCACTCTTATCTTCAGAGTCTTTTTCGTCATCATCTACCAACGAAGTTATTGCCTTATATATTTCAGTGTCTTTTAAATAATCTTTAATATAGTTCAAAACATCGGAACCAAGACCCTCATTTACGGGCATCAACTCTTTTACTCTTTTGATTTCGTTGAGCAAATTTTCATCTTTCATAACAGATAAATACTTTTTATTTGACATTTTTCCAAATTGGTATATATTTATATCACAACAAACTTATAAAACTTTCAATGAAAACCAAATTCATATTCGGGACACCAGCAACAGAGGGTGATACTTCCAAAGTGGAGATGGGATAATATTGTCAAAAACGACTTTGAAAACCCATCTCAAAAAGATGGGTTTTTTTTGTTAGATACTTGGCAAATCAAAAATAAAGTTGTAAGTTTGTATTGTTGTTGAAGATAACAACAGAACTAAAAAGTTCTTTGACATATTGGAAAATTTAATTGCTCGGTTCGTCTATCGGTTAGGACCTCAGGTTTTCATCCTGGTAAGAGGGGTTCGATTCCCCTACCGAGTACAAAAAAGTTATATCTTCAGGTACCCATACAGTGGTGAGTGGGGCTAAGTTAGATACAATTTCTCGGAACTGGAAGTAGAATGCCTGTCTGATGTAACTTAAATGCCTCTATAGCTTTAATTGGTAGAGCACCTGACTTGTAATCAGGGGGTTGGCGGTTCGAGTCCGTCTGGAGGCTCCAAAAGACATTTATCTCAAAAGGATAAGGTTAGCAACTCGGAAAAGTACGGAGCGGACAATGTCCCTTCTGAGCGAAATCCTTAGGTTGTAGAGGCTGTGGAGCGACACCATATGTCTTTTTTAAATTGCGGGAAACTAGAGCTGGTGCACTGACGAGTCTCATAAGCTCGGACTAGGTAGGTTCGATTCCCACTCCCGCAACCAAAATAAATCGCGAGTTGGTGTAATGGTAACATATTGGGCTCATAACCCAAAGTTCCGAGTTCGAGTCTCGGGTTCGCAACTAATGGGTGTAACTTGGGTCGTGCCACATGGGCCACTTTTACATCAAGAGTCAGAAGGATAAGAGGTGGCCGTGACTACTCTGACTCGAAACATAATGACCACGATGGTTACCGTAAGAACACCACAGTGGTAGATAGAGTTAACGTGAATAACCCAAGGCATAAGCGTTAACAACCCCCCATAAGACTATTTGGCCAACAGAAACTGTGGGGGTTATTAAAAGCGAGTGTCGTATAAAGGCTATTACTAACCCCCACAGTTTCTGTTGG